>Ga0123357_10007897_pt1 | contig 13226 bp, 7 predicted proteins | sample TergutEmb28metaG_FD_89873 | JGI IMG/M metagenome (GOLD analysis project Ga0123357, IMG submission 89873) | Embiratermes neotenicus P4 segment gut microbial communities from Petit-Saut dam, French Guiana - Emb289 P4 | ecosystem: Host-associated > Arthropoda: Insects > Digestive system > Gut ...
AACCCGAGCAGGAGGGAGGGTGGAGGTTGTGGCTTCACTCTCTCAAGGTCGCACAGCTGCTGCGCAGTGCGGCTTGTTTACACACAAATCAGTCCCGGTCATATTTGAACCACCTTGTAATTCGTGGAAGTACTCCCGCGCATGCTTTCATAGCGTGATGCTTAATGAAGTACAAGATATATTTGGTTGAGATAAAGAGTACAGTAAAAGTGTGGACAGATAATGATGGCCACAGGTAGTTGGCAATCGCTCAGAATTCGTCTGAAATGAATCCTCCATATTTCGCTCGGTTAGTGTGTAAGACTGGACGTCTGGAAGTGGTTCGCTCCGCTTTAAGGGTGTCGAGACCAGACAGAGGGCTGCCCATCATTTCTTTATTAGGGCTTTGACACGCATAAGACGCCAGTTCCCTGTGGCTTCTGTCTGTGTCCAATTACTGCTGCGTCGATCGTGCGAGACCGCAAAATGTGCTGTTCCTTGAAACAGTGTGACATGAAAATGTCTTGACAGAATTCAGACATGTAATGCACCAATTTGTGGGACTTGACAAGGAGAGTATTTAGTCGGATGGAGGGACGGATGGTTGGTTATTTATCGTCGTTCGAACTTGCGCAGGAATTACGAAAGGAAGCTGTGGCCGACTCATTTGGGGCATCTCTACCGACATTTGTCTGGATGGCCCGAGGATAATATCGACAGACCGCTGTGACAGTTATTTTGTTTACTATCCACTATTCGTACCGAAGAGAAGACGCGGACTTCATCACTTCTGCTACGTTATCTTGTTTTTTTAACTTCAGTGGTTAGGTTACGTACCACCACGCTTAAAATTTTAAAAAATTCTGTATTCTGCCGCAGCTTATATTTTACATTTGTATAGATTTGAGAACAAACAACGATTATTTCCACGTACATCATTAAGGTATTTTTGTTTACACCTGAGACAGAATATATTTACTGCGTGGTGCAATTTGAATTGTTGAAAATAATGTATGTTAATTTTCATCTTACACGGGTTAATTTGGATTGCGCTTTCTTATGACATGCATCGACACTACGGTGTGAAATCTGAAATTAATGCAGATGGCGTTTAAAAGGTAAAATTTCACAAAAAAAAAACCGGGGCTGTATTACAAATACTGTTGAACTTTGTTTAGGAAAGTACTTGCTACGTACTCTCATGTGAAGGAAACAAATCGTTATAAAAATAACGATTTGTTTATATTTAAAGTAGATAGTATACGTAGTGGCTGCTTTGCTTTAAACGGAGAATGTATTGTACGAAATTGCCATATTTCAGTGTACGGAGAACAATCTTGCCTACGTTTTCATTGTTTATGCCGCCATGTTTGGAACTCCACTTTGCCCAGGAGGATAAGCGTTTCCGCTTACAGTAGCTATTGGAAACCGCGAAACCAATCAACTTCACAGGACAGCCGGCTGACTGCTCTTTGTTTGTTGTTGATTTGCTTTGAAGCTCGCAAATTAATAAATGTCCATGTCAAAGGCACTCGGTGCAGGAGGTTTAAAAGGCAATAAAATAGTTTTCCAGTATAAAAGTGTAATTATTTTTTTACGTCAGATGCACGCGCAACAACGCAACGAATGGGAACATGATGCTGTACCGTGAATGGTAAAGTATCAGTAAGTGACCTTTATCAAAACATTTTCGTGTCTTCAGCGTCCGATGGAAGACACAATCATCTTTGTGAGTTTAGTCAATTTCCAGGCCTAAAATGAAGACGGAAACCTCCAGGACAAATGCCAAAAGGAATTATGTAGCCACATTGGTTAACAGTCTGAAGTGTGGCATGTTGTTTAGCTTATCTTAATGGTGCTCACTTCACTGCATGTAACCCCAGAGGAAGACATTTAACAGACTGAAGTCAGGTGACCGAGGTGGCAATGCCACATTTCCACTTATTCGTACACACTTTCCTTGAAATTTTTCTTTCAAGTTACAGTAAACTCTTTACCAAAGTATGGACGGGCTTCGTCATGCTATGGGCACTTTCATCCTCTTACTACAAGGGGCACTTCCTCTAAGTTAATGAGGTGTTCCCGTTTCTAGAACAATTTTCTGTTATATGTAGCTGTTAAACCTCCCTCATAAAATGTGGTCAGAACAGTTACTTTCCAAGTATTCTGCGCCATACCTTTGCCAAGAACCTCAGTTTAAAATCACTTTGTGCCATCGATCAAATTTACAGCCAGCTGAACTAAAGAACTCTATCGTAATGACCTGTCCTGCTTAGGTTTTTTTCCTTCTAAATGAACTTTAAAATAGGCTACTAAATTTGGAACACCTGTGTATAGCCTAAGGTTTCTGAGTGATGCGTAATGGATATTTTTCACGATGAAGTAATTTCTCTCTGCAGTTAATTTCTCCCCCGAATTTAACCATTCAAAAAGTACGCAGCATAATGACCAGGCTCCGGGATGTAAGGTTATTGGTTCGAGCCCTGGCAGGGGCAGATTATGTTTTCTCATTTGACATTCAGAGGACCGTGTATCGTGATATATTCTTATAATGAAAGCCAATGAGATGCAGTATTTCTCAGAGTTATGTGATAAAGTACTCTACATGTTTCGGGCAGGTCCACTGTCCATCATCAGGAGTATCTAAAATACACATCAATAGGTATTTGTCATTATAGTTCTGTTGGCGTCTGCTAGTGTGGTCAGGATGGGACCAAACTAGCAGACGCCAACAGAACTAGCATGACAAATACCTGTTGCGTGTATACAGTGTTCAGATACTGCTGATGATGGACAGTGGACCTGTCCGAAACATGTAGAGTACTTTATCTAATAAATCTGAGAAACTGTGCATCTCGTTGGCTTTCATTTTAAGAATGTTTTCTCAAAGTCCAGACCCTCTCTGGGCCCCACACTGCCGCCTATTTACACATAATTTGGTACTGGCGTTCCTTCCCCAAGGAAATTAGAGGCCGGGGCTTGAATTTGACCACGTGCTGTCAACTAGTGCCGAAGTTAAGAATGTATGAAGCTGAATATTCGCTCCTCTTGTATACCTTCATGACACTGACAGGAACGACTTTACCTCTGCGTGTATTGAACCATTGAAAGCCCCGTAGCTCCCTCTCGAACAGTTCGGATTCTCTGCGTTTGAGAAATAGTATGGCCCGTTATAGATTTCATGCTTTTCTCGGGAAAACAGAGATCATTCCTCTAAAAGAATTAATTATTTGTCCTTTGTAATTGAAACACTGTGCTTTCTTTGCGGTAGGATCTCGACCTTACGTATTATTCTGGCAGACGCCAGGTTTCGCAAATTATGCATTTTACCCATTCATAAAAACAAAATTCTTTGGCAACTACTTGCCATCACTTAAACCCCTCGTCTTTATGATCCTGTTTCAAGAGAACGAGGGGGCCAAGCCTCAAAATCTCGTGACAAAATAAATTATTGTCTCCCCCCCTCCAAAAAGAAAAGTGTCACTTAAGTTCTCACGTTCGCTTTTCGTCTGTTCTTCTCCTACTCATTTTCGCATTCATCTTCGTGTTTCAGATAATTTACTTGAATATTTCAGTTTTTTCAGCTCTTAAATCGCATGTAGAGAGCCTGAAGGTGAGAAACGTTTCGTAATTTGCTTTATGAATCTTCTGCTTTGCACATTTTCACTTAACTTTGGAATCTTCGATCATAGAATGAAGTGATGTGTGAGATCTAGCATATTTTTCGGTCATGGGTCAGCAGGAACGGCTCCAGTTCCCGTCCCTTTGTGCAGTATTGTATTGGAGAATGGGATAAAAATATCCCACGTAAAAAAAATGAAGGGCAAAGGCAGTAGATTGACTTTGTCAGCAGACTATTTGGAGCGAGGTCTGACAGCTCGATGGCTTGTGACCTGCAAGATAAAAGTACTTTGATTTTTAGGAGATTAAAGGAGATGTACAGACAGCAAGCCTAATATTTTAAAAAGTCCGTGGTGTTACACGTTTGGTGTTTATTTCTGTAATTATGTTAAGCATTTCATGAAGAAAATCCATCCAACAATGTTCGACAAACCCAAGACCAAAGGTTAGTGTTGTGTCCACGTTTATTTTAACCCTTTAAACGCCGAATTAAATCCCACCTGCAATTTTCTGGCATTATTAGGAGCTCACCATATCCTCCACGTTAGCAGGATAAGGGTTAACGTGATAAGAAATTCGGTTTTTGCAAAGGGCAGAGTGTTTTAATTATAAACCAGATCTGTTCTGACTTTTCAATGTTCTGAGTAGAAGTGTGGTATTATTTTTCGTAGTGCTCCTTATGTACCAAAGAAAGGGAGCCCCACGACAAAACAACTTCCCATTAACTGAGCGAAGTGGAAATTAAATAATTTCGCAACATACAACTTCTACAAGACTGCTGAATATATAACACTCCCATCATTATCAAATTCTGTTTGAACATGTCTCTGTTATCTTACGTTATTTTGTAATCACAATCCACACTTTATATTTTCATCCTAATGTATTATAGTAATCAAGAAATGTAAACGAGATCTCGTATTTCGAAGACATTGCCAATTGTATATTAAAGTCCCTTTTAAGTTACAGCCTGAAGGTGACTTTATGAAAAGCCGAAACATGTCGCTGCTATGATCTTTTAATTGCCTTTTAATTATATTTTATAGGATAAAGAATTTCTGACTAAAACTTATATACATTCTATTAATTATTGGAAACACAACGAGGATACCTCATCTGAAAGTCACTGAGTGTAACTTCGTTACAAAATTTCAGGATACTTGGTGCCAGGCCGTAAATCGAAACCAGGACCTCCAAAATTTTGGCAGGAAGTAATAACCACCATACTGCAGATTTTTTCAAGGCAAAAAAAAAAAGAAGTTTTTAAAGTTGATGTGTAGATGTTTGCAGTTTTATTTATGTACCGCACTTCGCAGGAGTGTGTCAGTTATTCTCCGTTATAAATTCAGCGCTGGCAAAGTAAGATGACAGAGTTGCTGTACGGCATGCATGAAATAATACACCCAAGATTACAGCCTTTCCTTTGCAGATATGCTTGTCGTTGCAGCTGAAACCTTGCCACAGCTCCCACACACGCGGTTGAGCCGTACGTGCATGAAACATTGAACGTCGTTTGTCTGTATAATTCAACAGCACCACGAACAGAAGAAAGAACGCAGAGAGAGTGCTGGCAAATATCCTGTATTCTGTTCAGCCGTAGGCATCAACACAGGACAAATGAACTATTATTTGTAGCTGCAGGATATATCTGAGTCCCTTGTTACTGCGGCCTGTTGAAGAGGGATACGATGGCAGATGCTAATTGAGGATTGGTTGAATGAACACTGTTAGAGGATAACAGAAATGCAGGGATAAAAACCTATTCCAGTGCCACTTAACCTTTTGGCGCCGGAATTATTTTTTTTAATTTTAGCACACCCTGTATATAAAACGTGAATAAAACAGGAACCAAATACATTAGATTTATGAAACAAACTGCATTTTGAAGAGGAAAAAGTGGAGAGTATATACCATGTTTAAAATATTCAGTACCTGTATTTCTTGAATAAATATATAAAATGCAACGTTTAGAGGTTAGCGGTGCGGTAGACCAGTATAGTGGCCGTTAGGCGTCAAAGGGTTAAGCTACAGTAAATATCTCATTCACTAGCACGGGACTGAAGACGGGTCTTTGTCTTGAGAAACCAGTGACTGATTTCCTGGGCTAGGCACAGCCTCGAAACAATGCAAATAAGAGCTGACTTCATGCTTCTTCTATATGGCCCATAATTTAACTCCGGGCCATCATATACGGAACAAGAGAGTTTGATCAAAATCAAGTCATAAGCCGACAGTTGGCTTCACTCACAGTAAACCACACTACATTATAACACCTTATTTCTGTAAGGCTACACAAGCCACTTATGTGTATTTAGAAACACATTATTTATAAAGTAACCTGCCAGTTAAAACTATTTTCTCTCTGTATATCGTTGTATGTTTCTGAAGTGAAAAAGAAAATACAATCCATCTTTTCAAGAACTGGACTTGTTTGATATTCGGATGACCGTGCATCGTGATATATTGTTACAATAAAAGCCAACGAGATGCACAGTTTCTCAAATTTATTTTATAAAATACTCTACATGTTTCGGACAGGTCCACTATCCATCGTCAAGAGTATCTCAACAATGTATACACGCAATAAGTATTTATCATGCTAGTTCTGTTAGCTGTCGCTAGCGTGGTCTGGAGGAACGTATCCTGACCACGCTAGCAGACACCAACAGAACTAGCATGACAAATACCTATTGCATGTATACAGTGTTCAGATACTCCTGATGATGGACAGTGGACATGTCCGAAATATGTAGAGTATTTTATCAAATAAATTTGAGAAGTTGTGCATCTCGTTGGCTTTTACTTTAAGAAAACTGGACTTATGTCTGTGTCCAGGCAAGAAGCTGAGGATGCTCGTCTAACTCGTTGTCATGTGGTTACCACGTGGCTATCGTAACCAAAATTTATCTTTACTGAAACACTAGATTATTGTAAGGGTGGTAGAGGGAGTCGAACCAAAGACTTAGTTCTATGTCGGTAAGAGTAACTGAAGAGTTTGTTCTTGTAATGTGCATTGCATGAGGGCCGCAGTGGGTTGTACAGTCTGTGGTGAACATGCAGCATAAATAAACAGTTTCATTATCTTGTCACAGGTTGTTTAAAAAGTCGGGCGACGAACTAATACTGCAGTTAGCTTTTGTGTAAAGTTGCGGATTCAGTAGAACGCCATGCCTAACTGCAAGCTGGCGGTGTTGTACAGCGCTCAGTACTGCTTGGTTTGTGAGACTATCGGGCTTTGTTATTGTCTTGTCTTCACTGCTTTTATTCGTGTTTATCATCTCCACAGTTCCATTAACAGAGACAAGACCTAGTGGGAGGCTGTTGTGAACAAGTTGATGAACGTTTGGGTTGCGTTAAAAGCGAAGAATTCCAAACTTTGTAAAGCCCAGTGGTTACTGCATATGTCACCATTAAAAGTTATTAATTCTGCCTACGGAATTTGTTTACGTATTTTTATAAACCTCAGTATAAACAGTAATTATTTTCTTATACGAGTATAGCATTAACTGGTTGGTTGTTATAATCGACAGGAAGTGTATTTACTGCGCGGTACGGCCTGAGGCTTCACAAGTAATTCGGATCAATTTTCATCTTTAACCCTTTAAAGACTACTTGTTACGTGATGCACCAACAGTTTAACATTCAACAACTGTACGCTCTGCCCACACTGTATTTATATGTTTTGTGTTTATCTGAGAACAAACAGCGACTTGTGCCACTTACAGCATAAACTGATTGGTTTTTATAACCGAGATGAAAAGTATTTACTGCGCGGTACTGACTGGGTCTTTAAATAAAACAGTCTGCGCTTCGTCTTTAAAAGTTTAAAGCACTAATTTCCCGGTCGCTGTTGGCTAATCGTGGAAGTAGTTCTAGTAGTAGTCACTATCAAGTAGTGCACTTTGAAGAAACTTAAAAGCTACTGATGAATAACTGAATGACTAGTGGCAAATGAAATAGAGAATAAACAAGCTAAAATAATGGGAAGTTACGATAAATTGAATTGTAGCTGTCAGTATACTGAAGCAGGAAAGATTTACAAGGAACAGTATTCAATTTTTCAATACGCTGATATTTCAATTTCATCCACTGTCCAGGACGGAGGGGTTCCACGTTATATTACGCTTAAATGTATTAACGAAAGTACAGTGCACCGAGACGGGTGACACACGAGGAGTTAAAGGTCTGTACCGTGCACCGAGGCCGGCATTGAAAACTTGATTTGATAAGACAATAATGAATAATTTCGTACCAGATTTCTTGTGTTGCAAAAAGCGTACAAGTAAATTTAGATAAACAGTTTGCTGCTATGCAGCACTTAAGCCATTGCAGAAATAGTATTTAATTAACTTGAACTCCTGCGACTACCGCAAACGGAGTGTTCGTTAAAGGTAATTTGTTCGGAGGTGATGAACTCTTTCACAGATAACACGCCACGTTTTTGGTGTGAATCCGAAATGTTCTCATAAATCCCGTCTCGACACAAACGTCAAACGAAGTGACAAACTAAAAACACTGACAGCAATGTGGCACAGCTGGGCGGATAATATCGATGACTGTGGGTAGCGGAAATATTCAGCAGCCTGGGGTTGTTCGTCGATCTGTGTATATTCGGTGGATGTGTCTGGTGTCACAGTGCTTTGACCCCATACAGCTATGACCAACTCAATAGTGAGATTTGTGAACATCTCCTGAGGAAACACTGCACATCCTTTATGCAGTGGACTAGTGTTAGCTTGGCTAATTTTACGCGAAATTAGAAGAACTCAGCAATGAATCAGTGACTGTGATACAACGTGACATGTCCGAAAGTTCTTATTGGAATAAGGTAATGTTTAGAATGTGGCAGCGGGGGTAAATCAGTCTAATGACTATGTTAGGCGCTGGACGACCAGGAACTTTGAGTTCGATTCTTGATAGCAACATTGATTATTATTTTTGCTCCTTCAATCCACACATTTTACTATCCAGTTGATACGTTCCGAGCTACAAGTGGCCGGCCTGTGAAAATGACGACTCACATACACGTTGTGCCGAAGGTGCTGCTTGCAGTTACCTCTGGATTTCACTACATGTCTTTATTGAGTAGTGCTTTATTGATAAAATTTTCTTCTTTTTTAGCTTTGTATATAAAACATTAAATTTCCCCCTATAACCTGCCATGAAGGCACACAGGGGGAGAACGGGTATAGCTTTACTCTTTCTTTAACCCCGGCGCTAGATAGGGATGGGTAATTCACGCCATGCCTGGGAGGTTTACCCCCGGTAATGGCGCGGTACAGAGGGCTGGGTGGTCGGTCCGGATGGTCTGGGCGGGTAGGGTATCCGTGTGGTGTCCGTGTTACAGGCTGAAGCCTGCAACACGGATACCACTCCAACCCGACCACACCGAAACTCCAACACACATGGAACCAAGAACAATACGACCAATGTGGTAATTCAACAGAATAGTCGCAAGCTCCTGATGATGGATATATTAATGTTCGAAATATGTTGAGCACATAAGAAGTGAAATAAAATAGCAAGTGACATCAAGTTGGTCTTTTATTCTTCAACAATCTGTTTTTACTTTACACACAGCGATATTAAAACAATTGTGTGGAACAAGTGAATACGTGTGCAGCCGAAAGGAACATAGCGCCCATTACAGCCGCCATGTATGTATAGTTGGCAGTGAGTTGTAAAACCTTTATTAATGACGCTTACTTTAATTAAGATTAAGTAGTGAACATCGATATTCATTGGTGAGCACTTGAATTAAAATAACAAAGTATGTAAGGCAGCCTTCTTCACCTGACTTTGTATTCTGCCCCTGAATTTTAGGGCTAAGGAATACAAAAAATTCTTCAGTAAGTTATCCCAAGTTTTGAACCATGAATTTAACCCATAACCTCCTGAATATGGAGCGAAGTGATACCTACTCATTCGCAATGTTCAATTTGGAAAGACATTGGCTTTCTCCCTTACACGTAGGCTACGTAATTGCCGCTTTAGAAACGTGCCAAACAGTTGGTGTTCTACACGGTGGTTCCTCTAATTAATGCTTCTTTGTTACTAATTGCATGCTGGGTAATGGAGGTATTGTTTGTGCACGAAATCCAGCTCTGGGCGCGGCCTAAGGAGTCTTGTGTCTGCTAGGTTAGTTCAGTGAAGTGTGCATGAACCTTTATTGTAGTAACTTTGTCAAAATGAATAACTTGTATTGTCACTTTAAAATAAAATGATAACTGCTGCAACACTTCTCGATATTTTGCCACATTCTGTTTACGCGTTTCACGTGATCTTGACAGTAAATAGCAGCTATTTCCAAAAACAGTGTTTTAACCTTTTGGCGCCGGAATTATTATTTTTTTTTTAATTTTAGCACACACTGTATATAAAATGTGAATAAGACAGGAACCAAATACGTTAGAATTATGAAACAAACTGCATTTTGAAGAGAAAAAAACGGAGATTATATGCCATGATTAAAATATTCAGTACCTGTATTGGTTGAATAAATATATAAAATGCAACGTTGAGAGGTTAGCGGTGCGGTACGACCACTATAGGGTCGTTAGGCGTCAAAGTGTTAAACAATATCTTAGTAATAGCGACACCTACTAGGATGTGTATCATCCTCGTTGTGTGTATTGAAACTTGAAAATGGTATGTAGTCAAACACAACTGTGTCACAAAAGGTTTATTTAGTGACTATAATGGGCAACGACATGTTCCGATCCTAAGATCATCCTCAGAGAGCCACGTTGTTCCCTGCCAAAGTCATTCCAAAAACATTCACAAAATAATTCCTTCCTATTAACAGGGTGTTGTGGCAGCATGTCGTGTTGTGCAAGAGGACGTTGTTGAGAATGCGCCTGGCCATGGTAGTTACGTAGTAACACAAGACGCACATCATGGCCAGGCGCATTCTCAACAACGTGCTCTTGCACAACACGACATGCTGCCACAACACCCTGTTAATATGAAGGAATTATTTTGTGAATGTTTTTGGAATGACTTTGGCAGGGAACAACGTGGCTCCCTGAGGATGATCTTAGGATCGAAACATGTCGTTGCCCATTATAGTCACTAAATACACCTACTCTTTTCTCTTATGTAGGAACTAAGTGTGGCACGTCATTTAGCAGAGTCACGCATTTCAGAAGGTTAAATACAGTTTGAGTATTTATAAACTGGTTCGGTGTCATCTGTTGCAAAACAATGTGTCGCTCTAATTAGCAGAGCATATTTGCCTTACGCGCGGTGGAAGAGTATTAAATTCCTCCACGTAATGTTAACTTCTTTATTTTTATTGGCCTCTAAAGGCCCCAGAGACATGAAACTTTTGCAATTTGGTAACAAACATTAAGTCTATAAACAAACAAGTAATTTCATTTTCAGCTTGTGAGTCCCCAAACAACACGACGGCAATAGCAAGCCGTGTTGTACACATATACATTATTGGTGGGCTGAACCTACACGTAGCAATAGCACTTCTTGTGCCCAGCGAACACTGTGTTTTTTGGCACAGTATTTGCGTAATTGGGTCGCAGTCACCATTAGTCCTCCTGCTTAATTTACGAACGCACTAAAGTGTGTAGGCGCGACTTGATGTTGAAGTGCGTGCTGAAAGTTGTGTGAATTGTCTGGAACTTTTTTAAAAAAAAGTTCTATATTGCCAAACCCATTTTCCTGGTCTTCCAGTGTATAAATACGTACCCGTTCCACTCTGTGTTCCCTATCGCTCACCTAACACATATCATGCAGTTTATTCCGTACTTTTGCCAGTATGTACGGTGGGTCTGCACAACTCTGTAAACGGTGCTGGCAAATTCGGCAGAATATGCTATGCATGCGGACAACATGGAATTCGGTACGTAACATCAATATTGTGGCAGTTGTATGTATAATTGTGTGGTGCAGTTATATGTACGGTACAATGTCTGTCTTTCTGTCTTTATCCATAAAAAAATGTGCAATTAAAATATATACTGACAATAATAGGAAATTTATGAAAATGCAATTCACAATTTAGGCGAGGGCGTCGCTATTTACAGCACTTTCTTACAAAATGAGTTAGTAATGTAATTATGTCGCCTTAAATAAACTAATTAGAAGTTTTTAAATATTTTTCGGCGTTCGGTCTCGGCTTTGCCAGGGAAAGAATTAAGATACTTTTTCTCATCTCGAATGTCTCCGATGCAACAAGACACTGTGTCGTTACCCGCGAGTTACGGGTTGAACGGGCCTAAAAAAAAAGGTGACAAGGCTATTAAGGGAAGGTGCAAGAATTGTAATTATATGAGATTAGATTCTCTTTCCCAACATTTTTGGTAATTTTATGGTTAAATTTCAGTTGCCGATCCCAGTGGCCACGCGGTTTAAAGCGTAGGTCTGCGGCCGCTCGCTTGCTGGGGTCGCGGGTTGTAATCCCGCCGGGGGCATGGTTGTCTCTCTATTGTGAGTGATGTGTGTTGTCAGGTACAGATCTCTGCGACGGGCCGATCACTAGTCCAGAGGAGCCCTACCGAGTGTTGTGTTTGTATGATCGAGGAGCCTCGTAGAGGAGGCCCGGGCCCACTGGAACTGTCGAAGCATGAAAAAAAAAATCAGTTGCTTGATTTGAGGGTTACATTTTGTTTAAAGTTTTAGCTGCTATACATTCTGCTATTGACGTTAGAAGCAGCCATATCGCGGGATAATCAAGGATACTTCTAGTGTAATTAACCTTTTGACGCCTAACGACGACTGTAGTGGTTGTAACGCATCGCTAACCTCTAAATGTTGCATTTTATATATTTATTCAACAAATAGAGATACTGAATAATTTAAGCACTGTATATACTCTCCGTTTCTTCCTCTTCAGAATGCAGTTTGTTTCATAAATCTAACGTATTTGGTTCCTGTTTTATTCACATTTAATATACAGGGTGTGATAAAATTAAAAAAAAATAATTCCGGCGCCAAAAGGTTAAAGTAGGAATAAAAATAGAAAGATATCTATTATATGCATGCTATGATTAGGCACTGTGTGCGTGTAGACGGGACGGAAAGTGACCATACATATGCGCAGTATGCTACTCCTGCGCTCAATTCCTGCCCCGCAGACACAATTTACGTCTGCGAAGGTAGAAGAACTAATGTTTTCGGGGTATTGCGTATAATACAGTTCCTTCTACCTCACCTATTCAGCTCTGACGGCGTAGCGCCCCGCGCAGTGACCTTGAGAACTTCGAACATCACAAAACACGTTTGTTGCCTGTAGGACAGCGAATATTTCGGGACTGCATGTGGTGGTGTAGCCCAGTCAGCTCTTTAACGACGTATTTTTTAAAATCTAAATACGTACAAGTGTTGGTAGGAGAACTGTACGAATTTGTGTATACAGAATTTGCTAGCTGCTTGTCATGGAATGCAACGCAGTTATAAGTTCGAGATGTCTGTAGAGTCAAAATCCTACCGATATGAGTTTGGCAATCTTCCTGTTTGAATTTCTGTCGATCTGTCGCCACTATGGCCGTTTGTATTACTAAGACTAATTTTAAACGGGAGATCTCCACCTCCCTCCATATCCTTATCTAGTAACTGATTATGATATTGTCGTGTAGTGATCCCTCGTTTAGCGTGGGGGGGGGGGGGGGGGG
>Ga0123357_10007898_pt1 | contig 13226 bp, 8 predicted proteins | sample TergutEmb28metaG_FD_89873 | JGI IMG/M metagenome (GOLD analysis project Ga0123357, IMG submission 89873) | Embiratermes neotenicus P4 segment gut microbial communities from Petit-Saut dam, French Guiana - Emb289 P4 | ecosystem: Host-associated > Arthropoda: Insects > Digestive system > Gut ...
AAAAAAGAAAAAAAGATTTGTAAAAAAAAAAAAAAATTTGGGGGGGAGGTGTTGCCCAAAACAATGGGGAAAAATCCCCCCAATTTAACAAAAAATAAAAAGCCCCCCCCCCCCCCCCCCGGCCCAACAGTGCAAACGACAGGTGCCAGGAAATATGAGTGGGCAAAGCAATTGAACTTTGCAGCTATTACGTACCTGCGTTATTTTTACAATTATTGAGGTAATACGTATATTGTTGAGGTCTTGCCTAATTTAGTACTTTGGCCAAGTATCTGAGTTGAGCTCATTTCAAACACTCAGAACCAACGTTACCTAGTCCATCAGTTAAACTAAAACCGTTAATGATTCCAGAGCTATTTTAATTGGTTTTTTGGTAACTTCGACTGTGACTGAGGAGCAAATTATTGGAGTCTGTCATTGCAGGATTTGCCGAAGAGGTTGAACACTTTTGCTTTCTTGCGTTTATAACGTGATGTTATGGTCCTAGTACAAATATCTGTGACGGGTTTATTGCGTGATTGGTCTTTATAATTTCTGAATTGATTGAATCTACGTTTCTTTTTTGCATCCCTTCCACACAGGGAACTGAGCGCATAATGAAAAGGTTAGACCCTTTTATTATTTTTTTTATATGTGTCTCACACTCGATATCGTATACCCTTTGACGCCTAACGACGACTATAGTGGTCGCACCGCACCTCTAACCTCTAAACATTGCATTTTATATATTTATTCAACAAATATAGGTACTGAAGATTTTAAACATGGTATATACTCTCAGTATTTTCCTCTTCAAAATGCAGTTTGTTTCATAAATCTAACGTATTTGGTTTCTGTATTATTCACATTTTATATAGAGGGTGTGCTAAAATTTAAAAAATAATTCCGGCGCCAAAAGTTTAAGTAACGAACTCCATGAACATGGCCCTTCCTAAGAAGTTATTACTCTGCTACTGAAGAAATTCCTCGCATGGTAAGCAGCACGAAATTTATTGCCGTATTCTTAAGAAACCGACATTAGTCTCTATCCTGGGCCACGCGAATCCAGTCCACTCTTTCCAATCTTAGTTCCCTCGGATCCATTTTAATATTGTCCTCGCAAATATGCGTGAACAGTTCGATGAAATCAGTTATTGGGTTTATCCTGAAGCTTGTTTTTATCTTCCATTGGCCATTTAAACATCCAAGCACTGCAATTTGAAATCTGTTAATTTTTTTTGTAAGGGAAAAAAGCTTGGTTTTTCGCTCTACTGAATAAGCAGAAATATCCCGATTAAATTCGCGACTGTAAACTGTTAAAGGATACACTGAAGCGTGAGGTCATGCTGCCAGCCAAATTTAATTTTGGTTTTTGACATTCCGAAACAACACCTGAAAAAATGAAATTCAACTTTATGCTCGCTTCAGTAGCTCACTGATCAGTAAACTGGCACATTATATAAAATAGGGATCCTGTAATGACCCACTATCGCTTAAACTGTTTCTCAATATGTTGAATATTTAACAAAATACAAGAAAAACTGCTTTAGCCAGTCTGTAGTGCTGCCGTCTTTGTAACGATAAGCCTTTTCTGCACTATATGAACGTCAATACCAACAGTTTTAAAAAACAGCCGAAACAAAATGTGAAAATATAAGCCTTGTATTGTACCGGAGGGAAAGAGACCACTGGGGAGACCTAGGCGTAGATGGGTGGATAATATTAGGATGGATCTCCATGAGATGGGATGTGGGTATATGGACTGGACTGGGTTGACCCAGGACAGGGACGGGTGGCGGAGGCTTGTGAATGCGGTAATGAACCTTCGGGTTCCATAAAATGCGGGGAATTTCTTGAGTAGCTGCAAACCAGTTAGCTTCTCAAGAAGGACTCTGCACCATGGAGTAAGTAAGTAAGTAAGCCTTGTATTGTAGAATAACATCCTACCACTGTTTTTCGATATAGAAGTTATTAGAAAACCTCTGACATTTACTCCACTGCAAATATTCATTTTTGTCTGCCTCTAACATGCCGTGCCTGTCACATTATTTACCGAAGCGTGTTGTATCGACCATTGCTGTCATTAACTCGTTGTCATGCCACGGTATCAACAACGAACCACAAAGATATCACCTATCGATTTAACTGACTGGGTTTAAGGACCTTGGAAAGCCGTTATTCTGCTTCAATATGTATGAACCGTAATTGCTTACAACCGTCAGAATACAGAACGGCGAAGTAAAGAAATCGAGAAACACAGTATTGTGTATCTGCCCACACACAGTGACACGGGGTTTCACCCTTTCTACGTGTGAGCCTCCGGCACTCCAGGGGTGGATTAGAGAAACTAATATGAAGACAACGATTTCATAAATTACTTCGATATGTTATTGTACTCGCATAATTGCGCGCAAACGGAGTGAAATCATTACAAAACTACATAAATTTAGTATGAAAATATTTTTGCCATTTAGGGCCTTGTCGTTGCGTTATGCATTACCGGGTTTGATATTACTAAACTGCATTTTGCCCCCAGACTGTATTCATATGTATCGAGCTCTTCTAAATATCTCCCTATCCTAGTAGGAGGCTTCTTGTACTTGTATCATAGACAGTGCGAAAGCGTGCGTCGATCTTCAGGAAAAAGTCTGTTATTTTTATCTGGTTTTAAACAAAACTGGAAGGCCTTGACGCGTTTTCGTAAAAGTTTCCAGTGCAATATTTTCAAGACCAGCCGTCAGATGGAAGTCGAGCCTTTCTATGTGAACAGGTAGATGTACAGACGGACAGATATGCAGATGGACCGATAGACACGAGGGAGCTACCCGTAATAGCAGCTTTTCGCAAATCACTTTGCGGAGGCATCTGTAAACTGAAGAACCTGCTGACGAATTCTGTGCACAGTATCTTCTAATTTCAATTGATTCCAGATACATTAAATTTCCCAAATATAATCTCATATTTTCGGACCATAGTCATGATTGTAAAAACTATGTAAGTTTTTGATCTGTGTCCGTACAAAACATCACACGTATAACTATTTTGCTTATAAGTTATCGCCATCAAACCAAAGGCTGCATACAGAATTCGAGTGATCACCATGTCGGTGACTTAGTGTTCTACCGATGCCGAATATTCTTCGAATATCTCCACATTAAACGCCCAATTGTCACTTCCACAGCACTAGTTATAATTGTTGTTACTGATTATAGGAATATAAAATTACAAAACAGACAGTGCCATCTAGTGACATAGCAATAATGCTGCATGAAAATCGTGAAGATATTTCTGTTAGTTTGTGTGCTAGCAGTGGAGAGGTAGACACAGATCTAATACCATAAATCAATATTCTTTATTTAAAAAAAAGCAAGCTAAAAATCAAACGATTAGATGTCAAGTTGTCTCAGTGCTTAATTATGCATAGAAAAACATATGGGAGAAAGGAGGTATAGAAATACGCACTCTTATCCTCGGCCCAAATGGAGGTAAGTGATTAGATTTACACCCCTGCAGTTTTAACTCGGGGAACAGCCATCTGGCATCCATGGAATGGGAGGCAGATTGGACACTAGAGCTCTAAGTGGTGTCGGTAGTTACTGCGGGGAAATGAACCTGGTTTTACAAGAAAAAGACAGTCGCCCAGGCCTATAGACTCTACCAGTGTCCATAATGTTGACGTTCGGTACGGAATCATAGAGAGCGAAGGGGCGAAAGTCGCATTTAGCATCGCAAGAAGAGTCCGAAGAAAGAAAAGACGAGCATCTTACAACGTTCACTGATTACTGTAAAACACGGAACAGACTATTGTCGTAAACGGCCTAGAGGCAGCTGAGTTGAAAATATATACTAAGGGCCACTGGGAACGACTAAATTTTTCTTTGGATGCCCGATTTTGAAACATCTCCATACGAGCACGATATCACGATATGGATGAAAAAGAATGAGGTCATGTTCACTTGTTATCCTGCAGCGAGCAGATAAAAATGTCAGGCTGAGTGATCTAGAAAAAATTCCCCGGTGGTTTAGCTGATACGATAAGATTAAAGTTCATTGTTTGCATTAACATTTGCGTCATTTCCGACGTTGTAGTTGCTGCAACCATGCAACCACAAAGCTGACTACGTAGGTCATCTGCGCGACGATTGCATCGTGGTTTCAAGATTCCGCCGCGGTGTAATGGAGCTCTTCGCATTCCTGAGAAGTTACGTAGCGTAGATTGGTAGATACCGACATTTCGGGACGACCTATCGGTCCGAACTTCAAAAGTCAAGCAGTCCAAACCTCTTGACCCTTGAAGGAAATTTTAAGCCCAAGTATTACCTGGTGTTTAGCACTCTTCGAAAACTGGGATTGTACATCTTCTTGCATTTCTTGAATAATATTTATAGCTCATACAGACATAATTTGACCCGTTCTTTCAGCATGGTTTTAAAATGTGTCTTTTTTTTTTTCTTTTTTTTCCCCGATGAATGGAAAATAGTGTTGGTGTCTAAAAACGCGAGACGAACCCCAGACAATTGTCGGGTTAGTTTCTTCAAAGCAAGCCACCACCGTACCTTCACATTTCTTTCAATTCACCATTCGTTATCAAGCTTCTCATTTGGCGCTGCACGATCTCCGGGTTTTACCGCGTGCTTATATCAACAGCAAGAATAAACGCGTTCTGTAAAATTTCGAGGCGATTTGTAAAAGGTGTACACTTTTTTGCTTAAGGTTTCCTTTAAAGTTGAATAGTACTAAGTATAATATTAGGGCGATAGAGGGTGGAAGGAATAGGACGATAAAAGGAACATCATAAAAAGCTTCTTCATGGTCGTGTTATTTACCAGATATCACTAGAACTATTATAACAACACGTGTGAGGTAGATGAGACATGTAGTATGTTTTGAGTTTTGAAAGATTTGTAAGAAATGCAGCCGGTAAACCTGACAGGTATAGCATACCTACGTGACTTAGCAGACGTTGATGTAGCGAGGTAGATTATACTAAAATCTATTAAAAAAATATACAGTATGGGTGGAATGTTTTATTTCTGGATAAGTTGCAGTGGAGGCTCTTGTATACAGGGCAATAAACCTTTTGTTTCCATGCAAGTTAAGTGACTACTACTTCACAAATCGCAGTCTGTAGAGTTAGTTTGATGTTATAATATAAAAAGAGGCTGATTGTGAGTTAAGGATCTAAAGGGTGGTGGTCGTGGCCTGTATTACGTTACTATTCCGGGATTTGTTGTTGGGGCTAAGAAGCAACAAGACTCTCAATACAGCTTACCTCTGGACTGACAATTATCAGAAGGTCCTGCTTCAGATTATAATCTCAGGCAGAACCCTCCGAATAAGAAACAGATGTGCTGCACATTTTACCACTGTTTTCACTCTGTAATAATTTTTGCCATAGCTGTTCTCAGTGGCCCGTTACTCGGCTAGAGGGCCGGACACACACAGTTCAGGCTCGTTACGACAGCACAGCTGTGCGTGATTGCGCGCAATTCTGTAGCAACGGTCAGAGCTGAATATGTCTGGGAGCAGCCTGACCTACATTTCGAAGCTACGCGTCAGCTTCAAGAAAGACTGCTTTGCCCCGTTTGTCTCTTAGCTCTTTCAACCGTTTGAAGATAATATTGACCAGAAATGTTTTTAAGAATTCGATTCCTACCTTGTAGTAAACAAACACCGTCTCGATCACAAAAACGAATCAGTGAATGTTGTATAGGGAATTAATCGCTATTCGTTCTGACACAATACGGAAAATGCACATGCACTCTCAGAGAAGAACATAGAATTTTTAATGCCATATTTGATGGTACCGTACATAAAACAACAACGACCTGTGAGGGGTGAATTATATATCTTCAACCGAAGAGGCGATACAGCCTCAGATGAGGAGAAGCTTGTGAATTGGGAAGCAGGTGGAAGAAAGAGTTCTTCACATGTTTTAAAGTAGGGTCCCGGGAAACCTATTGGTATGGAGGAATTATAAATGCTGCGAAAGGCCTTAGTCATGATAGCCGACCTCCGCAGCGACAGTCAATAATTGGGCCTCCGAAAATGGAGCCAGCTTTATCCTTTCAACTGAGAATTTCGGCCGAGATTTATACAGTGGCATTAAGCAGTTTCTGAAGCATAGGGTTGGGTAGTCTTTATACAGTATGGCCGCAGTGGAAAGTACGGAACCTTTTACTGTCCAATGTAAAATTTTATCGCCTAGCTACCGAAAGTTTCTGTTATTACAATTTTTTTTCTCATTGCATTAAATTACTTCTACTTATGGTCAGTTCAGATATGTCTTCTGTGATGTTACAGCAGGCAACTGTTCATCCAACTATCATACAGTCGCCCGAAAGGTGTCCTTAATTTTGTCTTGTAACACAGTTTTTAAGATAATTTCTTACAAATAAAGACAAACACTTCCAAATATTACTATAACGTAACGACATGTCTATAAAATTCAGGAGGACACAGTTCGTGAAATTTCAGGACAGGTAGAGTAAAATTTCAGTTTGTACTAAAAACAAGCAAAGCGAAACCTGGACAAGTTATAAAATGCCTCCCACAGAGTAACTATTAAAGTAAATCATTTCGAGTTCCCGGAATTTGTTTTGTTGTTAGTACATTATAACACTAAAAAATCGTTTATTATTAGTATTTATGAACTTTTAGTATTACACCCTGCTGGTTGTGACTTATTTTCTAATCAGTAATTCAATGCAGTTTAATTCAGTTCAATTCAAGTTGCAGCTTAACAGCAAAAAGAATTTTTATGCCTCGACAGCCTCGTCGGTAAAGGCCTTCTCGTTGTTTTGATCTCGAGATCACAATCAGACACACCTCACTCGGTAGGACTCTTCCGGACTAGTAATCGGTCCATCGCAGCGACCTCTAGCTCAGTGGTTCTCAACCGCCGGGCCGCGGCGCGGTACCGGGTCCTGGCATCAATTATACCGGGCCGCGAGAGGTTCCCCTGGAATTTGTCATTTTAGTTTTCTAAGTAATTTAAATGAATAAATGTTTTATAGTGGAAATATTCTGAGGAGAATAATATTCGTGAATGTGTCGAAAAACTCAGACCCATACGGTGGCCTGAGGAAGCTACAATATGCTACAAGGTTTCATTAATCCAGTGATTGATAATTAATTTAAATGTAATTTTATATTTGTCAACATGCCACACCGTATACATAAGTGTACTAATACTCTTTATGACTATGCCATAATTAATTATCAATACTTATGTTAGTTTAATGTACGAATTTAAAAAAAATGGAAAGGCATTTACGAGCAAATTTGTTGGAACCGGGCCCTCGTTTTATGAAAAAAGAATTCAGCGGGCCGCGGTCTCACAAAGGTTGAGAAACACTGCTCTAGCTGACAAAGCACAACACTCACAACAGACAGATATCCATACCCCCGGTGGGATTCGAAGCCACAATCCCAGCAAACGAGCGGTCGCAGACCCACAAATATCAATAATAATAATAATAATAATAATAATAATAATAATAATATGTTTGAGGTTCTCGCAGTTGTGGGTATAGAAATCGCCGTGTTCTTGTGTCGTGAAGTTTGTGTTGTGGTTTGGCAGGGATAGCAATGTTTCGTAAGAATTAGAACGTTGATCTGTCTTTAAATTATTCAACGATATGAAATGTAAAGGAGAAAAAAAGCCTGTGAAAAATTAAGGAGTATTTCCTTATTGCCTTTCAATAATAACGATTTATCAGATATTAATTTAAATTTATTGCACTATTAAGTTATGAAACAAGTATTTATCATTATCATTATCATTGTCCATATCGTGCACAAGGTTGATGCAAAAGGGCCATTCAAAGGTTTTTGCACTTGATGAAGATATAGTTTATGGGAAGTATATATACATGTGTGTGTGTGTTACAAGTTATTGAGTGACGCAAGACTGCAAGATGGAGGACCAGGACCCGCAACTTGTTTTGAATGATGGTAAGAATGTTTCATTTGTTTATTCAAAACAAATATATTCTCAAGGATATTTCCATGTTGTTCTTTGTTGTAAAACTCACGTACTTTGGGTTAATAAGCATTAATCAGGTATTAGCAAGACTAGTTTACTAAGAAAAAATTGGCAGTATGGGTAGTACGAAACACGTCCGTTGTTCCAACTCCATCCCTTGAGATAAGTTCCCCTAATTACCCCCATCAGATCCTCAGATTTCATCTATCCTTCATTCTTTGTGCTCTCAGAATGTCGTATACATACAGTTTGCCCCTCTCGCACCGCATGCATAGGCACTGAAAATGACGCGTAGTTAAACTAAAACTGATTTGCGTCTCAGACGACGAATTTTTAGACACGTTATCTTTAGACATTCTCTTACGAAATCCATTGTATTCTTTTTGAGCTTCCGGAAAAAGCAGTAAAACTAACATTCAATGACATATGATTCAAGCAGCGATGGTAACCGTCAGCTGTGAGAGTTATGACATTGCACGGATGTCGTAAGAAGCCAGTCAAAAATGACGACAAAGAAACCTACTACGCAGTTTCTTATTGTTAGACCAGAGGCATTAAGCACTGCGAAGTGAATATTCACTGTATTCATGTGCATATGTTTCCGCTTCCTTTATTTTATCTTTGTCCATAGAATACGATTGTTAGAAAAGACGTTGTTTTTCAAGTCCACGTCGGAATAGACATTGTGACTGCAATGGCAGTGACCCCCTTCATCATTTAACTCGGTCAACTGGCCCTCTAAGTCGAATTATTTGTGTGCGAGAACTTGAACTTGGCATTGAGGTACCCTGTTGTACTGTATTTTGTGGGTAAAAATAATGCAGCGTACAGAACTGCACTAACGAAACGATGCCACTTAGGTTAGCCTCAGTGACACAGGCCAAATTTGTTAAGCGTCGGGAGCTCCTGACGGATATTTCGGCTTTAAAACATATTTTGGAAGTCTTTATTTTATTCAGTGCCAGTTTTGCATTATATACGTGTCGTTCTACGTTGTCTAGTTTCCGCCACTTGGCTGCTTAATGTCGTATCTCCGGGCTAGTAATCGGATCCCGAAAGCGGACTTGCCGGTTTTTCCCACCCAACGCCCCCCCCCCCCCCTCCTTTCCAATTAGATCCGATAAACGAATGTTCACTGTAAATATATCGATTTCGCCGATCACGATACAAGAGATCTGTACAAACGACAAAAAGGCAAGGGAGGAAAAAATCATGTCACAACTGACGCGTTGACAACTTAGCAACTTTTCCTTAACACTTTCATAAAGGAGTACCTGGCGACGGCTGTGTAGGCCGAAACATGTAGTACATTTTTGACAAATAAATAATTTTTGTCGTCGCTGAAGACAGACTCGATGGTATTTCTTTTTTCTTACCTGTATTATAATCACAAGGGAATGTTCCTAACAAACAAAGAAACAAATATCAAATTGATGGTTAGTGTTGTAAAAATTTGTGGCCTAGGCAATCATAAACTGTCATTTTACAAGAGCACAGGCTTGTTCAAATGTTATAAACATACAAAAAGCTAAGAAAAACTGAAATGTGATATTAGACCCTCTACTACTAAGAAAAATAAAATTTGCAGGTGTGTGCCTTACAGGAAGAGCAGAGGGCCTCTCTCGAGGTGTTTTGTCTGTTCTGAATTATTCAATCCAAGTGGACAGTCAGTGCCACAACACCAGCCTACGTGTGTCTCTAAATGCTCAAGGCGCTTTCGCGTCCCTGTTGAACGACTATTAAAATCCCCAGGCCATCTGGTATTCTCTCCGTCCTAGGCACGAAACAGTTCCGAGAAATTTTGAAAAGTCTCTTTTGTACTCTGATATTGGAGATTTTATAAACTATTTCAATTTTGGTACAAAAAAATCGCACAAATAAGGACAGTTGACATAAAATTCTTAGATGAGTTACTGCTCCCATTTTGGGTTTGACTTGTGGGTAAATGACTAATATTTATCTTAGCAAAAAAAAAAGATGAATGCTCCATGGAAAGTGAAACACACACATTCTATCCTCAGTACAATCTTTCCCTAAGTCTTAAGGCTTTAAAGTTCAATAACAAAATTGGTGTAACGCTCCAGAATTTATACTTTATGTGTATCATTCCTAACTTCTTAATGTTTTAACAAGTTCCTGTTTGCAGTCAGTTCAAGAATAGTTTAAATTTGAAAATACACCCCCACGATTCACATCGCGATATTTTAGGTTAGGTGGTTACAAGCACGGTTTGCATGGCACATAGCAAACACAAGGAAACTGTTATAACAGCCAATCAAATAAAACCAAGGATAAGATAAAGATTAAGAGCACCTTAAGATTAAGAACGAGGGAGTTACATGAATAGCCTATTTAAAGAAACGAGACAACCTAGTAAATAAACACATAATAGTGGATGGTTATTGATAGAATAGATGTTTTACGAACGGGGTGTCGATGTGTGAAACGGATTTACTTGGCTCAGTGAAGGGTCTGATGAGCTAATGTGAACCGATGCTGTTTCAAATAGTTGATCTATTTACGCAGTGTTCGGTAATCAAGTTACATGCCTCAACACGTTGGTGAATTTGTTCCAGATCGCAAAATAGGATTATTTATACGTCACTGTGTGTGATTTCGAGGCAGGGGGTTACTGTGTTCGAAGGGAGGGGGAATGTGATCGTGGAAATTTCCAGTCTTACCCATACCAGAGACTGCATGTTGCAGATGGATGAAACGGCCTTCGTCGCACGCTATGGGTTTCAAGGTGGCAGTAAATCAAGAGAGATGTCTGGCGAGTAGGAAAGTCACGAGGCTTAAACACAGGACATATGAACAAATTCTCTAAAACATTCTTAATTAATCTGGCGAAGTAAACGTGTGCTATAAAATTAGACGCTTTCCATGTAAAGAAACAACTACTTATTGGCGCTGCGTAACGTCCCGGAAGATTTGGGATCTCCAATACATGTTGTTCCTTACGCTATTGTATTGTTCTCTTGTTTTAGATATATATATATATATATTTTAGGAAATATTTATTGTTAAATGAGTGGAGTTGACGACATGCACAATGAATGAAAGAGATCCTGAGCACTGACTAATTATGGGCAGGCTACGGTGTAGGATTTCATATGGAATGGCGACGTAAAGTGGCACAGCTGATCGTATGATGGGCATCAGAGAAGCAACTTTTAGCTTGGGTTTCAGTAAGAATTTAATAAACATAACAAATACGACCACACAGACAGCCTGACGAAAAATTAAGGTAAAAACTACATTTAATTTCCTACTGCTTATTGTATCCAGTAATTATAAATACAGCCAAATTACAAGTGCCACAGGTCGCATTAAGGCCACTTACTTCCTTAATTAATTACTTACTCCATGGAGCAGAGGGCAGAACAGTTCAAATATTTGGGAACAACTTTAACAAATCAAAATTTTATTCAGGAAGGAATTAAGAGCAGACTGAAGTAAGGGAATGCTTGCTATCACTTGGGGCAGAATTTTTGTTTTCCAGTTTGCTAACAAAAATATAAAGATGAAGGTATACAAAACTATAATTTTGCTTATTGTTTTGTATGGGTGTGTAACATGGTCGCTCATTGAGGAAGTAACGTAGGCTGAGGTGTTTGAGAGTGGAGTGCTAAGGAGAATATTTGAGCCTAAGAGGGACGAGGTAACAGGGGAGTGGAGAAAACAACATAATGAGGAGCTTAATTATTGTACTGAAAGCAAAATATTATTTGGGTGATCAAATCAAGAAGAATGATGTAGCTCATGTGGGGGAGAGGAGAGGTGTACACAAGGTTTTGGTGGAGAAAGCTGAGGGATAGAAACCACTTGGAATACCCAGGTGTAGATGGGAGGATAATATTCAGATGGATCTTCAGGAAGTGGAATGGGGGGCATGGACCAAATTCATCTGGCTCAGGATAAGGACAGGTAGCGGGCACTTGTAAACGTGGAAATGAACCTTTGGGTTCCATAAAATGCTGGGAGTTTCTTGCCTAGTTGAGAAGCTAACTGGTTCCCAGCTAGTCAAGAAATTCCCCGCATTTTATGGAAACCGAAGGTTCAATTACCGCATTCACACATGCCCGCCACCTGTCCCTATCATGAGCCAGCTGGATCCAATCCATGCCCCCACATCCCACTTCTTGAAGATCCATCTTAATATTATCCTCCCATATACGCCTGGGTCTTCCAAGTGGTCTATTTCCTCAGGTTTCCCCACCAAAACCCTCTATACGCCTCTCCTCTCTCCCATACATGCTACATGTGCCGCCCATCTCATTCTTCTCGATTTAATCACCCGAAAAATACTGTATGAGCAGCACAGATAATTAAGCTCCTCATTATGTAGTTTTCTCCACTCCCCTGTTACCTCGTCCCTCTTAGGGCCAAATATTCTCCTCAACATCCTATTCTCAAACACCCTCAGCCTATGTTCCTCCCTCAATGTGAGCGATCAAGTTTCACACCTATACAAAAAAAACAGGCAAAATTACAGTTTTGTACATTTTTGGATAGCAAACCGGAAGCATTAAGGCCACACTACAAAGAAAAGTATTTTATTTAGGCATGAGTCAGAAAGCTACGGTGACAGTGCAGAGTGATTTATTAGATTATTGCCACGTAAGATAAAATTCACTGACGTGTAACTTAGCAACACCAAGAACGTGATCAAAGACAATACATTGTGAACACCAATGACGTACTTCAAGAGCCATGGAGATAACAAAAAAAAAAAAAACTAATTTGCAATGTGCCTCGCCTCGCTTGTCCATACCACATTTCAGGGGTTCCGGGCCGAAAGTTAACAAAAGCTATCTGCACTTTATACAGGGTCCGCCAGCGAATCGGGCGATTTGGCTACGGCGTTTTTCTATTTTTAGCGTGAGCGGGGAAGGGGAATGATGCTGCCAGGTGGCGTGGCCGTGAATAGCGTTCAGTTTGAAATGGAGTCGTGTACTGGTGCACAGCGTGCTTTCACCGTAAACTCATTTTATAAGAACAACGATAGCTACGTTACCGCACAACGTGAATTTCACAAGAAATTCGGGATTCATCGAAACAGTAAAGTGCCGTCAGCTCATGCCATAAAGACGTGGGTCAACAACTTTGAAGAGACCGGCTCAACTGTTAAGAAGAAAGGTGGTAGTGTTAAAACATTTCGCACCCCACAGAACATTGACGCTGTGAGAGCATCATTCGAACAAAGTCCTCGCCGGTCGGCTGTGCGTCATTCCAAGAAACTGGGACTGTCAGAAAGCAG
>Ga0123357_10007899_pt1 | contig 13226 bp, 8 predicted proteins | sample TergutEmb28metaG_FD_89873 | JGI IMG/M metagenome (GOLD analysis project Ga0123357, IMG submission 89873) | Embiratermes neotenicus P4 segment gut microbial communities from Petit-Saut dam, French Guiana - Emb289 P4 | ecosystem: Host-associated > Arthropoda: Insects > Digestive system > Gut ...
GGAACAAAGCTCCCTGATGATGATCTGACAAGATCGAAACATGTCGGAGTGTTTTAAAGTGTTTTAAAAATGTTTTATGTGAAATTATATGTGCATTCGTTGGTTGATAAATTGAAGTGATTCAACGAAAATGCACGGTGCTACAATAAGGTTTACTGATATATCTGCCTTAGATGGTACACACACTGATATTTGCTTGCTAACAGGCTGTGCAAATCTCTTGAGGTTTCCCAGCTAGCCATTTCAATCACGGTGCACTCTCCAGCCTACACTTTATTATCCATCATTAAGAGCTCTGGAATCAATATGAACATGTGTCGTTCTGCAAACACGCGGGAAATGTAATAAATTCCTTTCCCATCAATTAGCAGTCTGTAGAGCAGCCACAAACACTCGCTAATCTTGTACAGCAGTGACACACGTCGCTGCTCACATCAGGTTTAGGCACGGCCTCGCTGACAGTTTCTGTGTCCGGATCCAATATTCGTTAGAATAGTGGTTCTTCATTGTGTATTGGTATGTCCATACGAGTTTACTGAGAATCAATCACATTCACAAGAGAATTCCCGTAACCACTGTAATTCTGTTCTTAAGATGATTCATCCCCGTTGAACTACCGATCAGGTATATAATTCACAGTATACAGTCATACATAACCAAAGTTAATTTTTTAAAATTATTAGGCAACAAGTTTCAGCTGGACATAAGCCATCATGTACACGTAGTTTAAGATTTTACTGAAAGTTCTTAATAAAAGGCGTGATAATAACTTCTGTCAAGCGGAATCTTGTTCCTAATTTTTTTTTTAAATCACTTTTTTGTGTATGGCTGTATACTGTAGATTATATACCTGTGATTCTGCTGTTATTTTATTTTGTTATCACCACCACCAGTATCATCATCTTCATAATTTTCATTATCATTATCTCTGGATAGAATTTGAGATTTTCAGGGTGGTAAAGAAATTGTGGCCTTTTGCTTTGTTACACCGTGTAGTCTTGTACAGTATATGGATAGTCGGTTTGCTGCGTCCATCTTCTACAGATATAAATACGGAAGAGACAGGTTTTCCCGGAAGGCCAGTTAATCACCCACTAGCCAGAGTGTAGTGTTATAAATCGGGTAGGCCGACTACCGGGTAAATCACTGTTGTTCTTTTCCGGCGTTTCTTCCTTTGACCAGGAATGGCAACCGCTTTTCTTTTTTGAGGTTAAGTGCACATTTCATCAAGTACGGTAGTTCTGCGTGATGAGTTTACGGAATACCGACCCTGGGGCCCACTCGGCCTCCTCTTCAACGGTAAGCGGGAGCTCCTTCCAAGGGGATGGAGCAATGGAGGGAAAGAGCTGACCATTCGTCTACATCTAGTGCCGGGTGCTTAACTACGCACAGGGATAATTTCACCTATCATTTAAGGAATTCTGACCCGAACCAAAGCCAAATATGTCTGCGTTCTTCCGTTCCTGGTCTCTCTTCCTCTATGGCCACTACCTACAGTTACGATTATTAATTTTTGTTATTATAACCATAAGCCAACTACGAAAATTTCCATATACGCTCCACGTGGCGCCTATTCCATCATCCTAAATTTGCCATCTCTACTAGCATTTAGTGAGGTGGTCGCACGGTCTAAGGCGTAGGTCCGCGGCCGCTCGTTTGCTGAGATTGCGGGTTCGAATCCCGCTAGGGGGATGGACGTCTGTCTGTTGTGTATTTCAATACGGACCTCTGCGACGGGTCGATCTCTTGTCCAGGGAAGTCCTACCGAATGCTGTGTGTCTGTGGGTGATCTGGATACCTCACTAAAGAGAAGCCCTAGACCTGGGCATGGATGTTGTTCCACAGGGGGGAATAAAACAGTGTTTGGTGAAAAGCACTTGTTATGAAGCTACTTATTGTGCATTTTTTCCATGTCCCTGTAAATTCCTCACACTGACGTCAGAATATTATTTAGCATCAATGCGAAATCAAGTCGTAATGAAATCAAATCTCAACTTCCGGTAAACCCAAAAGCTATTTAATAACAAAACCGAATGTAAGACGGCAGGTAACACATGAAGGTGTATACAAAGTCCTGTCAAAGCCATAATATATATGATGCCATATCACAGTCGAATGCTGTATATACATCTTTGTCGGATTTATCCATTTGTAGGAGTGCGTCTACCTCATTAGCGAATGCTAGCTAGTGTGGCGGCTTCAGTAATGAATTGTCTGCCTTTGCTCGTACAGGTGTGACGTCAACCTCATGCAGACATTTCCCGGAAGGATTACATTTAAGGGTTAACGGTTCTGGCTGATAAACGTTGCTTTGATATACAAATAATTGAGAACGGAGCTCAAGTTTCAGGCTAGTTGTTATTGTGACCGGCAGGGTTCACCTGCCGTAAGAACGCTCCCCATTACTGGAACTGCAGTAGTATCCAGTCCTAAGTAAATACATTCCTGAACTAACAACATTCATCAGAGCACTATTCCAACTATCCACATGGTAAAGGCGAAGCTATCCCTGCACAGGCCCTGAAGGGTACAGAAGTATGAGGCTCGCAGGATTTATAGACAATCGACACATGAACGTGGCAAGGTTGTCAGCCCTATGAGCCAGCCGTCTTTTCCCACCAGAAAATATCCCTGGTACTCATTTATTATAGAGACTCAGTTGACCCCAGGGCCATAGTGCGGCCGGAAGAATTAAATCAATGAAAAATTCCAATCGAGCCTGCGACCTTCCATCTTGAAGCGCAATGCTCCAACCAACTGCGCCACCGCGTGCCCCCTCCAAATATCCACGGGTAGAAAGTAATACTCCATGGAAACTACCTTTACGAGTAAAAGGCTCTGGCTTAATCCAGAAAGTGTAATAAGTGAAACCAAATGTACATAGTGATTCGGGTATTATTATTATATCGTCCCCAAAAGGACGGGGATGGACATTTGTATTATGACTCTACCCAAAGTTATGGACAGTCCTACTGTACAGTTTGGAAGACTACTCAATGGATACAGGACTTTAATATATACACTTTATGAAGAAGACAATGTTTAAAATAAATGTCGTACAGACTTGAAGAAAGGAGTAGTAGTACTCGCATAGAAATTCAATCAGGAATATCACTCAATTAACGGCTGATTTATGCTCAAGTACCTGAAGTTAACCAAGAATTTTTAGGTTCAGATGGACTGGCCGTAATAGCGCTTCGGGAAATACTGCACAAGACTGAGATGCTAAGAATGTCCTGGGCAAATAACACGGATGGACGGCACTGGCGTTTGCAACGAAGGTGAGGAACGAGGTTAAATTCGGATATAATTTAACAAGCTCTAATAAATGCCTCCCTGTAGCAATAATAATGACTTAGTGGACGGAACGAGAAGGAACTCTGTTAATATGAACTTTCGATTGCTTATGCTAATGTGACTGATGTTACAAGAAAGGATTGTGTGCAGTTCGTAAATTCTTCTAAGATGGATTGCGACACAGGAAATTCCGTAATTACATAATCATTTTATCATGGCTATCGGTCCGTACGTAACAGAACTCAAACACTGAATACCTCTCCATTGCAGCCGATACGACAAACATGAGTATAATTAATTTTGTCGAATTGAGATTTGCCCATACGATTCATACTGAACTTAAATCCAAAGATCTCCATGTTTGCACCGTTCATCAATGATACGTAAACACTTTATTATCCAACTAATGCACAATATATAATATTTAGATACAATTAAAATTATAAAATATTTAAAAGTGTTCCAACATGTTTCGGATCACAGAGGATCCATCATCAGGGAGCCTTGTACAGTGCTTGGCTAAAAATTACAAGAATGATTATATCGTGTCCGTTGACATGGACAAGGTCGGTGTTATGGCAGCATATTCTGACCGTTGTCCGCGTATGTAGTTCACTGTGCCTGAATGCCTTCATATACAGTGAACTACACACAAGCACAACGGGCCAGAATATGCTTCCATAACATCGACCTTGTCCAAGTCAACGGCCACGATAGAATCATTCTTGTACTTTTTAGCCAAGCAATGTACAAGGCTCCCTGATGTTGGATCCTCTGTGATCCGAAACATGTTGGAACACTTTTAAATATTTTACAATTTTAATTGTATCTACATATTATATGTTGTGCATTAGTTGGATAATAAAGTGTTTAATTAAATCCAAAGAGCTGAATATAAATGTTCATATGAAATTGAAGCCTTTACACGTTCTGGTAAGACAAATTATAACATTCCCATTACGCAAACACTGGTATTCGTAACATTTCATTTCTTTTAATTAGTTTTAACGGTCAGTTAACTCAAACGTGGTGATCATCCTTTAAGTCTTTTGATAAGTGACTGCGACTCACTTTATGCCTGCTCTTGACCTCAGTTCATACAGTGTAGTTTACAGGCTAACTAGTGGCTGTTGCATTAGGAAGGATCGGATCGGAAACTATTGTGGCCTAGCCCAGGTAATTATCTCGGTATGCGTCTGGTGCAACTAGGAAAACCATGATAAACCTCAGCTACTACAGCCAGTGTGATTCCACTGAGTTGAGAAACTCGTACCCTTCGAATATAAGTCTACAGCTTCACCGTCATATTAAGTCGCTCATTTTCATGACGAAACTTCATATCCTACACTTGTATGTACAAGTTAACCTAAAATTTAGTGGAACGCCCGTCGAAATTTCAACGGAAAATTTTGACAAATGTCTGACCTAATGACTGGTGCCACTTGTAATATTTCCGTTGCACACTGCACTGCTATACGTGATGGTCCTGATATACAGTACGTATGGATACGGCGATCTAGAAACTTTCTGGACATTCAGTCGAAAAACCAGAATAAAATAATGAAGAAAAACTGTTTTCCCGTAAAAAAAGACGACATTTTCTTCACCGCTATTTGATGTAATTAATTTTCATTTTGTCTTTTAAACGCACAACAGAGTCTCAAAATATTGAAGACAGTCTCCTTAAAATAGTACCAGGACATTTTGGTAGATTAGGCTAATTACTATTGCAGTGTGATCTAGAAAGAATCGGACAATAATTCACACAGTGGTGTCAAAAACGGCACACATTTTGGTGCTTTTCGTTGCTGCCATCTGTCGATGCTATTGTTAAGTTACTTAGTACAGTTTCCATGGAAACTACAAGAAAATCGACGGATATTCATCCCAACTAATAAAAAGTGTCATGCTTAGATTAATTGCTTTATGATAAATCCGTTAAAAATTAGGATTATAAGATCTTCGTATAAATGGATTGCAACTGTATGTGAATTGCCCATATAACCCATAACAATAACACTCAACTTCTATAAAATTTATTGGATCCTTGTTTCTGTAATGCTCTACTTTACCAGGCATTAACTTGCGAAGTCACGTAGCGTCGTTATTTTCATGTTCACTACACTTCCATTACCTCAATTTATAGTCTAGCTTTCATGCGCAACATTTGTACAAGAGACAGATCTATCTAGCTGCAAACAGGTATCATAGATACTAACTGCAATGACACGCAATTGAGTTGTTACAACTATGCACGACTTTCCGATCTTTTAAAAACTCGTAACCAACCGATACCTGCTATATTTCTGTGCAAATTGTCGCAGTCTGCGGCAGACAGCATTTTACCAAGACAGTCGATTAGAGTTGTTTGGTGTTACATACATTGCAACGTACTTGAACATAACATAACAGCTGTCCTTTAGATTCTTCTGGGAGCTTTGAAGCACTGTAAAAAAGTTTGAAAGCAAGTAACATACCAAACAGGCCATTAATCGACAAAATCTACACATTTCTGACTTTAATTCGCTAATATTCGTAGTGTTACCTAAAAGTTTTATATATTTATTTATTCTTTCATTCATTCATTCATTTAATGACTGTTTCATAAATTATACATAATCATGAGTGACATCAACCTTCTGTGTATTTCTCCATATGGTGTCAATTATCCGACCAAACACAACATACAGATCTAGTAAAATAATCTTTTATTATAAACTACAATATGTTTCGGCTGTCCAGATCAGCCATCATTAATATATATTCGAATTTTAGGTTAACTGTATAAAAATCAATAATTATTCTATAAATACAAATGTGTCAGTCAATAACAAATCTTTATTTTATCTACAATAAAAATACAGTCTTTTATACACAATTGGTTTTAATATACCACCATCTCAGACAATTTTTAACCTTTTAATGCTAAGAGTGTCAACTACATTTCAATATATACAAACTTGTGTATTTTACATTCCTGTAATATAATCTGTAAGTATTTGGGATCCCACAATGCACTGAAATATAGATAGCTCTTGGATCTGTTTTCTCAGAGGACCTGAAGATGACCTAATATAGGTCGAAATATATCGCCCTGACAATATACTACTTTTATTGTATATAAAATAAAGTGTTGTGTTATTGACTGACATGTTTGTATTTATATGTTATAAAACTTCGGGATGGAAAACATTAAACAATAAGTATCCGTCGAACACAACATACACACTGTATTTGTTACAAATAACTAACACCTACACCAGGCTAAACGTGCTTGACAAGAAGGTTTCAACGAAAAACAATGGAAGTAATACTACTGAACTTGTCATCTTGTAAATCTTATAGCCACCGCATTAGAACTCTAGATTCTACAATAGTGAAACAAGCGTTGTCAGACTTCAGGTTCTCACAGTGGTGTTACTGAAGATTCACGTCTTCTGAAATGTTACTCTTTATCGACTGGTAAATAGTTACCGACGTTTCCAGGGATCCAAAAAAAAAACTTCATCTCCAAGGTTAAACAATCTTTCTTCAACAGGAGATACCCATGGTACTCATTTCTCTTAGAGGTTGAGTCGAACTCAAGGTCATAGAGCGGCCGGAAAGATTAAGGCAATGAAAAATCCCAATGACCCCAAAGTAAATCGAACTCGTGACCTTTCGGTTTGTAGCGCAGGGCTTCAACAAACTGCGCCACCGCGTGCCCCATTTCATTAACTAACTGCAAATATTGACAACTGTATGATTCTTGCAGAGGAACTTCCAAACGTAAGGCACTGTTCAATTTTGTAATTTATAATTGTTCCTGGGGGGAAACTTTGGATATTAATTATCCTATTTCATGTGTAGTTGTTATCTAGGGCCGAACAATTTCAGAATATAACTTGTTACGGGCAAATTGAAATAACTAGAAATGAACCGCACTTGCGCGGTTAAAGGATCCTAGCCTAAACCCAAAATTACTTATAAAAACAGAAATAACCCCCAGACAGGACAGTTAGTGATGACATTTTCATCGTCCGTTGTGGGAGGACAGACCACACACAATGGATGTTGCAAATGTTATTTCAGTTTTTATGTAATTTAAAGGCCTGAGGATAACCATTTAATGGTTGAAACGTAAGGTCACAAATCTGCATAACATAAAATACGGAGTTGATGGTAACCGTAAACTATTATGTAATTACGTCTTTTTCACTTTTATTACTTTTCTCGCGATAGAGAGATTCGAAAAGGACATGTTCCAAGAAAAGTCAGGAGGGTTAACGCTTCAGCTAATTTCTCCACGTCGTCGTTCATTGCTTACACAAAACGTTTCAGTCGTTCCAATGTAGTGGAGTGTTCGAAACGTCCTTCCCTCCAGGGAATATCTCAAGAAAATTACTGGTTTAAACGAAATCAAGAATTCCCTTATCGTCCTAAAGACACTATGTGTGAACATAACTGACTTTCAAGTCCTCCTATGCAGCATTTTTTAGCAAATATATTTTGCGGCCGGACCTCAATGTCAGAAAAGTTTTATATGAGAACATAACTCACAGTACATAAAATTTTATACACAGTACTGACCATGTAACACGCATGTTACGGGCACAGACATCGGTAACTAAGTACACTTCACTAAGCCACAAAAGGGCCTGAATCTTCAGTTTTAACATTTATTTCCGATTTTAAACGAAGCGTGAAGAAAACACAAAACAATGCCATACACGTGACAACCCACGCACAAGCGCACATCCAAAGGTGAGAGGTTGCAGGCGTATAGAACAGACCCACAACATCAGTGTTGAAAAAGTCATTGAATGTACAGAAATTAGAGAGACAGTTTTTGGCAAGGCTGGGAAAATGTGTTTTTTTTTTTAACCTGCTGGTGTCCGCAGGAGAAATTACTAGTGTCCGCACTTGAGAACAGCTTACTTAATCTACGCTTGCATATCTGCTTATTTTTGTCAGTAAAATTATAGTACAGAATGCGTTAGAAATTACGACTTCAGGTCTCAATAAATTCAATATCAAGCTGAATTTATTGTGGTCTTCATTCTACAGCTTATCAAAGTTGTAATTTTAATGGACACATATTAATGGCAATGCTTTAACGAGGTTAAATAATGTACACTTAAACTTTAAAGCCTAGTCGTTACTAACTACAGTGCCAAGTTTAGAAATGGGAGTTAAACGTTTTCGCCGAAAAATATATATTTATGATTTAATATCTGATTCTTACATTACGCTGCCATCATTCCAATATATAACGTAGCCTAACTGTGTATCTCCGCTTTTCTGGGATGTTACGCAGTGTAGATTGGTAGTTGTTTACCGACGTTTCGGTACAAATTATCGGTCCCATCTTCAAGGGTCAAGCAGTCCGATAACTACAACGTAGGCTGCGTAACATCCCACAAGATTGAAAATCTCATTTACACTGCGGCGGAAGCCTGAAATCGTGCACAGGTTCATTGTCGTTTTCAAAGACCAATTTAGAAGTGGTCGTCAGACAAGTTAAATGAACTATGTAATGGTTTACAAGAAACACCGCCTTAAAGACTATGATAATTGACTTGAAAGACTTCCTTCAGTCGTGTTAATAGAATTAAGTACACGATTTTGAGAAAAGTAACCTTCAAAGACTGTATTATTATAATTAAAACATTTTTCCATATGTGAATAACCCTACATACTACTTACTTACTTAATTACTTACTTACTTTCTCCATTGTGCAGAGTCCTTCTTGAGAAGCTAACTGGTTTGCAACTAGTCAAGAAATTCCCCGCATTTCACGGAACCCGAAGGTTCATTACCGCACTCACAAGCGTCCGCCACCTGTCTCTGTCCTGGACCAGCCCAATCCAGTCCATATACACACATCCCACCTCCTGGAGATCCACCCTAATATTATCCACCCATCTACGCCTCGGTCTCCCCACTGATCTCCTTCCCTCGGTTTCCCCAGCAAGACCCTACGTACCCCCTCTCCTCACTCATACGCGCTACATGCCCAGCCCATTTCATTCTTCTCGATTTTATCACCCGCACAGTATTTGGTGAGGAATACAGATCATATCTGACTTTAAGTCTCCTAGTCTTCAAAAATTGATAATTTAATGAAAAGATTGTAGATAAGGCGCAAATACTGGAATGAGTTTAATATTTGCCAATACATAATTACATTTTCAGCAATGTAGAGGATTTGGCGCTTGTTCATTACATCTTCAGTAAACAAAACGTTCTCAAGATCTCCTCTGCCGCAGCTCCACAAATTTTTCATAGTCTAGAACAAATCACCAAATTCTAGTTCCAGAATGATGATACGAAGCACGCAATTCTGCAGCGACCTGTTAACCTCAGTGTTACCTGGCACTTTCTGTCGCTGCGTATAAACTGACACTCATTTTGTATTAAACAAAAAAAACTGCTACATTGATGTTTAAAATATTAGGTTCCACCGTAAAAAATGTTGCCCTACAGGCGACTAGGGGGTCAATTTTTGTGCATCCCTGCCTTAACCTCGTCACCACAAGGTCTATTTTCTCAGTCATCAGTAGAAACTAATGTGGAAGTATTTACAAAGGGGTGAAGTAGCGACTGAACGTTCACGTATTCTGCGTTTTTGTGAACCTGACATCTGACGTGAATTGACAAACTGTACAAACATGACATCCACTTTGCCTTATATACAATTCATTTAAAAACGAGATTTCTGAAAGTTACGATACCCAAGTCACATTTTCAGTGACTTTAAAAATTAAGGTTAAACTGTTTGTAGAATGCAACATTACATATACAAGTAGTCCCGTTACAAGCCTGGAGTGGTCCAGAGGGTTCCAGGAAGTTAAGGTTCCCAGATTTCATTACAATGGCATAGGATGGTGGTAGGGTTGTCTGTCTCACGCACCGACCGACTTTACTCCCAGGAAATGCTCCTAGTACTCATTTCTGTTAGAGGCTGATTCGACCCCAGGGCCATAATGCTATCGGAAGGATTTTATGTCAATGAAAAATCCCAATGACACCAGCTGGGATAGAACCTGCGTCCTTCAGATTTGTAGCACAGTACCTTAACAACTGTGCTACCGCGGCAACATTACATGTGCTGACAGATTATTCATGTAAATAGTGTAAATGTATCTTGTCGGTATGTTAAAAAGGATCAGGAATGTTTGGTATGGTACATGTTGACGTAATAATTCTCGTCACGAATTATGTGCACATACATATAGAATGTTACATACATACAGCGCGTGACAGATAAATGTGCCGTTATGTGAGTGGTAGAATATATTATTGTGGGGCAAGAGGTGGGGAAGTGAAAAACTGACTAGCTGTCGTGCATATATTTAATACAAACAATATTCACACCTGACAATGTCACTGAAACCTGGGTCGGCAATATTTCTATAAAAGTCCACACACGAGCAGAGAACTGTGCTGTTTGCAACGAAGGCGGACACCGTTATTAATTTTGAAACATAGCTACCATGACTCACTTAAGGTAAAGGGTGAATCCACAAGAAAGCTCATTAGTATTGGCATTTTATTTACTACTATTAATTGTAATTATTCGTGCTTTATCAATGTGTTTTATTAAATGTAATGATAGATCAAGCATTGCAACTACAAGAGTTTCTAAAAGGATTTGATGTGTTTTGGGTTGTGCATCATCTTGATAAATGAAGAATAAAATCCAACTAGATGCCACTTATTACTTTATTATGCTTATGTTAGGCTCAACATGTTTCGGGCACCATTATGCCTATCATCAGGAGCTCACGACAAAAGATTTTGGTTACGACATAGGCCGTCTGGTTCTCGAGTTGCTGCTGGTTGGAGGTTAAGTGCAGGCAGGATGGATGAGTGTCCGGACCGAAGGCTGTAACCCGTCGTGAGCTCCTGATGATAGACATAATGGTGCCCGAAACATGTTGAGCCTAACATAAGCATAATAAAGTAATAAGTGGCATCTAGTTGGATTTTATTCTTCATTTATCATCCATCCTGCCTGCACTTAACCTCCAACCAGCAGCAACTCGAGAACCAGACAGCCTATGTGGTAAACAAACTCTTTTGTCGTGAGCTCCTGATGATAGGCATAATGGTGCCCGAAACATATTGAGCCTAGCATAAGCATAATAAAGTAATAAGTGGCATCTAGTTGCATTTTATTCTTCATTTTCTAATAGGTATTCAAAAAATGATTTTTCATGTCCAAATGTGTAACAAGTTTGTAATGTAAAATAAATTCCACATAATAGTTTGTTTACTGAAACATTTATTGATAATTCGTTAATACAACAAAAATCCAAAATATAAAATACAATCTGTTACAATTTTCGGTACTGGTAATATCGTTTAGTCCCTTAAAGCCTAATGAAAGGTATCACAAAGTTGAACATTCAAAAATTTTACGTTCTGACCATGAAGTTCATTTATGTGTTTTGAATGGTTCTCTGAACAAAGAACGATTACACCCCTGCACAACATTAACTAATTGGCTTTTTTATAGCCGAGAAGTAGAATGTTTACAGCGCGGTACGAGCCGAACCTTTATAAATAATTCTGACTAATCTCGGTCTTTAAAGGCTAAACCCACCGTGCTATGAATTTATCTGGAACTGTCAAAGGAGCATTCTTTGTGGTGAACGGAAGAATGCAGCCATTCAGAGCAGCGTTGAAACAGTGGCAAGCAAAAGACAAGGAGTATTTTCCAGGCATTTATTATTTCAATGTGGAATAAGAAACCAACTAGATGTCACTTAGTATTAAATTTATTTCTCCTTATAAGTTGCTCTTATAAGTTGCTCAACATGTTTCGGGCCAACTTGTGCCCAACTTCAGGAGCTGACGACTTAGTGGTATTTTTTCATGTGAAAAAATACCACTAAGTCGTCAGCTCCTGAAGATGAGCACAAGGTGGCCCGAAACATGTTGAGCAACTTATAAGAGCAACTTATAAGGAGAAATAAATATAACACTAAGTGACATCTAGTTGGTTTCTTATTCCACATTGAACTACGATGCACGGTCAACCACACATCAAATTTACTATTTCATTTGGTTATATCTTTTACTGTGTTTGTTTTAACTTTTACTGTGGTTGCTTTAACCTGTTTTGTAATGTGTATGGTGGTGGGAGGTTGTAATGTGTGGTTGTTTTGGTAATTACTTGTACTTGCTGTGTTTTGTATTGTTTATACTGTGTTTTTTGTATTGTTTCTTTTATGTATACTATTCTTATTTATTTTGTTTGTACTAGTGTAAGGACCACTGCCACCGAGTTACAACTCAATTGCAGTTAGTAATAATAATAATAATAATAATCTTAATACTTTACATTCTTAAGGGACGTTTATAGTACCAGGCGAAGAGCACAATAGCCATGTACCAGTTATAGTACCAGAAGTGTGGGAGAGTGAAGGGATGGAGGCATCTGAATTTTCTGGGTCAGCGTCGTAGCAGCCTTATTTGGTGCAAGTTATACAACAGCAGCAGTACAAGTAAGAGACTTGTATAAGGAAATCTTCTGTTCCCTCTTAGCTTATTTTCTTTCCCTTTGGCTTAAGATAACCCTCATGTCTTACAATAATTTTAACAAATTTTAATATCACATTACAATTTTATGTTGTCGTAGCATTAAGGCATGATTTACTTCACCATTTACAACTGATAAGCTACGTAATAACGCTGCACGCGTATTTAGGTATTGATACTTACTGAACATTGCTCTAAATCAGTGTTTCTCAACCGCTGGGCCGCGGCCCTGTACCGTGCTCTGGCATCAATTATACCGGGCCGCGAGAGATTTTCGTGGATCTTATGTTTATTGGACCGTGCATCATTGTGATAGTTGAAGAGTAAAAGACCAACTTGATGTCACTTGCTATTTTATTTCACTTCTTATGTGCTCAACATGTTTCGGACATTAATATATCCA
>Ga0123357_10007901_pt1 | contig 13224 bp, 4 predicted proteins | sample TergutEmb28metaG_FD_89873 | JGI IMG/M metagenome (GOLD analysis project Ga0123357, IMG submission 89873) | Embiratermes neotenicus P4 segment gut microbial communities from Petit-Saut dam, French Guiana - Emb289 P4 | ecosystem: Host-associated > Arthropoda: Insects > Digestive system > Gut ...
ACTACAAGTCGTCAGCTCCTGAAGATGGGCACAAGGTGGCCCGAAACATGTTGAGCAACCTATAAAGGAGAAATAAACATAATACTAAAAGTGACATCTAGTTGGTCTCTTTATCCACAAAGTTTTTTTTATTACCAACTGATGCACAAGAGAATTGTTTTTAAAGGAGTATTAAAGTTTACAACAGCTCCAACGTGTTTCAGTGTGATCACTGTCATCAGGGAGTGTACTGTGTGAGCTTGCTAAAGCTATAAAGTTACAATGATGTATTTTAACCAAATGTTTTAACATTGTAACTTTTTCAAGTTCACGCAGTACGCTCCCTGATGATGGCGATCACACCGAAACATGTTGGAGCTATTGTAATTTTAATGTAAATTTTAATACTCCTTTAAAAACACTTCTCTTGTGCATCAGTTGGTAATAAAAAACTTTGAAAATAGGTTGTGTAATACGCTGTTTACTTTGTGACAGTAGACAACTACTGAAGTTTTTGTGAATGTTAGGTGCACCTCAGACAATGAACAGTGTCTAATGTAACAGTGTTATAAATACACTACAAGAGCATATATTGGTGATTTTCTTTCAGGTGTGAAATCTAGTTGTGTTGGCTGTGAAGAAGATTTGGACCTGGATGATGCATTGGAATAGATATGAGAGGAAGCAGGAGTGAAGCTGGAAATGAAGCAGCAATGCAGATTGATAATGCCTGGACGCAAGTGTGAAATATACACAGACTTGTTACCAAAGTATGGATCGTGTGAATGTATATGGCAATTTTGATAACATTTTTAGATGAGATTGTTGACGATGATTTTCATAGTTTTTGTATTGTGATGGAATTTAGACATCATTGTATTACATTAAAAAGCCCCTCCCAAAATTCCGAGCCAAATGTTGTTCTTTGGAAATGGTATGTAATCCTTGATTAAGTTACATAATTGCTGTATCAAATGTTCTGAATGAAAACATAAACCTTTGTTAGTAGAGCTGTACATAATGCATGATTTGAATGTGAGTTGTGTGAGGTGTTACCATATTTAGTAATTCCAGTCTCTTCAAATCATCTACATAACTCATATGGTCCCCGAGGTTAACAGGATGATTCTTTAAGTACCAGAGGAAATGTGAAATTATTAATGTGTATTCATCACAGGCTTACATTTTTTACAACTGAACAGTACAAATACATCTTGATATGGCACAATGTTAAATGTAAATCAAGCCACATCAGTGCACTGCTTGTTTAAATTGTAGTTTCAGTGAACAAGGAAAAGCACCTAGTGAGAGGGAACCAAATGTATTAAATTCTGAGAAACTGAACAATGAAAAATTTGAAAGCTCGATTACATAAAGGTAAATGAGCATTTTAACCTGAAACAGTGTCCAAACGCCTCTTCAAATTCCAACGTTAACCAACTGCTCACCAGCCTTAATTCCTGACCTACAACCTTTGCCTCACAAGCATCTTTTAGGATTAATGCAGTATCAGTTTTTCTAATCAAGATCTATAGGTTGTGATGTTGTGTAGTTGTGTGTGTGTGCTCAGAAGGACTGCATTCCTCTGAAGCATTGTTACACATCTACTAGGATATATGACATCACATCTCAGAAGACCACAAACTTGATACTTATCTAAGAACCTCAAAAATCAAACATGGTAACTTGTCATGCCTCCCTAATTTGATTTGGGTCCAGACCTGAGGGTTAGAACCAGTGTTAATATGCAGTGCCCAAGTTACAGACATGTTACCATCATCAGCTCTTGTAACAGTCACTGTCTAGAATTCTTTACAATGTACTGGGTTTTCAAACTATCTTACAGTTTTGGTCTCAAGTTCATGTAGTGTGGATTGGTTGTGTAGGAATAATCATTGAACCTATGGCTTTGTATTAGATGTGGGAACGTAATCATGATCGCACCTAAACTGACAGATAACAAACACAACCAGCACCCGCATAATGCAATTTGATTTTAACCAACTCCTTCAACACTGCAACCTGCAGTGTTGAAGAGTGTTCATATATTTTTAATTGCCTGATGGTGGCTTTTCTAAAAGCCAAAACATGTAGCAGGCAATTCAGTTGATAAAAATTAGGTTGTGACTCATGGTCTTTTGCTCTCTTTCTGCTGTTTGTATAGCAAACAGGAATTTTTCGATGAAGATATGAAGGAAATCATTGTGTGTGTAAGTGACTGTAATGTGAGGGATAAATAGAAAATAAACAACTGTTGCTCTATCTGTTTTTGAGACACAGACATCCTTTTTGAATGCATATGTCACCACAGCTTCACAATAACCACCTAAATTGTCACATTTGGTTTTGTTGTTAGTTTACTGGGTCTGTAGTTTGCATGTTCTATAGCACATAATGTCCACCAGAGGGGAATTTGACCCACTGGCTGTTAAAAATACTGTTATATATGATCAAGACTGTACAGTCCACCACAGGACATCCAAGTAAACAACTCATTTACAATTTACACCTTACTTCGGTTATAATTTTTAATGACAAGTACTCCAATGGGATAGCTATCTAGTCTACTAGGTGTTTAAAATCTGTCATGCTTCTTCATTATAAAGAGAAAAAAATTACTGCACAATGTGGCAATTTCAGCAATGTTGTAGTACACATTCTTTCTGAATAAGAAGAGTGGTGCTTCTTTGTTGTTTATCGTCAAATATGTGCTTAGCATACTTGGGTCAGTTACTGTAATTTGCAGGATGTATGTCTGCATGCATGATTTTCTACTCAGTGTTGGCTGTGTTTTTAAAAGAATTGTGGTTAAATTCTGTACGATTTTCGTGACATTCCTGAATTATCTAGTTGTTTATATAACATCACCAAGGAAGTGTACAGTTTCTGACATGAATATTTGTCATTCAATAATTCAAACTAAAAACCAACAAAACATACTTTTTACAGGTAGGCACCCCTAGCTGTCTTTAATCTCCTGTTTATAGAGGTGTCTCCATATCCACACTGTTTTATTGGCTTGTAATAGGTGGGTAACATAGGAAAATGCACATTAATGTGCTATGCCATAATGTTTCTCATATTTCCCCCCTCTCCCAAAAAAGACATTTTCTTCATTCTGAAATTGCCATTAAGTGACATACAGTAAATAGGCAGCCATATATTTAGACAGGTTTTTTTTTTTTAAAGTGAGTTGTTTTTATGTTGCTAGTAATGGGAATGTGCATCCTTGGTCTTTTGCCCTACCATGCATTATCTGCGTCACTGGTTACATTTTTCCCATGTCTGTCGTTACTGTCTGCCAACCTGCTCACACGTTTAATATCTTCAGGCCCACAATCACTAACTGCAGGAAGCTACTGACTCAGCCCCTGTACCGCAGTGTGCTAGACCTTCCCATTATTTACAGATCATGAAGAATATGTCTTAACTGACGTGACCAGAGTTGTGCCTCGAGTCTTCTTGTATGTGACACTGTGTCACTGGGTGCTTAGTTCCTGTTGTTTCGAAGGCACTGCTGTCCTTCAAAACAGTGGGAACCCAAAGACATAACACAGTATCTCAGAAGATTTGAATCTTCAGCAACACAGCTGTTGTAACCTCATATCTTGCAAAATTACACTTCTGTTTGAGATGTAGATAACAAATTTCCCACCTTAATTGTCCCAATTACTAGAACTATTTCAGGAAAACTGTTTGCCAGTGAAGCCTTTGAACATACAAGGATTTTAAACACACAGTCTCTCACCAAATATGCTACAGTTGTAGACTGCAGTTTAAAATATTACATTTTATGTTCAGCAATAACCAAAGCTATTGTTCTTATTATGCTGCATGAAAAGAATGTGAATGTAGTCAACAGTGTTAGGTGCATTATTGTAACTGTGTGTTATTTTTATTGTAAATACTGTATTACTAGATGTATTTAAGTTTTCTTTGTCAAATCCAAAGAATCCTCTAATTAGAAGTACATTAGTAGGCTGCATAAAACTTTGCAGTTTTCAGTACAGTGCCCTTTGCACCTGCTTGGTCTGATGAACTTAATGTGGATAGGACATATATCTGTATGCACATTTTAGAGTAGAAGTTCAGATGAATTTTTCACACATGGTGTTAAGCCCCATGCTGTATTGGCAGGTTCATTACTGTGTACCAAAAATCAATATGTGCATGTAACAATAACTGTCTGTGAATTATTATATTGCTTATGTATAAAAGTAATCTGTTTCATCACGTTATCTCCAATGACTACTATGTCCATCTGAATGCTATCACATTATTATGTATAATGAATAATTCATGTAAATTAGAATATGTCAGCTATGCCCAAGTCATTGTGTAGTGTTGTTTGGATTATAAATCATGTTTATATATTAAAAGTCATGCAATTGTGTTTGACCATCAAACACAGTAGTGTTCAATGGTTATAAAAGTACTGTATGCATCTAGTATTTGTAATGAATGGAAAATTGTTGTCACATTGGGAACTTGATCCATTAGACTTGATGTACTGTTGTAATTATCATACTTTAGAACATTTTCATTCTAAAGAGTATAGTATGATAACTGTTGCAAGCTAGGAAAATGTAACAGCTGAGAAGTCAGTTTTACATTAAGGATACTATAATTGTTTGAGATATTTTGATGATAACATCTAGTTTCAAATTTCACTGGATGTTAAAAATACACTGTACATTCGGAAAGATGGAAAAGTTCTTATGAGCATATCATGTCAAGTACGGGGAGTTTTTTTTTTTTTTTTAAATTTGGAATGCATATTGAAGAGCAGATGACATGTTTGCTGCATAGTGACTGGTGACACCATACACTCTGCAGTGCTCATTCCCCGCAGTACAGAAGAAACTCCTTGTATTTTCATTAACCCTCACTTGTCCAATGTCAACGTAAATCTGACAGTGCTTTCCGCTGTACCAGATACAATGTGGAGCTGAAATTGACATGTTACTTTATGGTTTATTGGAATGCACAATAATAATTTGGACCAAAAAGTATTAAAGTATGTTATTACTGAAACTCCCCACCCACCCAAATTTTCAGTTTTCATAGGCTTGTGTGTGCTTAATCTACTGTAATCTACTAACTGCTATATAGGAACTGTGAAATTCATGAAACCTTGCAGTATTTTTTGAAAACAAAAGACCAACTTGATGTCACTTGCTATTTTTATTTCACTTCTTATGCACTCAACATGTTTCGGACATTAAGTGATATAAAAATAGCAAGTGACATCAAGTTGGTCTTTTGTTTTCAACTATTACAATGATGCAAGGTCCAATAAATATAAGATTCACTTGCAGTGTTTGTTCATTTTAATTCTGCAATGTAAAATTAACTGATGTAACATGTCACTGCTGCAGCTTTGAAACTGTACAATGGGCGTGTGATAGTGACAACTGGGATGATTGACCCTCTAGTTGTCTGGCTTCCTGCATATTCCTGAACCAGGAGAAGAGTTACATAATTTCTCATGCTTAGATATTGATACATTACAAAATATTGCATGTAACTGAGGTATATTACTGCTGCTGGTATAAGACAGGAGACCAAAACAATGCCAACCAGTTGTGTTCCTCTGTGTGTTTACTTCAATTCTAATCAGTTGTAAGGCACAAGTTTTCTGGGATGTTACACTACATTGTTGGGTAAACAGTTCCTAATGTTTTTGAAGAGTAATCATGTCTTCATCGTGCAACGTCAAGCAGTCCGAGAACAGTGTAACACCCGAGAGGACTTGAATCTTTGACAACACTACTGTGAGAATCTGAAATCTTATGTATAATCATGGTGCACAAAGATTTTAATTTACAATAAGTTTCTTGGAAACTGTTATCAGGTACAATGTTGCCAATTACCTATATTTAAATTGGCTGCATTTTTTTTTTTTTTTGTAATATGACTTTTCTGCCCATACCTGCATACTTGGGAATTTGGGTAAATATTTGTAAATGTAAGAGGTCCAATTTATAGTAATTATAACTGTGGTTCCGTGGGATGTGTCGCTGTAGTGTGATAGTTACCAGTGTTCCAGAGGAATTTGTTATCACAGTCTTTGTGGTAGAGAAAGAAATGGCGCAAGTCTACCAACCAACAGGATGTCACATCCATGAAGACTGTAAACTTATTGTTCACTGCCATGAGAATTTCACAGAACATGCTTCTTACAATACCTCCTGTTTGTGCTTTTCTATATTCCTGTCGTGCGAATAACATTCGCAACCACGTACATTTCACGGTGAGGTCTTTTATAATTGTTTAACCTGTATTTTGTTTACAGAACCATCAATTTAGAGTTGCATTGTGTGGCTAACTGTCAGTGTATTGTGCATGTTTTTGTGTGTTTGTGTGTCATGTAGAGATTTTATGCTTATATATATGTTTATAATACTTGTTTTTATTTCACAGACTGAGTCAGAAAATCCAGAGAAGAATATTATAACAAGAACAAGCAAAGTTATAAGAAACATTTCTAATTCTTTGATATGAAGGAATTTTATAAAATTGGCAAATAATATTTTGTGTCAAGCAGTGGTGAGGTGGGATTTCTAATGTTCCCTGATGATGCATGCAGTTTTTTTTTTTTAAATTTTTAACCCTTATCCTGCTAACGTGGAAAATATGGTGAGCTCCTAATAATGCCAGCAAATGACACATGGGATTTAATTCGGCGTTTATAGGGTTAAACATTATATAAATGTGTTTGTGTGTAATGTATTTGTGGAAATGTTCCTTGCTGATTTGACATCTTGTGGTCTAAATCTCCAATGTAAGATGAAGGTTATAATTATCTGTCAGCAGCAGATTACTGAAAATAATTCTTTCACATTGATCATGCAAGTAGATTAATTTGAAAATTCCCCATGTCCTGTAAAGCAGATTGTGGAGATTTATGAATGTTTAAGCAACTTAGGAGGTATATAAATATTTTATCAGATGTTTTCTTTTGAATCTCATCTACTGCTCTACTCATACGTGCAGATAGGCAGTTAAAACAAATTGGTAATGGTTATTTGTAGCTGACAAACTCATGCGTGCTAGCCTTATGGTTGTGGCAGTTTGTGATGGTATGTCATACAGGCAGATGCTTTTCTTATAAAGAACAAATAAAAATTCTGGTATTAAAATTGACTAAATGTAAATGAATTACAAAATATTTAACTTCAATTTACTGTTATTATTTTGTGAATGAATCCTTGGACCATTTTCAGTATAGGCACATATCTTTCTGTGTATGGAGAACACAGCTACCTTACAATTTCACTGAATCCATTATAAATTTTAGTAACTGATGACCTTTGCAGTGAAATGGATATGCAACAAATAATGGAATCTGACTCAGTCTGTAACATGCTCTCCATGTACTAGTAAATCCCTGCATGTGTGGATTGTAGTTGATGCCAAAGATTGTATCATTTCTGTAATTAAAAACAACTGAATTACAATTATTGTGCCCTGGATAAGTTTGACATTTCATCATAGTTCATTGTGTATACTGAAGTGTGTTTGTTGTTCCATATGTAAAGCTATTCTGCAAAAGAAAAAAAAGTTGGGCAATTCAAAATGGCCTGTTATTTTCTTCCCACCATATGACCTTGTTACAGTAAGAATTAACTCTGTTTAGCTATTGCTGTGGTTCTTCTGAACTACAACCATATGACATTAAATTGCAGAAGTACTTAAATTACAACGTAGATTGTGCTTATTATAGCAGATGCACGTTGGCATGTTGAGTCAACTTCAGTGAACACTCCATTATAGTATACATATTTCAGTCACTTAATAATTATCACTTATTTACCACTTACTTACTCCATGGAGCAGAGTCCTTGAGAATCTAACTAGTTTTCAGCTAGTCAAGAAATTCCCTGCATTTTACGGAACATGAAAGTTCATTAACACATTTACAAGTGCCCGCCACCTGTCCCTATCCTCAGCCAGCTCAATCCTTAGGTCATACCAGAGTAACAGTCCAGGTCCGAGGCTTACTCACTGAATGTTTCGCAACATGATACATTTTTATGGTGAAGAGTTGTTAGCACGTCACCCAACCCCCAAGCTGGAGGACCACCCCTTGTCGGCTGTCCGCGACTGCTTATTCTATATATTCGCAGTTATGCTTCATATTTGAGGCTGTTCCTCCATCCACAACCCGAGGACGCGTCATGCTGTGGTGATGGACCCACTTATCACAGACTTATTTTTAATGTTTGTAATACATACTTTAGATTCCATGATCACTAAGTTAAGACATATATTTTATCCACTTTAATTAACTTTAAGGGCCACTTATTGTTCTAATTACACTTTGATACATATCAGTCACAAAACTGCAATTTGTCATAACCCACACAGTTCTTCAAATTGAGATTCTTGCATCACTAGACAGTTGGGTTACAAACACACCTGTCAAAATGTTGTGTCCACAAAAAAATTGCTTCTCATGATATTTATGTAAAAACATAACATGCTTAAGTGTTGGTCTGTTGATGGACAGTCCAGTTATTCCCATTTAGCGTAACATTGTGTATCAGTTGAATTACGGCAAATTGACGTTTCGTGAGTGATATCTTTGTTTCCGTTTGGACAGATTTAATAACTTTCATATTTGGGACAGCGGTCAATGGATGATCCCTCACGCTCTTCCACAGCGCCATCCACATCAAATCAGCATTGGCTATCAGTATGATTGCCTGAGTGCATTGCCAGCCGTTACATTTTACTTGTCAGTCTGTTTTACCAGTGCTGCGCTTTCTACGTGATGAATTGAGCCTGCAGCTTCATGTTGATGTTATGATGCTGTACTCACAGTTTGACATGGGTGTCAGTTCCTCCCATCTGAACTTGGATCCGCTTCATCATGCCTCATCAGGACTACAGGCTGATGACCAAGGAATCTGGGTTTGAATTGTGGTAGGACTGAAACAATTTTGTCTTATCCATGACACCAAGACCAGCTCTGGGGTCTGTTAGTCTCATACCTCGTATCTAGTGGGTACTGGGGGTGCTTTGCCAGTGTGGGAAGTTGACATTTTTCTGTCCAGTAACAGTATAAGAATTCGTGCATCAATTCCATTATTTTCATGGTGTGCTTAATTAGGCACCATTATATAAGGTTTGTGATGCTTAATTCCATACATTTTAATGTATTACACAAGTCACTTTTATCTGGGGCTTGCTGGAATTTAATAGGTACCTGTCTCCTGATTTCTTTGATAGATTCTGATTAAAGTTCTCACAGGACACTCAATTTGAGTAAAGATTATCAAATGTCAAGTTTTTATTTCATTTATTTTAATGAGTTTTATTAATTTCTATCCACGATGAAACTTCACTTGTGACTCATATAATGTACACCATCCATTGTGTAAACATGACATCTTGCTGTCTGCTGGTATGGTGGTTTGCTGGTAACAAAAGACATAAGTTACAAGAAAAATATATCACTCTATATTATACCGTGTTTGAAGTATCATTCTCTGTAGTAACCCCTACGTTGAAATAATGATGGGCATATGGGAATGTACCGGAATCATGATCATGTCAGTTATTTTTGCAGTACATGCACAAATAAACCATGAGTGGGCAACTGCATGGAACTGCCATCCTCAAGTTCTGAGGTGATACACCATGTTACATCAGTTGTACCTGTGATACTTGGGCTGCTGATTGCTCTTCCTTTCCTTTGAATCACGATTCAGAAAAACTGGAGATGCTTGTGACAGTGAAGGATTTGGATGGGCATGTATAGTCATAAAATATTCTTTAATCAGAAACTGTCACATTCCTCTATCAGAATTGTACAGGAAAAAAAGGCAGGCCTTGCAGTGAGTTCTCAAGAGAAATGCTTTACTCTTGCAGGCACATATAAAAGGCTGGAAGTGACAGTGGTGGTTGTTTCAGACACCTGCTGGCAGTTGTGGCTATCCGTCTTTTGTCATCACCAGTGAAAGAGGTTATGTTTTTACATGTAATATTATGGCTACAATGAGCGTTACATATATATACAATAGTAGTCCGACATCACTCGCCCGCAAAATACACTCTTCAATACCATATAAACTTTGAATTTTTCCGTTCTTGTTTATCATCACCATTTACCAGCACAGGCAATTTTCTGACTCCTCCGTTTCTGCAGTTCCAGTCCTCTCCGTTGTATTATCGCTGATTACAGTGCATGTGACATATATTTCTGAAAGTACTCACTGTTCGCTCATCTCGCCATCTGCAGGACAGTTTTGCGATTTAACTGCCTTCCCGCCGAGTAATCGGAATCGAAAGTTTCAGTTTGTCAACGACATTTTGTTTGTGCTGTGTGGTAATTGTGGAAAGAAGAATGTTTGTTACAACTGTGATGTATGCTACTTTTAAAACTAGTTAGTTAGTTTTTACATTAGCATCCATCGTTCTGTAGTGAAAGACATTTGACAAGATACGTTTCGGTTTAAGGTTTACGAAAAATTTTCACCTACCAAACCACCGTCTCTTCTGCCATTTGCACACGGACGTATTTCTAGAGGTAAGTCGCTCTACTTGTGTTGACCATTTTGTGAATCCATCTATTTCACTGTAGCGTTCACGTCATCCCCAAATGTTTAAACTCTAAAAATTCCAGTACCTGTTAGGAAATGCACGTAATGAAGTATTTAACTAGTTGCTTGTGCGGCAAGTAGCAGAGCAGAATGAAGCACTGTTAACCGAAAAGGTACGTGGTGGGAGAAACGGATCTACAAGAACAGGAATTGGAGATGCGAAATGCACTGTTTCAGAACCATTTGTTCAACGTCAATGCATGCCATCCATAAAATCCTCCGCGGATTTGAATGAACACTGTAGGCGAACAAACGCATCTATAGACTTGCGATTTATAATTTGAAATAAACCTGTAATTTTATGTCGTAGTCGTGTAGGTGCATGCCAGACGGGCATAGTTTGTGCTTTGGCCTAAAGACATCATTCCTGTGCGGACATGATTCAGTTTGGGAAAACGTGACAACCGAGGGTGGAGCACATGTTGGGCGGCTTTTTGACCGGAAATATGAGTGTAACAAAGCGGAACTGCCATACACATTACAGGAAAATACCAACAGCTGATTTAGACGATAAGGAATTGGCAGCGTAGTTTGATTCCGGACGGCGGCGTCCACGATTGGCGTAGAAGTGTACGCTCACACGTCGCGGATGGTTAATGACCCTCTCAAGGTTTCCGCCCGAGCTGCTACAAAACCAGTCCGAGTTACATTCATTTCTTTATATTCCATAGATCATACATCTCGTCCACTAGCGACTGTCACCACCCACATTCATCCGATGACTGTTTCTACTTCTGTTACTGCTGTTCATTCCGTTGACTTGCGTTATTTATATTTTAGTCCTCCCTTAGGTTATTCCGAATGAGCAGCTTAAAGCGTAACCGTCTTGTAGAATATAAACCTGCTCGTAGTGGTACAATAAAGAGTTTGCGTTATGCAGGATTTGGTTTATCGCGGAGCTGCTCGCTGTAGAGCGGACGACGTCATTGTTGCAAGCGACCGATGACGACGCTCGTTCTGAAGTGTTGAGCCCTCCTTAGTCCCATCTTAAAAAAAAACTGTTAATTCCCGTTTACAGTACTCTTTGAGTTTGTCTGCAGGTTCAGAACACTCATTGGAGTGTTCAAGTCATTGCTAATTTAATGCCCAGTCTGTCCATCTTCACGTTCTTGAATGGGGGAAAAAAAGGCGTTTGTCTTATGGCGTTCTATTCCCCACGGGTGTTTACACAGGTAATTTTGCATATATCCCGACGAGAAAATTGGGTAACCTTGCGTGGCTCTCCCGACGGTGTTATACAACTGCTTTTCAGTTTTACTCCCCCGGTTTTTGTACTCGACGTTCCATTACCCTGCTCACAAGAGCTCGCCACTATTTACTGTTCTGTTGAAGGTGATTTTAGTCGAACCTCTAATTTTTTCTTTAACGCCCGTTTAATATTATCCTTCCATCGGTTATAAGGTCTTCTAAGCTGTTTGCTTGAGGGCTCCGTACCATACTTCTGTATGCATTTTTATTCTCTTCCACGTCTGCCACACGCATCCAGGAATGTTTACAACCGGGTTTTCCGTATCCGTGTCTGATCCGCTGTTCTCGCTTGTACGGCCTTTTGCGGAAATTTCTGCGCCTTATCCAACCCACACTTATTTCGGTGGCGCGATGTTCGCCATTGTCTGTAGTTTATAGTCGTAATTTTGTTTTCTTTCACGCAGGTCAATCACAGTTTTATCAGAAACGTGTGTGTTTTTTTCCCCTCTGGTGTAAATAGTGGAGACGTGTATTTTCAAAGATGAAAGTTTCATTTACATTACTGTGGATAGCCATGAATATTCCGCGTTCAGCGATGCCCCATTCACTTGCAAAAGTATCAAAACTTATAAGTTCAATGGTACCAAAATCCCCTGTTCCAAGACGTCATGGCGACTTAATAATGTACGGTGGCATCTAATTTTTTTGTGTCCTCAGTATGGAACTTACTTCGTGTTACCCTTTTGCCACCTAGAATCTTGAGGCGGTTTCTAGAGTTTTGGAAAATTCTGGACTCCTGGATCAACGCCCAAGATAGGTCATACTTGGGTGTTTGTGGCTTAGTACCAGCGGGCAGAATACGGGATAGACGTTTTTAAAAGCCCTGACATATGAAACTATAAATAAAAACTGTCGGGAAATTTCAGCTGCATTTGAAATAAAAAAAATACCAGAGTTTTTATATGAACGCCCGCATGTGGTTTTGCACATGTCTCACGCCTAACCAGCCTGTAACTCTTTGAAGATTAACTAAATTAAATTAAATATTAATTAAATATTATTTGGACTGATACATGTCTCGAACAAAAGTTGTAGAGGGAAAGAAACACATTTTGTCTCCAACAGGGCACACACAAGTTGTAGAGGGAAACAAAACACACAGTGTATCTGCAATAGGGCACACACAGGTTAGAGAGAGAAACAAAACACACATTTTGTCTCCAACACGACACAAACAAGTTGTACGGGGAAATGAAACACACCTTGTATCTGCAATAGGGCACACACACAGGTTACAGAAAGAAACAAAACACACATTGTATCTGCAATAGGTCACACACAGGTTAGAGAGAGAAACAAAACACACATTTTATCTTCAATAGGGCACAAACAAGTTGTAGAGGGAAACAAAACACACATTGTATCTGCAATAGGGCACACACAAATTAGA
>Ga0123357_10007902_pt1 | contig 13224 bp, 15 predicted proteins | sample TergutEmb28metaG_FD_89873 | JGI IMG/M metagenome (GOLD analysis project Ga0123357, IMG submission 89873) | Embiratermes neotenicus P4 segment gut microbial communities from Petit-Saut dam, French Guiana - Emb289 P4 | ecosystem: Host-associated > Arthropoda: Insects > Digestive system > Gut ...
CCCAAACCGTTCAACTTTGGATATAGGTGTTTTGGGTTATATCGGTATAGTATAACATAAGGAACACCCTCCCGAAGTCTGGTCCGTTCCTCCTGTTACACCCCGTATATATATATATATACATAAATAAATATATACATATATTTATATATGACATATTGATATAATATGAAAAATAGTGTTTTTACTGTGCATGTACTTCTAGTGAATAACAGTTTGTGACTCTTTTAAATTTGTCTGTATGAACACGGTCTGTAGCATATTTATTAAAGTTGGTCAAATTAAGGAGGGTGAAGTGTGTGGGGTATGTAGCATGCATGGGAGTGGTGAGATATATGTCCAAAATTTTGGTCAGAAATCCAGAAGGGATGAAACTGCTTGAGGTACCTAGAATTGTTAAGAAGAATCTTAAGGCATTAGGATGTAGACTGGATTGAACTGCCTCAGGATACTGTCCAGTAGAGGGCTGTTGTGAATGTGGTAATGAAGCTGTGGGTTGCCTTGAAGATGACTTTTTTTTTTTGACCAGTTGAGCAACGATTTGTATTTTATATAAACATTCCATAAAAAAAGTAGTATGTTGGATACAGAACATGTCTATGGAAACACATACATACTATCACCAAAAAAGTAAAAGAGAATAATACGTAATTGCTTGCTTACTTACTTACTCACTCCATGGAGCAGTCCTTCTTGAGAAGCTAATCAGTTTGCGGCTAGTCAAGACATTCCCCGCATTTTATGGAACCCAAAGGTACATTACAGCATTCACAAGTGCCTGCCACCTTTCCCTATCCTGAGCCAGCTTGATCCAGTCCATACTCCCACATCCCACTTCCTGAAGATCCATTTTAATATTATCCTCCCATCTATGCTTGGGTCTCCCAAGTGGTCTCTTTCCCTCAGGTTTCCCTACCAAAACCCTGAAAAAAGCCTTTCCTCGCCCCCATACGTGCTGCATTCCCAGCCCATCTCATTCTTGTTGATTTTATCACCCAAACAATATTGGGTGAGAAATACAGATCATTAGGCTCCTCATTATATAGTTTTCTCCACTCCCATGTTACCTCATGCCTCTTAGGCCCAAATATTCTCCTCAACATATATTCTCAGACACCTTCAGCCTACGTTCTGCCCTCTGTGTGAGCGACCAGGTTTCACACCCCTACAAAACAACAGGCAAAATTGTAGTTCTGAATATCTTTAAATTCTTGGATAGCAAATTGGAAGAGAGAAGATTCTGCACCAGATCATATCAAGCATTCCCTGACTTCAGTCTGCTCGTAATTTCTACCTGAATATAATTTTGATTTGTTAAGGTTGTTCCCAAATATTTGAACTTTTCCACCCTTTCAAAGGAACTATCATCAATTTTTATACTGTGACTTCGTCCTGCCTGCTGATGTTGAGACATCACCATGTACTGTGTTTTATCAGCATTTACTTCTAACCCAATCTCCTTGCCAATTGCAGTATATTTTAGTTATATTATATTCTGATAATATGCCAGAGCTGCGTTGATGCTAATGCCAACATTGCATAAAGAAAGGGCAGTGTTATTGTGAGAGTATGTTTGTTATGTTGCAAAATAGGTGACGAGAGATCGAAATTGTTGTTACTTTTGTAAGAACTAATGGTCGTGGCCGTCCTGTTAAGGCTAAGTAATAAATATATGACGGCATTCCATAAAGAAGCCGATTTTTTTTTAAATTTATCGCTTTACTGACAACTTAAACTTGTCACCTTCAAAGTGCTCCCCGCTCTTGATATGCCGCTCCTAACTTTTTTTTTTCATTTCTGGGACGTGTTTTATGGGGCGGTGTGAAGGTCCCGTACCGAATTTTCTTCTGTCTCCTCTACCGTCTGAAATCGGCGACCTTTTAATGAGGATTTCCACTTTGGGAGCAAGAAAAAGTCCACAGGGACCTGATCCGGAGAGCAGGGCGGCTGGGGGACAACAGTCATCTCATGCTTCGTCAGAAATTCATGGATGAGGCGTGAGACATCAGCAGACGCGGCACACATTTTGCGGCTACACGACACATCTTCCATTTTTCGGTCAAAATCAGGTGACACGAACTTTTACAGATTCCCACTTCTTCGGCAAATTCACGGACAGACAGGCGACGATTTTGACGAATCACAGCAAGCACTTTCTCAACGCGATAGTCGTACATTGACGTGGAAGACCGTCCAGATTTGGGGTCGTCTTCGATGGACATCTCCCCGATCGGAAACGCTGGTACCACTCGTCACATTGCGCATGGCTCCAACATCAGTAGTAATACAGGCGGTTTACCGGCTGGTAGTGAAACTTGCTACTTTACCTATTTGGAAGTAGGTCAACGACTTTCCCCCACCCCTAATTAATATACAAATGACCTAATTAATATGCAGATGACCTAATTGATATGTAAATAATCTGGTTGATATTCATGCGTCCTTAATTGATATGCAAGTTACTGAATATTCAGACGTCCTTGATTGGTATGCATTTGATTTAATTATAATGCACATTACTTTAGTCCCAGATAGCTTGTCACCTTAACCCTTTTGTTTTGGCCGGCAGACAGCGTGGCACCTATTAGGACGCCATATTGGATGGACGCGCGCAATTTTTAATTTTTTTGATTTGTCATTTTACAATATGGCTGCCAGTGCGTTCTTTTTAAACCATAACCTAAATTTAAAGTCACCATTTTTAAATTTAATATTGCTAGGTTCGAACCCCTTTTTAAGGTAAGGAAAAATGTAACTGCCCGATGCCTCATACAACGATCCCACCTTAGGTATATACAAGTTATATTAATAAGGATAATAAACAAATAAAGACAAATTACAATTACAAATATTGGTTATTTATTAAAATACAATTCTTGTAATACAGCTAAATGAGCTATCATGTATGGGACAGTGTTTGTAGAATGGGGTGTATGAGTTTACATTTTCAAGATAGATTGTAGCGGTGCATTTAGCCTACACAAGGGTTCTTTTTACATAGTCAGGTAGGAAAGAGACGGGATTGAAAGCCTGAGGCAAACTAACAGACGAGGTTGCAAGCCGCCTGCTATGTCGGTACCGTACCAGACACGGCTGTTTTTAAATACGTATTTTGACACATTTCTTTTCGCGTAACAAGTTACGGCACTTGCAATTAATACTGCGCTTTTATGTAACTTATTTAAACACCACGATTCTAAACTACGAGGTTTATGTGATTTACACACAATTACATTAAAACGCGGCGCAATAATATACGCACTAATAAAAACAATACAGTAACATTCTGTATACTTTTTTGCTACTAATAATTTTGCACGGTTTAACATCGCATAGCTAGCTTGTTTAGAGGTAGTATGTAAATTTACCTAATTTATTTACACATAGTTACATTGAAACGCGCGCTAAAATTTACACGCTTATGAAGACACTTATAAGCCAAAGTAGATATATAAATTTTAACTGCGTATAATTACTGCTGGTAATTAGAAATAAAATTAGCGTATAATTACATTGAAACACGCGGTGAAACAATTTACGCGCTTATCAAAACAGTATATAATAACACTGCATATAATAACTTACAACTGATAATTAGAAATAAAATTAGCATATAATTTACAACTACATTCAAACGCGCGTATAAAAACGCTCCGTATAAGTATTTGCTAAAAGACTACTTGAAATTGGGGTTGTACGGCTTACGCGAAATGCATTTGTATACAAAGAAAATATAAAATGATTTTGTCGGGGTTACGGACTGCAGAACTGGAATACATATAAGTTAATTATTAAGAAACTAGAAAATATTACACAAACTCTAAACACTTACAGATAAACAAATTAAGTGTATGTACACAAACTGTTCACTGTGCGCGAACACATACACTGCACACGAAGATGTTATTTAATGTTAAAATATTTTCTTTTGCTCCACCAAGTTTTTGTACAGCTAGCGCATTCCTAGTTGAGACAGGGACACAGCCACCTTCGCTGCTTCCGCTTAGCAGGTAGGCAGAAAGATTCTCTTAGCGCTAGAGAAAGACAAAACATTGCTTTAGGGCGACCTGTTGGAGCAGAAACAGCAGGCTAGCGACACCTATCGGTGTTTCCTTAACTATTTGACGAGGCTGGTTACAGACACAAAGCTGTGACTTTCTCTTTCTAGTTGAAAAACTGAACAGAGCATTGTCTTCAGACCGACTGGCGCCTGAATTTCTGGTGTTTGCCTGGGATATTCAGTGGGCGCTAAACGTAACTTTTAGCGCATTCAACACTCGGAAGTAGATAACGAATAAACACGAGTTCTTCAGCGGCGGCGGTGGGATATAAACTAGTTCACCAGTGGAATTAATGTACGAACACATGGCTGGAAAGCGCGAGTGATTCTAACACTGATTCAAGTGCGTGGGTGGCCTTAACCAAAACCTTTTTTCCCCCTTCCATTAGACTTCCGGTGCTAAAAGGTTATGACTCACTCTTTGAAGATAGCGACAGGAAATAAAATCCATTAAGTGATATCGAGAAACAGTGCGTTTATGACTAATGGTTTAAACAGGTCGCAACATGCCTAGGGGACTTAGTATAAATTAGGGCGTTTGAACGGGAGTGGTATATTCTTTATGCCTTTACTATGATTAGAAGTGCCTGCGAGGTGAGACCTGCGCTAGCCTGCCTACATCTACAACTGCCAACAACTACAACAACTACGACTGTCAGCAGCTACCTGCCACAGCTACTAGTTTGCCAAAGCTACAATTGTCCACAGCTACAGCTACAACTTAACTGTACCAACCCGCCAACAGCTACAATGACTACAATTGTCAACAGCTACCTGCTACAGCTGCTGCCAACAGCTACCAGCTTGCCTTAGCTACAAATACACCCTACAGATACAACTGCTAACTGTACAAACCCGCCAACAGCTACAGTTGCTGGTATGTACTTTTGCAATGACTGGTTTCAAGTAAGTGGTATACTTTCGAATCAAAATATATAATGGCTAAAAAATTGTTCCTGAACAGAGAGAGATCTATCCCGACTGCTCAAGTTCCCTCTGTCAGCAGGGAGGAGCCTGAGTCCGAGGTAGCATCCTCTAGGAGAAACAGTCCTGTCGGGTACAACAGAACAGCTACCCTTTGTGATTTTGGACTAGACGAGCGAATGTTCCAAATTTAACGCGACTGGGCGTAGTTTGTTGATTAAGTTTAGGACTCCTGGTGAAGAACAAGAACCGACGGTTAGTTTAAAGGAATGCATTACTGCATTAGCTAATTATTTAGTTAACGATGTGCGTGATAGAGATTTGGTGGGACTGAGAATTCGGAACACTGAGAATGTCCAGGATAAGGTGGTGGGCATTAGTTTCCGACGCCTCGACCAGCTTAAGCCTGATGTGGTCTGGGCGTGCTCAGCAAGGTCATTCAGAGCAATGCCATATTCAGCTTGAGCGACCATCTCGAAGTGCACCTAGACCATTCCAAGGTGCCTGCTGGTAACGGTCATGAGAAGACGAAAGGGTGGTCTTGAGATTAATGAGTGCTATTAAAAAGAGTATTATTGTTAAGGTGGCTTTTTTGTGTTTGGCTCGTGCACTTTTCGCCATGTCGAAGGTAAATGGTGACCCAAATTACGTTTCATGTACGGATGGGTATGGTTTTAAAAACCTGTTTTGGATCTCTGAAGAGCATCCGGTGTTGATTTGACCAATGGCGGGGGCGTTAAGGAACTCGAACGGTTTCAGAGTTATCTTTCGGACTACAAAATTATTGTGTATGATGGTTTAAGCCCTGATAGGGTCATTTTTGATGGAAATTCCCTTTCGAAGAAGAAATTGTACCCCCTATGTGATGCTGGGCAGTACAATGTTGTTACGAACCTTAAAGCTGCAATGGCCAAGAAGTACATATGTAATGTGTGTGACACTTTATACGACAATTCACACAAGTGTGACAGAGCTTGCTCCTTGTGTACGGCGACACCGCCCTGCTCTAAAGATCAGTCAAAGTATTCTGCTACATGCAACGGGTGGTTTCTGAGTGAGAAATGTGTTCAGAATCATATGACCTTCAAAGTGAAAGGCAAGCTAGTCTGTCAGTGGAGACAAGAATGCCCAAATTGTAGTTTTACAGTAACAGCTTATTCAAAACACGAATGCTTTAAGAGATTTTGTAATTATTGTAATAAGAACCAACCTTCTGGCCATTTTTGCTATGTGGCTCCACTGAAGCCTAGCAAGCTGACAGACCGGTTTCTGTATGCTTTCTTTGATATGGAATGCACACAGTACATTGAGCATATTCCGAACCGCATATTTGCTCAGCACAGTGCGAACGGGTGGATGAATTGAGTGTCGATTGTAAACAGTGTTGTAAGTGTACCCACGTGTTTTGGGCGGAAGACCCCATAGGTAATTTTATTATCTTTGGCAGTCCAGACCATTCGCGGACAAGATTTACAAATCACATAACTCTCATGGATACGGCGCACATTTTCTGCTGCGAAAGATTTTGGAACTGAGATGATTGATAATGGACGGTACCAAAATTCTTAGCATGGTTGTTGAGAATTTGCACTTTTTGGATTCTCTTCATTTTCTGCCTATGCGTCTAAAGAGCATGCCCAAATCTTTTGGCCTCACATGCAAGAAGGTGTATTACCCTCACTTTTTAATACGGCCGAGAATTTGGACTATGTGGGCCCTTATCCTGAACCCAGATTCTATGGGGCAGACTACATGTCAGGCGATGAGCGAGCCCAATTTTTGGAATGGTACGAGGAGCAAAAAGACAAAATTTTCTGCAATAAGCAGGAGCTCTTGGCCGACTATATGGACAATGTCAGTGTACTGAGGCAGACATGCTGTGCATTTAGGAATTTGTTTTTGAAATTAGTCAAAATGGACCCCTTTCGGCAAGCTGTTACAATATCGTCCATTTTCAACAAGGTGTTTTTGAAACGAGACACTGTAGGTATTATCCCGAGAGTATGTACCAAATATGAGACCGCCAGTCTGTTGAAGGCCTTTAATGGCTGGCGTACAATGTTACTCATGCTGGAAATGGAAGGGGGTTCATTTTCCTGGGATACCAAAAGTGAAATTCGACGGGTACTGTTTAGAGGTGAGGGAAGTCTTTGAGTACCTTGGGTGTTTTTGGCATGATTGTCAATGTATACCCAATCGACATAAGCCCATTGTCTCTGCTGAGCCAATATGAGGAGACTCAAGCGAGGTTACGGAAAATAAGAGACGATGGTTATAAGGTTATTTCGATCTCGGGGTGCGAGTTTAGAAAACTCTTGCGTGACAATCCAGACCTCAAGAAGAAATTATCTGCGTGCCCCTATGTAAAGAATTCTCCAATATTCGAGATGCCTTGTACCGGGGTAGAACCGAAGCCACAAAAACCCACTACAGAGCCAAGCAGGGAGAAGAAATGTGCATGTTATCAGTCTGTACCCCTGCATCTGTAAGTACAGCAAGTATCCTGTAGGTCACCCGAAAGTTTGCGTGGGTGCAGACTGTCCCCCTGACTGTTTGGAAAGGGAGAGGATAATGAAATGTAGGGTTCTACCTCCCAGGAAACTATACAATCCAGTGCGTTCTGCTTGTGTCGACACGATGAACCAAGGCAACTGTACACACTCTGATGAGGAGCGGTGTGTCGTTGGAACATGATTGGTCCGCAAAACCATAGAGATGGATTATGGTTTTGTGGACGTTTTTTAATTTTGGGAATATCAATTGACGTGCTTTGGGTGAGGCGCCAATTCAGGAGGCCTTTTTGCAGAGTACGTTAATATGTTCCTGAAGTTGAAACAAGAATCGTCTGGCTACCCATCCTGGGTTCAGAGTGAGGAGGACAAGGACAAATACATCGTGGACTATCGGCGCACAGAGGGAATTGCTATAGTCAAGGCGTCAATTTAAAAAAATGCGGGACAAAGGACTTTGGCGAAATTGAAATTAAACTCGATGTGGGGTAAATGGGCGCAAAACCAGAACAAGACCCACACAACCCTTGTGACCTCAGTGAAAGAGTTTTACAAGGTTCAAAAAAGTCCGGGTACTGAGGTTACAAACCTCATATTCCCAAACGATGACGTGGTATGGGTATCCTGGAAACATTCCGAGGATAACAGCCGCAGGGAAAAATGTTAACGTGGCAGTTGCTGCTTACGTAATGACGCCAGCTTGACTCAAACTGTACGAGTACCTGAGCAAATTGGGGGAGTATGACCTGTACTGTGATACAGTGTTATCTTCATTCAGAATGTAGATGAACCCCCAAAAGTGAGAACAGGTGCTTATCTGCATTTCCTCAGAGACGAGTTGGAGGAGTTTGGCTCTGGCTCCTTTATTGAAGAATTTGTTTCTGGTGGCCCTAAAAACTATGCGTTTTCTGTTTTCTGCCTCTTGACAGGAAAACGTACGACCAAATGCAAGGTGAAGGGTATAGCCATGAATTAGGAAACTTCATACCTTGTAAACTTCACCACCTTGAGGTGAAAGACACCACCCCGGTGCATGTACATAATCCTAGGAAGATCAAGCAGAAACACGGTGGTGTTGTGTCTGAACCTGAAAGAAAGAAGTACAAGGTTGTCTTTAAGAAGCGCCAGCTTATAGACAACTTTGACTCCCTACCTACGGGCACGATAAATTTATTTTAGCCGGGCTAATATGCAGTTTGTTTATTAATTTATCTATTCTACTCGGGATGAAGTGCAATAAATAGAGGCGCCATTGCGCATTTCAGTTCATTTTAGAGTATGACTCTGAAGCTGCAACATCCATTCCCATTAATTGTTGTACGACCAAGTAGTTGCGTCAAATCCACGTTTGTAATTAGATTGTTGGAGTGCAGGGAGCAGCTTTGTGACATTGTATTTAATAAAATTGTATTTCTAATTGTGTTAATAAATTGTATATATTTGTAAATAGAAAATGTGTATTTGTTTATTACCCAAACCCTATTTCCTTTGAAAAAAGAGATGGTTCAGGAGGTTGGGATTCGAACCTACAATCTTTCAATTATGAGTATGGAATTCTACCGCTCAGCCACCTCTTTTTCAAGAATAACAAAGTCTTAAATTAACAATATAAATTTAAAAGTGCGCTATAGCCGCCGTATTGTAAAAAGTTACGTTATAATTAACAATGACGAATTTTAATGTTAGGTTATATTTAAAAAGAGCCGCCATATTGTATAAAGTTAAGTTATATTTAAAAATTTGCGCGCGTCGGCCATATTGCAAGATAACGTCCAAATAGGCGTTAAACTCTGGGAACCAAAACAAAAGGGCTAAAGGCGTCAAGCTGCCTGGGACTAAAATAATTTGATAATAATTAGATCAATTGTGTACCAATCAAGGCCGTGTGAATAATTAGATGGATTGCATATCAATCAAGGCCGTATGAATATTAATTAGTTTATTTACATATCAATTAGTTCGTTTGAATATTCATTAGGGGTGGGGAAGGTCATCGACCTACTTCCAGGTATCAAGGGTTTCCGATACCCAAACCTACATTCTTACTACTAACATCCTCTCCATAAGCGTGTTGCAACATCTGAAAAGTCTCCGTAATAGTTTTTCCCTATTTGAAACAGAATTTGACCAAACGCGTTGCTCCTCAAGATCATTTATCAACTTGCAAAAAATCGCCGAGAATACTAAACACACACTTATTCAAGCGCATGTATCATCACAGAAAACAGTTTAAGCTTCGCTTTACCTCTTCAACTACTCTGAGATCCTAGTACCAATGGATGCGTAAGATACTCATTTTCCTCAAAAAGTGTAGCAGGCCTGTATTTTATCAAAACCCTATGATTAACAAACATCAGCCAGTGAACACGCTCGGTCCGGTTCAGCGTGCAGTGTGAATGCTTCCATTTCATAACTTAGATATGTTTTCCAAGCCGATTCGGTTCTGTTCGGCTCGGCTTGTAGTGTGAATGAGGCCTAAGGCTTCTGGCCAATCCCTGCACGACACGTCATGTATTTAATGCATATTTAACCGAGAACGCGACACGACGAGAGTGATAGACGAAAGCGACGCTCAGTTTTCACGACAAGAGCGACGCGAAGCGGACAAAATGGATTCGGCTGCCAGGATAGCTGAATAGGTATACACGGAGCGTCCGTAGAACTGCGCACTGCTCAGGTGGTCCGATTCGGTTCGGTTCACTTATGTTCGACTTGCAATGTGAATGACGCCTAAGGCGTCTGGCCAAGCCAAGCCAAAGGGTTAACTGGGGGCGGAGACTTGCGCGAAGCGCAAGTCGACGTCCCCCTGTCTGTTAGCCATTCCTGTGTTTGATCGCAATGCTGGGCTCACTAACAGGTTCCTAAACTCTAACTGGGTAATTTGCTTGCGCTAATATCCCTACACGACACGTCATGTATTTAATGCGTACCACACGGAGAACGCGACGCCACGGATTACAGGTGTTGATGAATGTCCTAACTTTTCGAAAGCGCTCAAAACTTGTGAAGTTTTGAGCGCTTTCGAAAAGTTAGGACATGTTACTGTTTTGACCCCCACCTTCATCCGGCAGTTATGATGTTTGAGGAGATACACATGCCACTAACCCTCTGAAGACAAAGGGAATCTACATCACATTCACTTCTTACGTCACAGAGATGCTTGGGACAACGTGCTTTGCTCTATAGGTAAAGAGACCTTCGTGCTTTACTGACAGTTCTAGACAAAACAGATGTGTTTTGTGCTACTAAAGACTCCACGGGCCACTCAGTGAAGGGCAGACGGTCACGGGATGCTCACAAATGACCGACACGTAATGTCTCTGAGCAGCTGTAGCATAATAATAATAATAATAATAATAATAATGTATTAAATTTAAACACAAATGAAAAAATAAAAAACAGTATAATAATACAAAATATTGAGCATAATGTAATATATTAATATAACTAATTATTACCGTCTTGCTGTTGCATATCATCTAATCGATAAAAATTAATCTATTGTATTAAATACATAATTAGAAAGGATGTTAATTTACTTTTAATACATACGTACTTAAGCCACCTTGATATTAACAGGAAACTTATTATATAATTGAACATTCAGCAGGGTGTCATTCAGCAAAGGCTCGTCAAGATTAAATCCTTACCTCTGCAATGATTTTTTTTTTTAAGTGGAAGAAAAAATCATTTTTGTGGAGAGAAATGGATTCCATGTGGAGCTGAACTTTGGTAAACAAGGCAAATATACCCGTGATGCTAATACTAACATTGCATAAAGAAAGGGCAATGTGATTGAGAAAGTATGTTTGTAATGTTGCAAAATAAGCGACAAGAGAACGAAATTATAGTTACTTTTGTAAGAGCTAATGGTCGTGGCCGTTCTGTTAACGCTATGTAATGAATATATTGCGATTAATTAGACGATCCGAGATGGGAATTAGACTATGACTAGAATTCCAGAGTTGCTACGTGTCTGGGTTCCCGGAAAGAGGCATTTCAGTAGTTACTACATATTTTGAAATTTTTTTAGTTTTGAAAAGAACGAGTAAGTTCTGTTCTTTTGTTTGGCTATGCAAATTAGAACATTTTACTCGTAAGTAATCAAGATTCTCATTTATAAACAAACAATTTGCCTCTGTTTTGACTCCAACCTTTTGGACGACCACATTATATATGCCCCTCCCACATTACTCCCTGCCCCAACTTCATGAGACATGTTGCATGAAGGACTCCATATACCTCCTCGACTATCCTAATTGCCTGATACCAGGATTACGACATTTTTACAAGAATCGTAGCTCGAAAACTAGGATTTTTATTCGTGCTGCAGTCTAGAAGCTTGTGCGATGATTTGTGCAATTAATGACGTCCAAGTTGTTTTTTTCAGCATGAGACTGCGTTCAAGGGATTATTATACGTTATTCAAACCAACCAGCCAATAATAGTTTTAGTATTAAGGTGTGAAGTCAACAGCAGACTGAAAAGCATTTTTAAATTTTTCATATTGTTTGGCTTTTATTTTTGATCACAAAAAGCATAAGAGAAACTATATACAGTGATTAAAATGGGTACCAGGTTTTTCCTGGGGGTAAAGTGCGGTCGGGGCATGCTGCTAACCACTCACCCCTTCTAGTGCCGTGGTCATGGAAGAGTAGATCTATACCTGTACCCACCCTCTGGGCCACACCGGGCCTGTAACGGGAAAACTTTACCTTTACCTTTACATAGTGATGCCAAAGGTAAGATAATTTTTGTAAACAGATTCCTATGTCAGACCCTCCTTTTACAGCCTGACATAATTCTAACTATATTGTTTTGCATTCTGAAAATTTTTTTGCTGTGAAGTGAGTTACCCTGAAATGGTAAACCATAATTTATAATTGGGTTAAAATAAGACAAAATATTTTCAGACTATTTAGAGACACGTATGGTTTAATAGACCTCACTATTTAGCAAGCTGCATTCAATTTTGGAATGATATGTTCATTATGGCCATTCCAGTTTATTATTGAGAAATAGACCAAGAAATTTAGACTATAGACTACTCAAGAAGGACCATGCTGCATGGTGTTAGAAATTTTAAAACTACCGCTTCATATCCAGTCCCACTATAACACATTCCTCCAACATTATTTTCTACATCAGGATTTAGCTTTTATTAAGCATTTTGTATGATGCATATTAATTGGCAAGATAACTGTAGTTTGAACTGGTGAGGTTGAATCAGGGTTAAATTATGAGATCCTCCATTTTCAAGGTCCACAGCTGCAGCTCATTGTTGATTTTTCTAAAGCACGGTGTCGATACAGGGGAGGAAATTGATTCTAACATGAACCTTGTGAAAAAGCAACTAAGCAATTCCATAGTATGACTTAGGGACTCAAATTATTAATAAATACATGCACTTATATCTCTTTTAAACTCATAAGTATTATTTGGTTGAGATGAGAAAGAGTACTCTGAATTTCTTTGGCAAAGTCAAACCATGTTCTCACATTTCTTAACCTTTTGGCGCCAGAATTATTTTTTTAATTTTAGCACATCCTGTATATAAAATGTGAATAATGCAGGAACCAAATACATTAGATTTATGAAACAATCTGCATTTTGAAGAGGAAAAAACAGAGAGTATATACCATGTTTAAAATATTCAGTACCTATATTTGTTGAATAAATATATAAAATGCAACATTTAGAGGTTAGCGGTGCGGTATGACCACTATAGTC
>Ga0123357_10007903_pt1 | contig 13223 bp, 9 predicted proteins | sample TergutEmb28metaG_FD_89873 | JGI IMG/M metagenome (GOLD analysis project Ga0123357, IMG submission 89873) | Embiratermes neotenicus P4 segment gut microbial communities from Petit-Saut dam, French Guiana - Emb289 P4 | ecosystem: Host-associated > Arthropoda: Insects > Digestive system > Gut ...
CCCTTTGCTGCAAAGGACGTACGGCGTTTCTCGGACCTGCGGCGTACGTACAGTACGCCTCGGTCCTGCGATACGGCGTGCGCCCTTTTCGCTGCGGTCTCGGCCGTCTGCAGAAATCGCGTCGTGAATTCTCCGGGCTAGCCTCGATTCGCTCGCGACGGCTGCCCTACACGCTCTAACATCTATGTTGCTGTCGCCTTCTGACGCGATGCGCTTCTTCATGCGATCGGCAAGAGTTCCACCGAGCAGCGTTGCAAGACCACCCGCAACAACGGTGATCACGCCAAAGCGGAAGTTTGCGACGGAGAGCGCAAGCCCGTAGCGCGCATAAAGGAATTTCGGTGCCCAATAAGAGAATGCGCCAACGGCGGCCGTGTATGCGCAATAACCGAGTACGCCTTTGCGATAGAGCGGCGTTGAGACGAGCCTCGCGAAATCTCGTTTCACATCGGGCCGATTGGTGGATGGTGCGCGCGGTGGCTCTTCGATGAATAAGCAAACGAGGGCGAGGAGCACACCCGGACCGCCAGCAACGAAGAAGGCGCTGCGCCAGCCCCAGTGCTTCTCGACGAAGCCACCAACGAGATAGCCGAGGGCCGCGCCGATGGGCATTGCGAAGTAGAAGATGCCGAGCGCGCGACCTTTGCGATGGTGAGGCGTGACGTCGTCGATGATCGTTGGCGCAAGCGTTCCGTAGCTCGCCTCGCCAACGCCGACGAAGGCGCGCGCGACGATGAGTGATGCAGCACTCGTCACGAGTCCAGATCCAAGGGTCGCGATGCTCCATACGAAGACGCCAAAGGCGATGAGGCCTTTTCGCGCCATTCGATCTCCGAGCACGCCAAAGAGCGGAGACGTGGCGAAGTAGCCAAGCAGAAAGACCGTTGCGAGGAGTCCTCCCACGAAGTTCGAGAGTCCGAGCTCCCCCTGAATCTTCGGCAATACCGCGGAGACGACGAGCCTATCGGTGTAATTGAGGAGGTTTAGGCCTGTGAGCAGCGCGAGGATCGCTCCAGGTTTTTTGATCATGATTATTGGGCGTTCTTCGTTCCAGGGACGAGGCGCACCTCGTTATGTAGCGATGGAGGCGGAAGCGGTGAAGGAGACGGGCACGTCTCGTCAATGAGCTTTGCGTAGGACTGACCAGGCGTGCGCGCCTCGCGATCCTTTAGGTAGCGACGAAGGGCGTCGAGATCGCTTTTGTTTTTTTCGTCACACATCTGCCGAATGATCCTGACGAGCGCACCTTGGGAAAGCTCGCGGGCCGTCTTGTCGTCGAGGAAGGCGTCGAGTTTCGGGATGATGATCGCCGCGCGCGAATAGCCCTTTGCGAGTGCCGGCCAGATGATGGAGAGCAGCGCCATCGCACGCGAGCCTTGCGAGAGGTAGTTCGTGAGATCTCGCTCGGACGCGAGCGTGGTGAACGTGCGTTCGAAGCCGATCCAGTCGATATTGTCACTGTCGTTACGATACGTGCGAGCGAGCATGTAGAGGACCACACCGCGGTAGTCCGGATATTGGAGCCAGAGACGTTTCGCCTCCTCGAGCAGCATGGCGTCCGGTTTGGTATCCATCGTCTCGGCGAAGAGGTGCATGCCTACGAGCCAGACGGGCGGACGCAATTCGACCGCGCGCAGCAACGCGAGCATCTTTGCGCGTGGGTCCTTGGTCGCGTCAGGAGAAATGCTCGCGAACACGGCATCGGTCAACGCGCGATCATTTCGCTCCACCATTGCCGCGCCGAGACGCTGCACTCCGCCATCACTCTCGAACGCAAAGCGGAAGAAGTCCTTATCGGCGTCATGCAGACCGTGGCCGGAGGCGCGGTGCTCGTCGATCATGCGCAGGCCGAACGCGAAGCGATCGATTCCGGGCCATGCGGACGGTGAGCGAACGAAGACGGCGCGCTCGATTGCGTCACGCGTGTGGTTGTCGGCTTTGCCAAAGGCATTCATGAGCCAGCGCGTGTACGCGGCTTCGGCCTTCTTGAACGTGCATTGTGCAGGCAATGCGCTCACGGCCGCGGCGTTGGTCGTATAGGTCCGAACGAACCACGAGCGCTGACCGTGGAGCCACTCCTTGAGACTCTGCGAGAGCCCGGCGTCCGCCGTGGAGATCTCGGCGAGCCGCAGCATGGCAATAATGCGCGAGGCCTGCGGTGACTCGGCGAGCCCGGAGTCTGCCTTTGCCTCGTCACGGCAGTGGCGCCAGAGCATGTTGCGCATTTCACCTGTGCGGAAGGCGAAGTAGTCGCGTCGCAGAGCCGGGGCGATGGAGTCTGGCGTGGCGGTTCGAAAGATCTCTTTGAAGTGATTGCAGGAGGCGTCCAGCACCCCCCACAAAATGGCTTCAGGCCGGACGAGCACGTTGCGACGCGCCGGACCGCGGATGACGAGCGTGCGCGAGTCCGCGTCGAGGGCGGACACGTCCTTGGAGAGCGTCGCGTCGTAGCGGAGACTCACGCGCTCGAAGAGGGGCACGGCATACGTGAACGCGGCCGGCGACTCACGTTGGAGCCATTGGAGATCGTTGATGATGTTTTCGAACGATTGACCGAGCGCCTCCTCGAAGCTCACGCGGACTTCGATCCCAGGTTTTTTCTCGCGGTCGAAGCCGAAGTCACGCTCCTCGATGATCCGACGGAATTCAGGGACGACCATTGCCGCGTCGACATCGAGCACGATGGGATGACGGGCCAACTCCGCGAGCTGCCGGGCGGCCGACGTGATGAGCGCGCTCTTCGGATTGAATGGCAGCTCGTCGGGTCGCGGCGTGATGGTGACGGCAACGCGGGGGTCGACGTTGACCGCGGTGTTTGCTGGCGCGCACGCCGTGATCCCGAGCACGCCGATCACGAGCGCGCACGCAACGTTTCTATCGATGGACCGCATTTTTTGCTTTCTTCGCAGCGGGGCATTCGACGGCAAAAACCGTATACGGATCATCGGTTGTTGGGACAATGGTTGTTGGATATGTGCCTTTCACTTGCGGGCAAATGGTAAATTGGACTTCGCTCCTGGGCGCGGGTGTATCGAGCGATTTTCCGAGCGGCGTCTTCATCTGCAAGGTGAGCATATTTTCCGGAGCACCGGACACGGCGCCCATGGTGACACACGTGCCATTGAGCACGAACTTCGTCTCGATGGTTTGCGTGCCCGAACTCTGCGTCGGCTCCAAGATAATGTCTTTACAGCCTTGCGCGCGGAGCCCCATCAAAAGCTCGTTTGCTTGCGTTGCACCCGTGGATATCGGGTGTGGTGGTTCGGGAGGCTCGCTTGGTGTCGGATCGGGCACTGAAACCGGTGTCACCGGTTGCGCCTCTGGCGGCTTCGAGTTTGACGTTGCCTCGCAGGTTTTGGTGAAGAACGCCGCGCCGAGACCGAGCAAACCGCAAGCTACGACGCCTGCGATGCCGAGGACGCGGTAGGTGTCTGCGGTCGTCGTATCCGGCACCTGCGGCAGCGGCATTGGTGGCGGTGGCAGCGGCCGGAACGGCATTGGCATTTGCACCATCTGCGGTGGCGGCCTGCGCGCTGCGATGACGCTTGGAGGGAGCAGGGTCCTCCGATCGCAGAATATGCACTCTGCATCGAACGCGTTCGGATCCTTGGGAATCGTCAGCGACGCGCCGCAATGCGAGCAAATGAACGAGTCCATGGTATGCGCCATAAGACCGTGCTCGGAACGACCGGGTCAAGAGAACTTGACACTTGTTCACCCAAGCGGGTAGGGCCGGGCACGAGATGGGAAAAAGAGCCAAACCCGTCACCGCCCGCACGCCGAAGGCAGAGAAGTCCGCGGCTTCGGGCAGCGCGCCGCCTCCGTCCGACGACGTCACGTCGCTCTCGGCGGAAGCTCGCACGCGTTATCTCAACTACGCGCTCAGCGTCATTACGGCACGCGCGCTTCCCGACGTGCGCGACGGCCTCAAGCCGGTGCAGCGACGCATCCTTTTGACGATGCGCCGCGATCTCGGTCTCACTCCGGACGCGCGTTACCGAAAGAGCGCGAAGATCGTCGGCGACGTGATGGGCAATTACCATCCGCACGGCGACAGCGCGATTTACGACGCCATGGTGCGCCTCGCGCAACCGTGGGTGATGCGGCTTCCGCTCGTCGACGGGCAGGGCAACTTCGGTTCACCGGACGGCGATGGCGCCGCCGCATACCGATACACCGAAGCGCGGCTACGGCCCGTCGCGCTCGAGTTGCTCAGCGAGCTCGAGAAGCGCACCGTGGCGTGGCGACCGAGTTACGACGGATCGCGCAGCGAGCCGGTCGTTCTGCCAGCGCGCATTCCGCATCTGCTCATCAACGGTTCGCAAGGCATTGCGGTCGGCATGGCAACGAGCATCCCGCCGCACAACCCGAGCGAGGTCATCGATGCGTGTATTGCGCAAATTGATGCCGGCCCGGACGTCCTACCGATCAAGACGCTTCTCAAATACATCAAGGGCCCGGATTTCCCGACCGGCGGTCAGCTCGTCGCGTCGCGCGCGGAGCTCACGCAAGCGTACGAGACGGGCTCTGGGACCCTGAAGTTGCGCGGCGAATGGAAGCTCGAAGAACGCAGAGGCGGCACGCAGGCGATCATCCTCACGTCGCTGCCTTACGGCGTGGTTCGCGGCGCTCTCGTCGAACGCGTCGCCGAGATCATCACGAATCGCAAGCTTGCTCCGCTCACCGACGTGCGCGACGAATCAACGAGCGAAGTGCGCGTCGTGCTCGAGATCAAGAAGGGCACCGATCCGAATCTCGTGATGGCGTATCTCTACAAGAACACGCAGTTCCAAACGACCGTGGGCATCAACCTCACGTGCCTCGTTCCGGGTGCGCCGCCTATCACCGCGCAGGGATCGGACGGCGAGCCACTCATGCCAACCGAGACGACGCCGGCAGTGCCCGAGCGCCTCTCACTCGGGCAGATGATCCGCCACTTCCTCGACTTCCGCATGCTCACGGTCGAGCGGCGTCTGCGCTTCGATCTCGCGCAACTCGAGCGGCGTATCCACATTCTCGAAGGCTTCGCGACCATCTTCGATGCGCTCGACGAGACGATCCGCATCATTCGCAGGAGCGACGGCAAGGCGGACGCAGCGAAGAAACTGATGGCACGTTTCAAGCTGTCGGACGAGCAGGTGGACGCCATCCTCGAACTCAAGCTCTATCGCCTTGCCAAACTCGAAATCCTCGTCATTCGCGAAGAGCTCGCGCAAAAAGAGAAAGAAGCAAAATCCATCGACGTGATCCTCAAGAGCGAAGCGAAAAGGTGGGCGCTCATCAAAGGCGAGTTCGTCGAGATCAAAAAGCAGTACGGCGACAAGCGGCGGCTGAAGATCGCGGGCGCGGATGAGAGCCACGAGTACTCGGCCGAGGACTTCATCGTTGCCGAGGACGCGAACGTCGTCCTCACCACGCAAGGCTGGATCAAGCGCCTGCGCGAGGTCAAGGACGTGGGGACCCTGCGCGTGCGCGACGGCGACAGCGTGCTTGCGATCGCATCGGGATCGACCAAGTCCGCGGTCGCGTTCTTCTCGAACCTCGGCGTCTGTTACGTCATGCGCATTCATGACGTGCCGGCCACGACGGGCTACGGCGATCCCGTGCAGAAGTTTTTCAAGATGGTCGACGGCGAGCGCATCATCGCGAGCTTCGCGTTCGATCCGCGCGTCCTCGACGTCCCACCGCCGGCCGAGGACGGAGAGCCGCAGCCGCCATTCGCCGTAGCCGTCACGAAAGGCGGACTCGCCTTCCGTTTCTCGCTGTCGGCACACCGCGAAGCTTCCACGCGCGCGGGCCGTAAGTACGGCAAGTTGAACGAGGGCGACGAGATGGTGATGGTCGGCGTGACCGCGGGCGAACGCGACGGCGTGCTCGGCGTGACGAGCGACGGACATGCGCTCGGCGTACCGGTGGATGATCTCGCGCTCCTCAGCGGCGCCGGCAAAGGATCCATGCTGATCAAGATGGATCACGACGCACGCGTGCTCGGCGCGATCATCGCGATCGCTCCAAACGATTCGATCGTCGTCGAGACGGGCAAAGGCAAAGAGATGAGCATCACGTACAGGTCGGCGCTCGGCAAACGTGCCCAAGCAGGCAGCGCCATCGCTCGGCGGGACGGATTCTCAAGGATCATCCCGCCACTGCCGACGGCAACGCCGCTGGAGGTGAACTGATATGGCCGCGAGCTACAGCGCCAAAGACATCGAGGTTCTCGAGGGCCTGGAGCCCGTGCGCAAGCGTCCCGCGATGTACATCGGCGGGACGGACTCCCACGGCTACCATCACCTGCTCTGGGAGATCGTCGACAACTCGATCGATGAAGCCATCAACGGGCATGCCAAATCCATCGAGGTCGTGCTCGACCCAGACGGCAAAGGCGTGAGCGTTGCCGATGACGGGCGCGGCATTCCCGTCGACATGCACCCGAAGTTCAAGAAACCCGCGCTCGAGATCATTCTGTGCACTTTACACGCAGGTGGAAAGTTCTCGAACGACAACTACAAAGTCTCGGGCGGTCTGCACGGTGTTGGTGCGAGCGTCGTCAACGCGCTCGCCGAGACGCTCGACGTGACGGTGTGGCGGGATGGGTTCGAGTACAGCCAGAGTTTTTCGCGCGGCGTGCGCACGACGGCGCTGAAGAAAGGCGCGAAGGTCAGGAGACACGGCACGCGCACTTACTTCCGGCCCGACGAGCAGATGTTTGGCGCGAAGGCGCACTTCGACAGCGACACGATTCGCGAGGGGCTCGAGACGAAGTCGTACTTGCACGGCGGGCTCGAGATCAAATTCCTCAACAAGGCAACCGAAGAAGAGGACTCGTTTTTCCATCCGAACGGCATTGCCGATTATCTTCCGATCCTGGTCGCGCGCCGCGGCAAGGCCGTGACGAACGCGCAGGCGTTCTTCTTTTCGCGTGAGATCGAGGGCGATCAGGGCACGAGTCCATTTCGTATCGAAGTGGCGCTGCAATGGACCGAGGCGCCGGACGAGCACGTTCGTTCGTACGTCAACGGCATCCCCACAGGCAGCGGAGGCACGCACGTAAGCGGATTTTCGACGTCGGTGGTGAAGGCCGTGCGTGCGTTCATGGACGCAAAGAATCAAAAGCCACGCGGCGTCACGCTGTCTGCGGAGGACATTCGCGAAGGCATCGTGGCGCTCGTGAGCGTGTACATCACCGCCCCGCAGTTCCAAGGGCAGACGAAAGATCGACTGAACAATCCCGAAGTCTCGGGGCTCGTTGAAACGAGCCTGAGGCCGGCGCTCGAACAGTGGCTGCTCGAAAACGGCACGACGGGCGAGCAGATCGTGATGCGCGCCGTCCTCGCGGCGCGCGCGCGCGAAGCCCGGCGCGAGGCAACGGCACAAGTCACGCGCAAGGGTGCCGTCTCGCATCGGATGAATCTGCCCGGAAAACTTGCCGACTGTGCGTCGACGAACCCAGGCGAAAGCGAGCTCTTCATCGTCGAGGGCGACAGCGCGGGCGGCTCCGCCAAGCAGGGCAGGGATCGGCGCACGCAGGCGATCTTGCCTTTGCGCGGCAAAGTGCTGAACGCCGAGCAAGCATCGTCGTCAAAGGTGCTGAGCAACAAGGAGCTTCAGGACATCGTGCAAGCGCTCGGTTGCGGGATGGGTCCCTTGTTCGACGCGAGCAAGCTTCGCTACGGGCGCGTATTCCTCTTGATGGACGCCGATAGCGACGGGCACCACATCACGACGCTCTTGCTCACGTTCTTCTACCGGCAGCTTCCGGGGTTGATCCGCGGCGGACACGTGTATCTTGCAATGCCGCCGCTCTTCCGCATCGACGTTGCAAAGGAAACGCACTGGGCACTCGACGAGGCCGAACGCGATCGGATCCTCGCGACGCTGCCAAAGAACGCGAAAGTCGAGATCAGCCGCTTCAAGGGTCTTGGCGAGATGCCGTCCGAGGAACTTCGAGCGACGACGCTCGACAAGAACCGCCGGCGTGCGGTGCGCGTGGCGGTGGACAGCGAGCTCGAGACCGATCGCATACTGAGCGAGCTCATGGGCAAAGACACGCAGGCGCGCTTTCGATTCATCATGGACCGCGCGCGCGAGACCACCGCTGAAGAACTCGATTTATAGAAAGCGGTCTAAAGGATCTGATAGGTCTCTACCCTGACAACTGAATTGACATCAAGAAGGTTATGCTGAGAGTCGTTGCAAGCAGTTTTCTGGGCAAAGCCCCACGCTGGTACAAGATCACCATCTTAGGTTTTCTTGTTTTGAATCCCGTGGTGTTTTTTGGCTTTAGCCACTTTCTCGCAGGGTGGCTGCTGCTGCTCGAATTCATTTTCACGCTGGCTCTCGCGTTGCAGTGTTATCCCATTCCCGCCGGCGGGCTCTTGGCCATCCAGGCGGTGCTCATGGGCATCACCTCGCCAAAAAGCGTCTACAACGAAGTAGTTGCCAATCTACCCACCGTGCTGCTTCTCATCTTCATGGTGGCAGGTATTTATTACATTAAAGACGTTCTGTTTTTGCTCTTCACCAAATTATTTATCTCGGTACGCAAGAAATACCTCGTTTCCTTTCTTTTCTGCGTGATCGCCGCTTGCACGGCCTCGTTCCTGGACGCCCTGACCCTGCTGGCGGTCCTCATCGCCGTATGTTTCAATTTTTACGCCATTTATCACCGGGTGGCCAGCGCCTTTCCCGATGATCCGAAGAGCCCGGCCAACGCAGAATTCGACGAATTGCGCGGTTTTTTGCGCAACCTGATCATGCATTCGGCCGTTGGCACGGCGTTGGGGGGCACGTTGACGCTCGTCGGCGAGCCACAGAACCTGATGATCGGCACGAAGATGGGCTGGTCGTTCGTCGAGTTTTTCAAACACTGCGGCATCATCGCCGTTCCTGTGGCGCTGGTCGGCTTCCTCACGTGTCCTCTCCTGGAGATCTTCCACGTGCCCGGCTTCGGCTACCAGATGCCGGAGCCGATCCGCCAGCTCATTGTCCGCGACTACAAAGCGAAAGCCCGCGAGCTCGCCGGTCCGGGCATGTACAAGTACATCCTGCAGGGCATCGTGGGGATCTTGCTCATTCTGGCTCTAGGCTTTCACGTGGCAGAGGTGGGCCTCATCGGGCTCGCGATCATCGTGCTTCTCTCTGCCTTCACGGGGATGACCAAGGAACACGATTTTTCTGAGGCCTTTACCAACGCCATGCCCTTCGTGTCCCTCATCACGATCTTCTTTGCCGTCCTCGCCGTGGTGCACGATCAGCATCTCCTTACCCCCGTCATCGAATGGGTGCTCACCTTCAACGGGCAGACGCAACTGCTCGTTCTTTATGTGGTCAATGGGGTCATTTCGATGATGAGCGATAGCGTGTTCGTGGCGTCCATCTTCATCACGGAGGCGGAAAAAGCCTTCCATCGAGGTGCTTTCGATGCGGATTGGTACCAAAAAGTTGCCGCTGTCATCAACATGGGCACCAACATCCCTTCGGTGGGTACACCGAACGGGACGGCAGGTTTCCTGTTCCTGCTGACGTCATCGCTGGCTCCGCTGCTCCGGTTGTCCTACATGGAAATGGTGAAGCTCATGATTCCGTATTTCATCGTCCTGTCGGCCACTGGCGGGGTGATGGTGTATTACTTCCTGTAATCGTACATCAGGGTTAGGGAAGCAAGGAGGCATCGTGAATCAAGTCGTATTCAGGCCAGCCAAATTGCTCATTGCCGTGGTGGGCCAATACGATGGCGAGCTCGTCTTGGCGGCGGGCAGACGGGGTGGCGCCAAGGGCGGAACCAAGACGATGGGGCGGAGCATGGGTCAGACCGTGACCGGTGGCGACAATGCGCCCGTCACCAACTCCGTGATCTTCATCATGATGCACGAAGAGGCGGACAGCGTGGTGCGGGGGATCCTTCAGGCAAGCTTGGAGGATCCGGAATCTTTCAAAGGCGTGGCCGTGGTGGTGGATGCCGCCGCCATGCTGCGGCCTGGGAGCACGGCGATGGGAAACGCGGAGAACGCGCCGAAGCGCGCCGAAAGTGAACGCATGGAAGCCGGGAATACGTTGATTACGGCCATCATCACGCATGGTCAGGCAGACGAAATCATGCGAGTGGCCCGCCAGGCTGGCGCGCGAGGTGGCACCATTCTCAATGCGCGAGGCACCGGCACCGAAGACGACGTGCAGTTCTTCGGTATCAGCCTGGCGCCCGAGAAGGAAATGCTTCTCATCGTGGCAGAGAAGGGAAATGCAAATGCCATTCTGGAGGCCATGCGCAAACTGTCTATTTTCAGCGAGCCCGGTCGGGGGATCGTCTATACCCAGAAGGTGGAGCAATTCATCGTTTTAGGTCAGTAGTGACTCCTCTTCCTAGCCCGGATAATTGAACGATTTAGAGCGAGTTCGACAGCCGTCGCGAGCGAATCGAGGCTAGGGCGGAGCGCGAGGAGCCCGCGAAAGCGTACTTATCGTACGTGCGCAGGCACCGCAGCGCCCAACCGACGTATCGATTCGCGCAGCAGGCGTGTAGAACACGCTCTTAGTTGGGTTTTAGCACAAACACCACATTGACTGTCGCGCGTATGGCAATTTTCCCTAATGCGACGACGTCGGAGCCAGACTCTTCACCGCGGCCAGATGCGTTCTGTGTCACATTCTGCGATGTGCCGCGCATGCGACTCGAACCGCTGCTCCAGGGCGAAGAGTACCAACTATAAAAACTGCCTTCGTTGACTTGAATCGCCTCGCCCACGGACTGACCCAAGGCCCGCGCCATCTTCTGTGCCTTTTCTTTTGCCGCACGTACCGCCAATTCTCTGGCTTGTTCCCGATAGTTCTTTATGTCCGTCGTTTGAAAGTCGACGTCGTACAAATGATTCACCCCTGCAGCCAGAGCCTTGCTGACAATTTCCTCAATCTTCTTCGTCTCCGTCAATGTGACGACGAAACGATTGCTGACTTCGTAGCCGCGAACCACCATCTCGCAATATTCGCGCTCATCCTTGCACTCCCTGCCATTACGCTTGTCCATATTCATCCAGTCGGGCGTAATCTCTACGGAGTCTGTTTCAATCGCCGATGCGACGACTCCAGATTGGCGAATCGCCGAGATAGCTCGATTTATGGCTGCGTCGTTTCTTGACTTGGCAGTCGCCAAATTTTTGTCCCACGTTTCAACTCCGAGATGGACCAGAATCTTGTTGGGGACGACCAGCACGGCCGCTTCGCCGCTCACGGTGATCGCCGGACGCTCTTCTGCGGCCCAAGCCTGTGAAAAAGGGCAACCAATGAGCAACGAACAAATGCCAATCTTGACGGATTTACGTGACACGGCTTTTCCCTTTCCGAGGACAGAGAGTGGAAGCTTGCACGTTTCACGAGCTTACTCAACCGCACCCCCTGAGAGCGAGTTCTACAGCCGTCGCGAGCGAATCGAAAGTGGTCAAAAGAAACGGCTCGGGGGTTACTGCTTCGCAAAACGCGAAGAACATGACCACCCGAGCCGTCCCGCTTTCGCGGCGCCCTGGGAGCTCTTTTTCGCTCCCGAGGCGTCGGCCCTCATCTCCTGAGGCTCAGTGTTGCAAGCGGGGGCGCGCGCGATTGACGATGCAAACGCGGTGCGGCGCTCACGCGCGATTACGACCTCTGACCTCCCAGGTGAGAGCCACTACGTTTATGCATGTCTTTACCTCCTCCGGGCTTTTGCCGGCGCCCGTAGGCTGACAGCCTGATCGGCTTCATCAATCTGAAGCCGACGATTGGAGCTGCTGCCTCGTGCGGGCGTTTCGTTTGGGATCCCTGCTGCCGTTCCCATGAGAGCAACAACGATCCGGTCTTGCCGCGACCGCAAAGGTTGTCCTTTGCCGGATAAGTCCTGGACCAAAAGTTCCGAACGCGGCGTCACGCTCGCCAGTCTAACAACGTCGAACGCGACGTGACGTGTGACTTTTACATTACAATGCGCGGGAAGCGTGACCACCTGGGATTTTCGATCGTTTCTGCGCGCGCTCGTCGCAACGCTGCTCAGCCTCACCATCGTGTGGCTCATCACTGCCGCGAGCGACGAAGGTCCGCTTGCCGTTGCCATACGCGCGGGCCGCACGCTGCCGCTTGCTCCTCTCGCGGGCTCGGTCGGCGCTGCGCTCGCCCTCGGCACATCGCGCGTGCGCGGTGAGACATTGGCACTCGAGGCCCTCGGGCGATCGCCAGCAGAGGCGATGGTCGCTGCCGTGATCGGAGCCGCGCTTCCATCGATCGTCATCGCGATGCTCCTCGCGGCGGGCCCGACCGTCAACGTGACTGCGTTCTACCCACGCGCGCCACGCGACAATGCGTTCGTCGTTCGCAACGGCGCGTTCGAGAGTGCGTCGCTCGGCGTGCGCATCGATTCCAACGGCGAGCTGGAATTTGCCTCATCGTCTGCTGCGCGAGGCAACGGTGAGGATCTTCCTCGAGGGGCAAGGGGCGCGGCCGCAGCCGCAACGGCGCTCGCAGGCATCGCCCTGCCACTGGTTGCCGCACGCGCAAGTGCGTACAGAAGCTTGCTCGATCGCTTCATGCGAAAACGTCGGCGCAACCTATCGGTTGCCATCGTCGGCATGACATCGCTCGCTACGCTCGTCGCATTCCAAGCTGCTGCCGCGGGCTTCGCACCGGCGATGCTCGCAGTGCTCCCTCCCTCACTGCTACTCGCCTGGTCGCTCGTCGCGATGCGTTTCTCACGATAGGCGGACCGAGTTGGCCAAAGAGATGCGAGCCCGCCGAGGCACGAGGCCGGAGGCGTACTTGAAGTACGGGGGGAGGCCGAGCAACGAAGGCGGGCGAAGCATATCTGAAGGCCGGCGACGGGAGCCTACTTTGACGATTCGGGGGCAGGCGCGCGCTTGCGATCGAGCGCTTCCTGCAAGCCGCAGCGAATGCGGGTCGCGCGCTTGACGCGCTTCTTCTTGAGAGGCGTTGCGAGCCACTCGTGCCGTTTCCTCATGCTCCAGATTGCGCGATTCGACATTGAGGCGCGCACCATGACCAAAGCCGCGCGAAACGTCAACTCGAAAGCAGGTCCCAACGATGAGATCGCATCAAATCGAAAGCAGTGTCAGAGCGTGTTCGACGCCGTCGCGAGCGAATCGAGGCTAGCCCCAATGCCGCTCATTTAGCGCGATCGACATGCTCCATATTGGGGACCAGCGAGCACGCATCTACTCCATCTTGTAGCTTGCCCTGAAGTTTGAGGC
>Ga0123357_10007904_pt1 | contig 13223 bp, 11 predicted proteins | sample TergutEmb28metaG_FD_89873 | JGI IMG/M metagenome (GOLD analysis project Ga0123357, IMG submission 89873) | Embiratermes neotenicus P4 segment gut microbial communities from Petit-Saut dam, French Guiana - Emb289 P4 | ecosystem: Host-associated > Arthropoda: Insects > Digestive system > Gut ...
ATATACATATACATATACATATACATATACATATACATATACATATACATATACATATACATATACATATACATATACATATACATATACATATACATATACATATACATGTAACGATGGAGTACTTTCTCCTATATGTTTCGGTTGTCGAACGTCATCTTCAGGGAGTAGAACCAATATAAAAGACAATAAAAATATCGCAGTTGATGAAATGACTATAATATTACAAGTAATATAATAAAATAAAAAATGCAATAATATTAAAATGTATAATGAAGCATATTCTAATATTAATGCAGGACATGAGTTATATTAAAATTGTAGGCAAACGTATTATGCCATTACAAGAACGTCATGAAGAAGCTATACAAAACTAATTATAATTTTAATATAAGTGAATTCGGTGGCCTTATAATAAGAATTTTCTGTTAATGCAAAGACATGAATAACATTAAGGTATGATTTGCACTTGCCAGAACTTCCTTCCTCATCAGCAGACGAGGTGTTGTGAATATTACGATTTATTTAAATAATGTCTGCTGTAGCTACAACATTAGTAAACACAATCTTGAATTTATAGGATCCATAAATTGAACACGATGAAATAAAAGGAACAATAGAAGTTCCTAATAATTTTTACATAATTATTTTAGTGGGTACTGCTTGTGCGGCATGCGAAGGCGTACTTGTCCAGCACAGGTGTTGAACAGCATAGACATATATTAAAGGAGGCTGCTTTAATGACGTGGCGTCGTATAGTTTGGTACACAGGTTTGTCCGAGTCTTTAGCACCTACCTACTAAATTATGCAGCGTCACATACAAGACGGCAATATAATTTTAATGAGAACCTAAGATCTCATTGTTCCCCTCAGTATGTTGTTGAAAGCACTGTATCATCGTCCCAAAAGTTACTCTCAAAATTAACTTTCCTGCTATTCTTATTTTGCTTTTATTTCTTTAACATGAGCCCCTATTAAGCAAGTGATAGGGGTCTAATCTTATATGTCAGTTGGTTTAACGTTAAAAAACTCAAAATTTAGTCCAGAGAAGACATACATTACTTTCAAATTGTTCTCGGAAGAAAAATTATAATAGTACCCTAAACAACATCAGCTGAAATAATTTCACAACAGTTGGTGATGTGTTCTCTATGAGGTGCGACAGAAAATATTATATGTATATGTCACTGAAGTTCTCCTGTTACATTTTAAACGCTCAGACTTTTCCCATGGTTGGCCACTCTTCATGTAGTTTACAATACATGCACATATTATTATGACCAACACCAAACATGTTTATGAAAAACTACTACGACCATTTTTACTGCGTAAAATAAAACAGTTACATGTCAGTGTGCTAGCATTCCCCTCTGCAAGCTGCATGCTAACAAAATCACTGTCCATGGTTTGGAACAACCCTCAATACGGGAAACTTGTATGGCTGAATTAGGAGGGTTACATGGGGGGTTAATCAGGCTGTCGAGTGGGAGGTCTGGAGACAATCGATAAATCAGACCAAAACACGGAATGTTGGTTTTCAGAATAAACAAACCTATACTAAACTTTAGGCACACTATTCATCGCGTCCGCTTGCTATATATATATATATATATTAACGAAGAACTGAGCACTGTAAAACGGGCAGCGCAATCGGTCGTGATTCAGCAACGAAGTTTCGTTTCAGAGTAGAAAAGACCCGCGTTAGAAGAACACACCGTGTAACTTGTCCAGTACACGTGAAATCTGAGGTTTTAAAAGTGTCGGACTCAGTATACTATATTTCCTTTTGAGACGCTAAAATGTGTTCAGTGAGTCAAGAATTCCGTGAGTTTTATGGAATATGGTGGTCAGTACCATGTTCATACAACTAAGGCTAAGGTCCGCGTCCTGCGTTAGATGAATCCAGCATACCCTAATTTCTCCCTGTTTGTTTAAGACCCACGTTATCATCACCGCTATATCTATATGTCGGTCCTCTACACGGTTTTTTTCTTTCAGAAATTTCCATTGAAATCACGTATGTATATTCCCTCTGCATGTCACACACTCCGCTAGAGGCATCCCTATTCAGTTCAACTTTCTGCTTATATCTGTGAGAATAAAAATCAACCAAACCCTTATTAAGCAGTGTTCTTTAAAACTTTTAAACACTATGCAGAAGAATTCCTGTCACCAAATATTTAACGTTTCACATTGCAACTACGTAACAATAAAAGGCGTAGCACGTACCCTCTATCCACATTCTGATAATAATATGAACAGTTATGTGCCCAGCCGTTTTTCCGGTCTTTTGGGATACGATACCATTTAATCTGGTAACAGTATATCGATGTCTCAAAGTCGTCATGGCCATCCTGATAATGCAGTCAGCAGGAATCTCATTGCCACACCACAGGAAACAGAAGATAACAGAGTCACTGCCTCTGGGTACATCATATTTCGCTTAACCTGTGTCAGCCCACGGAATATTAGTGTTTACGGCGGGCAGTCTTATTCACAATTACCACAAAAGTTAACTGTTTGTGAATTTGACATTCTGAGGGCCGTGCATCGCAATATATTCGTATAATAGAAGCAAACAAGATGCAATATTTCTCAACTTTATTTTGGTATAAAACTCTACATATTTCGGACAGATTTACTGTCTATCATCAGGAATCTTAATACTGTATTAACAGGAATAGGTATTTGTCATACTAGTTATGTTGAATGTCTGCTAGCGAGGTCATTCTGACCTCGCTAGCAGACAGTCAAAATAAATGGTATGACAAATACCAGTTGCTGTGCATACAGTGTTAAAATTCCTGATGATATACTGTAAGTCTGTCCGAAACATGTAGATTTGTTTATCAAAATAAAATTAATAAATAGTGCATCTTGTTGGCTTCTATTATACGAATAACTTAACTGTCCATTAGGCAAACATACGTAGCCTTTCATTGGACTCTTCACAAAAGCCCATATTTCTTATATAACACTCAAATATTTGGTATTTCTTTAATAGTACTATTTTCATTTGTGTGTTCCATAATTTTATTGCAGTGTGTGAGTCACAGCTGAAGACCGCAGTGAATACCCATCGGACGGTATGCCAAGCAGTGCAGCCAATATTCTACGTAATGAAAACGAATGATGACCAAGGAGAACAAATAGTAGCTGTGGATTTGATTGTGGGAAGATCGGAGGGCCAGAGATGGAACAGTCAGCTAAATCCTCTCTGACTATGGCTGGTGATTGTAAATCAATTCCAGTACTTCTCCATCTCCCTATTAGCATGTAGAGCACGTAGCAGGTACGGAAAAGTTTTACACCCTCTTCTGGTAATCATCTATGAGACCAGAGCAAGAACGAGTCCCTCCATATGCAACATATTGTACAACACAAATCAGCGATCACTATAAATAGCGAAGTGCTCGGTATAACAATATATGATATATAAGTTGATATTAAATAGATAAAGAATACAGTTAGTTCAAAATGACGTATCAGAGAACACAGTAATTTATCGTCCAATCCTCCTTTCTGAACTCATAAATCCTTCCTACTGTATAACACCACGTTTCACACCCGTCTCCTAAACCCACTACAATGAACACACATCGCTGCACTTATTCCTTCTGCCTATATCTACCGCAAGGATGGCGACTGCAATGTAAACCGAAATGTGGGAACAGAGTGAATACAAATAAGATTCGGCTGAACCCTGAAGACCGAAGTAACTCATAAGATCGGTACATTTGGGAATTATAAAAAAAGCAACAATTTACGGGGTTTATGTTCTTGGTAAATATGTAATTTTGTACCCTTTCTCTACACAACGCTTTCAGACCTCACTGGCGCTGACTTGTTATGCTCACTCGAGCAGGTACGCATAAGAAAATCATTTTACGCTGTTATAAACAACAATAAAGAGACCGCTTTTCATGAACATTACATTTTAAAAGGGCGCCAAGTTAGCTCAGTTGGTATAGTGAATTGGCTGTAAGCTGGACGACCAAGGAAACGGGATCAGATACCCGACAAGGTAAAGAAATATCCACCTAATCTAAGCAAAAGGTTTACCAACACAGACTTTACACAATGTATAACAGAGGAAAAGGAAGACCTCGATCAATATATACAAATTTAAAAAAAAAACTTACTTTTCAAAAACGTTCTCCATGTTGTTGCCTTCATAGCCATCGTCAGGTGCTATTTATAAAAGTGTCGGGGGAAAATAGTGTGTCCAAAGTTGAAGCTTTTAAATTCAGATAACAGCCTTTGCAATGTAGGTCTAGAGATGCGCCGATTAACTGCGTTCATACATTTCGAAGTGTAAAATTGTTACTCACACATCTTCTATGAATTACTCGTATTCAGAACAAGCATGTTCTTATGTACTTCAAAATCGCAGTATTTAAAATAGGTACTGAGTACATTTCGACACGCAGTTGCACACTTGGTTGAGACACTGCGCTACAAAGCGGTAGGTCGAGGGTTTGATTCCCGTAGGTGTTACCGGGATTCTTCAGTGACTTAATCCGTCCGGGCCTCATTATGGTCCTGGAGTCGACTCAGCCTCTAACAAAAATGAGTACCAGGAACATTTCCTGGGGGGGGGGGGTAAAGGTTAAGGGTGTGTACGGCAGACAACGTTACCACCTTCATGTGCAGATTGTGTTGAAATCTGGAAGCCTCAACCTCCTGGAACCCACAGGGCCTGTCCAGAGCTGTACAGGGAATGCTTACCTTTTACTGAGTATATTAAAAACGAGTACTGCACATTTTTACCAAATTAATTTGCATTACTATACTTTTAATATAAGATTTTTTATTGCTTATTTCGGCTAATTGAACTTCAGTATAATATTAATCTCAATTTAAATTTACAAATTTCATTCTATATTATAAAAGAATTCTAATGCTATTTACACGATCGTTCCTTGACACTTTTATAAAAGAATATCTGATGACGGCTGTATAGGCTGAAAAATGTAGTACGTTTTCTTGACAAACTATTATTTGTTGTCAAGGCTTAATTTGTGTTCGAAGTTCTTTCTTCTTCTTTATCTGTATTACGATCAGTACGGGATGTTCTACCAAAGTACCACGTAACAAGAATGGAGTGACTTGACAGACGTCTTAAATCAGTTCCCAGAGGAAACGTGGATGCATTTCTCTAATGGCTAATGTGAAGTTTGCTTATTTTTTTAATTAAAAGAGTAACGGTTTGCTACGAATAATCGAGGAAGGTCTTTAATTGGTAATATGTTTATTTCGTATTACCAGTAAAATATCTAATCATGAAACTTCCTGTACCCAAGAAATCCTTTTAATTCAGATAAAAACCATACAATGCATTGTTACATGTACTACTGACATGTATTCGTACGTATCTAAAATCAGCTCTGAGATATAAATATCAAATTCTAGATACCTATCATCCGGACACTATATTTGTGTGAACAAGGATGTTGAGTATCCATGGTTATTTTTCATAGCCAAAAGGGGTCTGCGAGCAAAATAAACTTTAGGAAACACTATCTGACAACATTTTGCGACGTCACTGCTAAGAGAGAAACTTCAGCCACAGATGACGACAATATATTGCAGTACTTACACTGTCCTGTTTGTTTAACATAATAAATAACCCATGTATGTAAAGGTCAAACAATTACAACTTTCTGGAAACAGGGCCTTTGGCAGTGCTTTGCATTTTAATGCACGGTGGTTACGATATGTACTGTGTTCTTTAACCTTTAAAAAAAAGCGCATTTTGCAATCAGAGTCTACATATGAATTTTTTATGATTCTCAGGAAAAAAAAACTTTCGCGACACATCATTAACTTTTTCGTATTTTGTAACAGAGACGGTCTTTTATGTGAAGCTGGATCTAGGCTTCTACATGTTATTCATATGAATGTCAGGCTTCAAACTGCTGACACGGTATATCCAGTTTAGGCAGCAGCTAGTATTGATTTTGTTGATTGTGCATTTCATTGTGTTCGGTGGCTTGTTTGTGCGTGTCCGGCAGGCCCTATTCATAAACGTGGAATCTGAACTATGCACAATATAACACACAGTATACAAAGAAGAAGCCAAGAACAAATATCGGCTTGCACCATTCTCCACCCTTGCGGTATTAGGGACACTGATAAGAGCCTCATAACGGTTAATGAGCTCCCAACCCAGCATCACGCAATGCGATAGCAGAAGCGCCTACAAAAACAAGAGCCAAATTGAGGCACTCCATTACAACAACACTCTCACTATCTAATTTATTACCTTCATAATTCTACGGTCTAGATGATTCGTTAGACTTGAAGACTAGCAGTTAACCTAAATACCACTTAAACCTGTAACTCCTTCCTCACAGAGAACAATTTTGTTGCGAGTTTTCAGGTTTTCACATTGGTGTGGGTGAGGTATCCGTTGTTGTAAGGCGTGACGCTGTGTCACAGGGTATTTGGTTTCCGACGTTTCGACGGAATACCACTATTCACGGACGTTTAGAATTCTGCACTTTCTACACCTCTTATTCATGATAAAACACAACTTTTAGGACAACGGAACTGTTTGCTGTCCTCGCGTTAAAGTTTGAGAGGGCATATATTGATTTCGGTCCGGCAGAAAGCGCTGTTTTCAGTCACTGGCCCCACGAATACGAAACGTTGAACAAAGTCCGGAAAATTAGAAATCGTAACCCTAAAAACATGGTGGGGACAAAATGAGTTTTGAACGTTAGAGCGGATGGGACATATACGAATTTGTTTAATTTTCGTCGATGTTTCTAAAACGAAATGTTGGTTTTTTTTCAGTTTAAGGTCTGCAATCTAAAAATATATGATATCTACTAGTTTATGCGAATTTTAACCCTTCAAAGGAAACTGATTATTAAATGCGCTACTTTCAGTAAAGTTATAAAATCTGTGTTTATTTTACAGGGTATATTCATTGTGTTTCGTTTGATTTTCAGAAAATAATTACTTCCCTAAACATCAACTAATACATCAGTTCGTAATAAATAAATAAATATATGCAATCGCTTCCTATTTCTACATGTTTGCCGATCCCAGTGACCGCACGGTGTAAGGCGTTGGTCTGCGGCCGCCCGCCTGCTGTGATTGTGGGTTCAAATCCCACCGGGGGCATGGAAATCTGACTTGTTTGATTGTTGTTTGTTGTCAGTTGGAGGTCTGTGCGACGAGTTAATCACTCCTCCAGAGGAGTCCTACCGACAGTGGTGCGTCGTTGTGTGTGATCTAGAAACCTCGTGAATGTGGAGACCATGGCCCACTGGAGGCTGTTGCGCCAAAAAAAAAAAAAATTATTTAGTATTTGATATTCCCTCAGATAACAGGCGGAATCCAGGGCTAGCCTTTTGATATTTCAGGATATTAGGTCACTTAAGATATTAGTTATTTGTTCTTGTGTCTAGTTAGGTACTATTTCATAAAGGCACATGAGGAATTATAGGTAATGTACGTCTCCAAGAAAAGAAACCTTAGCACGAGAAGGAATTAAGTGTTCAGCCTCAAGGCGCAGCCTTCTTCCCGCAGACAAAATCTTCTGACACCCATAGAATATGGGGTATACGTGGGCCTCATAACCAGTGGGACTGCTTCAGGGAAGCGAAAATTCTTTTCTCTCTACCGGAAAGGAAAAAGGGTTCCTCGGCAGTCCAACACATAGCTTAGACACTATACTGACCTAGCTATCCCGACGCTAGGTAATCGCAGGGCTTCTGATTTCTGACATCGTGTGTTCTGATAGGTTGTCACCCATGTTTCGGAAGAACATGTTGCCTCCTTCTACAGGACAATATCCGTAAGACAACATAAATACAGATATTATCTGTGCCCATCTTAAGCTAAACTACATCCACCACAGGGTGTGAGATCCCGATGTGATCAGAAAGTAAACGAAAGAAAACGTGAGACGTCCACTGTAGCTGCTTCTCAGAAACAATCTGTATTGTCTAGAGTTTTAGATATTCGGACTTATTCATAAACCATCATCAGAGGCACAATTGTAAGACAATATATATGCGAGAATAAATACTTACATACAACACGTACTCAACTAAAATAACACAAATGTGTAACTCGTAATATTGTTTGTAAAACTGCGATATCATTTAATTTTAATTGATGATGTGTACATAAGCATTTATTCTCGCACATGTTTTTACAGTTGTGCCTGATGACGGATTAAGAATAAGGTGAAACATGTAGCACGCTAGAAAATAAAGATTATTATCAGATAAACAGTTGTGATCAACGATCTATTTAATCTTCTGTTTATTTAAGCAATGATACCCCTCCCCACATACCCTTCAGTCAAACTTAATATTTTACCTTTGCATTTACTGTACGGTAGAGTCTGGCAAGCACATAGCAACATTCAAGCGGAACACACTCATTCCTCAGAGTAGAAGGTGGAGGCAGCGTGTTCCTCTGAGAAGTTCGTAACAGCGTACCAGACTATAAGTTGTCACAACACAGGAGAAAAACCTCAGTTTTCAAAAGGATTCGAATTTAGTTCCCCGATATTACTTTTATTTAATTAATCTGCTAACAACTTTATTTAAAAGTGTTCAAAGTGCATTGAAGCTGATTGCGACGATATGGCGTCACCTCTGAGACCTAAAATTAATCCAAAAACTGTTACTTCTGTTTATAGCCACGAACAAAAAATGCATCTCCAGTAGAAATATAGTCTATTAACAGGGGAAGAATCACTGTCTTTTTCCTGAAGATAGAGGCAGTGGATTTCTCCAAAACGTTGGCCTCTACCTACCAAACTAGATGGCTTCACATCCTAGTTGATGGCTGTTCATTTATCACTGCCATCAAAAGCCCAAATGTATCAAAAGTTACAATAATATAAGCAGCCAACTAGATACAACAATAACAAATGTTATTGATAATTACAATCAGCTCAGCATGTTTCGGGCGATAATTTCGCCCATCCTCAGGCGCACTAGACTGTGTTTACAGCTTGTGGTATAATGAAACGGCGATGCTGTCTGCTGGTGACCAGCAGGCAGCATCGCCGCCGCATCAGATTTATCGAATGCTATTTGTTCGCGGTGCCATACGACACCTACTAACATCTTGTGCACCAAATTCAGAGTTCTTTAAGGTTAAAACGTTGAGGCGAATGGTTCATCAGCATTATAAAGACTAAGTTCCCACCTCACAGCCAACATCCCACTTCTCCATTATGAAGGTAAATCAGTAAAATAAACAAATAATGGCTCTTTGTTGTAAGCACATGAACAACATGACTTCTGTGACAAAAATTCAATCTTAAAATATTAATACATGTGGTACGATAAAACAAAGACTGTATTTTGAAGGGTTAAAGCAGGTGGCATTTATAAAAACCACACGATTTTAGTGAATAAATAGTATATAGTGTTCTCACTTTCTTTCGAGTCGGCTGGAATGTGGAAATCTCCTGAGGACATGCTCATTGAAGCAGCTGCAATATTCCGCCTGTATAATTACAGAAGTCAGTGATGTCTCGGTATCTCAGAGGGACGAGGGAGGAGACAATTGGAGTGCGTAATATAAGTATCACTTCATCGACTGTGCTGCCCCTGGTCACAAAAATTAAATTCCTCTTCCCTAGTGTGACTAATGTCGGCTCCTAACACACAAGACAAAAGAAAGCGAGCACTCTAATGCACACGGGTTTTTTTTTTTCAAGAACGATAATGACATTATAACAGAAGGTGTAAGTCAAGAAGAAATTTTGAAGCAGATAACGGATGTGCCAGTGCCATCTACCGTCTTGCATTTCAATATGGCGTCCGGTTGGGTCAAAGACACAAGTATGAATTAGCACACAGCCTGCAGAAATCTTAACGTATAAATATTGAAAAACACATTTTATTTGACAAATGCTATCCTCAATACCCTGAATAGTTCTACATAGAGACTTATTTTTGACATTCTGTGGACCGTGCATTGTGATATTTGCGTAATAAGGACCAACAAGAAAAGTGTAACTTGTAGGTTCTGTTACGCAAATAGATTTATATTAAGACATTAAATTTCCCCAGATAGTAATAATCACTATATTCAAGACTCACGTACAAACTAAAGTTCAAATATTCATGTCCTTTTCACAACCACTCGACGACATTATTACAGATATTCCTGTTCCATACTTACTTACACCATCGAGCAGAGTTCTTCTTGAGAAGCTAACCGTTTCTCAGCAAGTCAAGAAATTCCCCGCATTTTATGGAAACTGAAGGTTCATTACTTCATCCATAAGTGCCCCAACCTATCCCTATCCTGAGCCAGATCGATCCAATCAATACCCCCACATCCCACTTCCTGAAGATCCAGCTTAATATTATGCTCCCATCTACGCCTGGGTCATCCAAGTGTTCTCCTTCCCTCGGATTTCCCCACCAAAGCCCTGTATACGACTGTCCTCTCCTCCACACGTGCTATATGCTCCGCCCATCTCATTCTTCTCGATTTAATCACCCGAACAATATTTGGTGAGGAGCACAGGTCATTAAGCTCCTCACTATGTAGTTTTCTCCACTCCCCTGTTACCTCGTCCCTCTTAGGCGCATTTCTGTTCAATAATGAATAAAAGTATTTTAATCGTCAAACGGAGAGATATGCAACAGAACTGAAAGCTATAAGATATATATGAATACAAACCGATGAATAATACTGAAATGGATCGCAAATTAATAGGCTGTGGTCTGGATTAAACTGCTTAATGAAAGTTCCACTGGAGGACTTCTGAAAACTCAAAGCAACTTCGGATATCATAAAAATCAGTGGGACTTCTTAAGCTACATTTCAGTTAGTTCATACGTCACAGCGTGTGAATGCAATAGATAAAAAAAGTCACATACATTTTAATTTTCAGTGTGTGAATAATGAATATGTTATATTGCATCGCATCAAAGAATTATAAAGCAGGATTTAATAGAGCTAACGACGTGTAGCTAGAATTCACCCACATAATATATAGGGACTCAATTCCTGATTCACAATAAACACAATACGCTTCCATTACAAAGATTAACTTGTCAAGGTCGTGCTCACAAATAATCGTTGTCTGTTGTGATAATCACAAAAAAGCAGATAAATAAAATTCTTGGGTAAAATGTGGAGACTTTGAGGTTTTTTTTTATCCCAGTGTGCTTAAAAAAACTTCTTCACTGACTTCTGACTGAAGTTTTTTTCCGTGATTTTTCTCATTTGTAAGGCAAATACCAGAGTATAACTCGCAAAGACGTGGCACGGCATGCACTCTTCCCAGTAGGCGATAATTTTTACTCGGTACTTCATCGTTAATTTTAGTTTGACCATTCTGGGTTCGAATCCCAGAAACCCTTCCAACCAAAGTTGTTAATTGTATTGTTCTATGTATTGTTTTTGTGTAAATGTGTACTGTACTACTGCCACCGGATGTCAACCCAATTGCAGCTTACAAATATATCGATCAATATAAAAAATCTAGAGTCCCCGAATTGAACGACAGTGGCAAACCTATGGTTAACCTTTTAAAGCATAGCGGTTACTGTATGTACCACTAGTCTAAACTTTATACTTGTAGTTCCGTGCATCGTAATTCTAGGTTGAAGAAATCCAACAAGACACAACAGTATGCAGATATTTATTTACTGCTAAATTACTCTACATGTTTCGGGCGTCCATCGCGCCCTTCATCAGGAGTACAAAAAACTGTAGTTGCAGCCTCTGGTACAGATCATACTATACGGGGAGCAAGCTTCTTCAAACTTGAGTTCTTATTTGGTCACGTTTAAAGAAGCTTGCTTCCCAGGTAGTATTATCTGTACCAGAGGCTGCAACTACAGTTTTTTGTACTCCTGATGATGGGCGCGATGGACGCCCGAAACATGTAGAGCAGTTTAGCAGTAAATAAATAATAAATATCTGCATACTGTTGTATCTTGTTGGATTTCTTCAACCTATTAGTCTAAACATTAAAAAATTCTACATTCTTCACATAGAATATCTATATCTTTTGTACGTGCCTCTGAAAAAACACCGATGTATTCCCTATATAACCCTCAAAGACCGGCTTTTATAACCGAGAAGGCAAGTGTTTACTGCGCGGTAAGACAAGGGCCTTTAAAATAAAATTGACCACTTTCGTCCTTAAATGGTTAATAACCACTGTACATTGAAGAGCTAAACCACAAATATATTTACATTTCCAAAGATTAAGACCTAAAGTACAGAGCTTTAGTGAAGGAAGAAATTCGCCGGCGAAAGCCCAGAAAGCACAGGGTTAATCGAACACGTGATAGCAGCATTTGTCCGGCATGACAGCCTTAGTGCATAAAACAGCGCTCACACGAACACACACACACACACACACACACACACACAAACACACACACACACACATACATATATATATATTTAAAATGGACTTCTTTTCAACAGATAGCAGCACTTGTCAGGCGGCGCATATCAGGAGTAGTTAATACATGTGTTATAAGCAGTCCATAATTACAAGCTATAATTTGGATCCAGTTGCTTGTGAGTTAGCTAAAAGCGTGTCATTGCACTGAAAGTATTTTCATAAAATTATTTCCTGCAATTGCTATATCGTGGTCTTCTAGGTTACGATGTAAGTAATCTGGTTCTAGTGTATCGTGGGAGAATGACAGCTCCACTTGGCACCTTGAGTGTAGGTGCAAAAGTTTCCTCCGGAACATCTCCAAATGCCTGCCGAACTGCAAGTTGTCGCACGCCAAGGTACCAAAACACGAATCGCGATTTGAGATCAACAGGGCAGTGAATGTAATGATTATGTTGGGGCTTTCTGTGATACAAGAGCGTGTAGTCTGTACAAATTTACAGAGGTTATGGAAAAAAGCCCTCCGCAACATCTATGAACTTCTGCCGGACTAAAAGTGTCGCCTACAGTACCAGAATACATTAATATTCACAATAAGATTCCTTATCACAGTACGAATTTGAAAGTTTTTCTCAGGTAAGTTACAAAGTTAGAGTTGAAGAATAAAAGACCAACTTGATGTCACTTGCTATTTTATTTCACTTCTTATGTGCTCAACATATTTCGGACATTAATATATCCATCATCAGGAGCTTGCGGCTATTGTGTTTAATTACCACATTGGTCGTATTGTTCTTGGTTCGATGTGTGTTGGAGTTTCGGTGTGGTTGGGTTGGAGTGGTATCCGTGTTGCAGGCTTCAGCTTGCAACACG
>Ga0123357_10007906_pt1 | contig 13223 bp, 5 predicted proteins | sample TergutEmb28metaG_FD_89873 | JGI IMG/M metagenome (GOLD analysis project Ga0123357, IMG submission 89873) | Embiratermes neotenicus P4 segment gut microbial communities from Petit-Saut dam, French Guiana - Emb289 P4 | ecosystem: Host-associated > Arthropoda: Insects > Digestive system > Gut ...
AAGAGGTCCAGTCAGCCACCGACTTCAATGGATGCTCGCGACTCGATGGGGGAACGGATCCGAATCGCACCATGAACAAAACGGAATCGCGGCGAACTTACCCACAGAAATAATCGCACCCCCCTGTTTGAGGTGCTCAACACCGCAGACCACCGCCGCCAGACAACCCTCGACGAAGACCTCAAGCAATTCACCTTCGTCAACCGCGATCTGTTCGCCGAACGCCTGCCCTTCCCCGCCTTTGATCGCGCCATGCGCGAACGTCTGCTCGATGCCTGCGATTTCTCATGGGATGCGATTTCGCCTGCGATCTTCGGTGCCCTGTTCCAGTCGGTGATGAACCCTTGGCAACGACGCGCGCAAGGCGCCCATTACACCACCGAGAAAAACATCCTCAAGGTCATCGAGCCGCTGTTCCTCGATGATCTGAGAGCCGAATTCGCCCGCATCAAGGCCCGCCGCGGCTCCGGCCGGAGTGCCGCCCTGCGCGGCTTCCAGGACCGGCTTGCAAACCTGCGCATCTTCGATCCGGCCTGCGGATGCGGAAACTTCCTCATCATCGCCTACCGGGAACTGCGCCAGCTCGAAACCGACGTGCTCAAGGAACTGAACCCCAAAGGGCAGCGCGAACTCGACGTCGCCGCTCTTTCGAAGGTCGATGTTGCCCAGTTCTACGGCATCGAGATCAGCGAATTCCCGGCCCGGATCGCCGAAGTCGCGTTGTGGATGATGGACCACATCATGAATATCCGCCTGTCTTTGGAATTCGGTCAGGTCTTCGCCCGCATCCCGCTGACAACGGCGCCGCATATCCACCACGCCGACGCTCTCGAACTCGACTGGAACAAGGTGCTTGCCGCAGGCGAATGCTCCTACATCACCGGCAACCCGCCCTTCATCGGCTTCGTGATGCGCGGCCGCCAGCAGCAGGATCAGGCCCACCAGCTTATGAACCGCCTCGGGGCATCGGGAAGCCGCCTCGACTATGTCTGCGCCTGGTTCCTCAAGGCCGCAGAATATGTCCAGTCGGGAAGCGCCGGAATCGGCTTCGTCGCCACCAATTCCATCACCCAGGGCGAACAGGTGGCGCAGCTCTGGCCTTCTCTTCTCGACCGGCATGGTCTCGAGATCACTTTCGCCCACCGCACCTTTGCCTGGGGCTCCGACGCCCGCGGCACAGCCCACGTCCATTGCGTCATCATCGGTCTGGCAAAACGTGATTCGGCACCACCTGCGCGCCGCCTCTTCTCCTATGACACCGAGGATGGCGAGCCCCAGGAGACCATCCACCGGGCGCTGTCACCCTATCTCTTCGATGCCTCGGAGCTTGCCAATCCCCATGTCGTCGTCACCCGCAGCCGCCAGCCGCCAGCGGACATGCCGGCGATCCGGGTCGGATCAAAGCCGGTGGACGGCGGCTATTTCATCCTGGACGGTGCCGAGCGCGCCGCTCTCCTCCACAGAGAACCCGAAACGGAAACGCTGATCCGCCCCTATGTCGGCTCCGACGAATATCTCAACGGCGGCAAACGCTGGATCATCTGCCTGCACGGGGTATCTCCCGACAGGCTGCGCGGCCTGCGCAAAATCCGCGAGACGGTGGAGAAAGTGCGGCTTTACCGCCTCGGCCGCCTGCCCCCGGCCAGGGACCCCGGCGGCGAAAACAAGAAAACCACCGCCCTTTCCCTGCAGCTGGCGCAGACCCCACGCGAATATCACGTCACCGTGCTGCCTGAGCGGCCCTTCCTGGTCATTCCCGAAGTCAGTTCGGAACGGCGTCCCTATCTGCCCATCGCCTGGCTCGAGCCGCCCACGGTTCCAAGCAACAAGCTGCTGGTCGCCCTTGACGCCGAACTCCACCACTTCGCGCTGATCACCTCGCGCATGCATATGGCCTGGACCGCCTATGTCGGCGGACGCCTCGAAAGCCGATACCAGTATTCCCCCGGTATCAATTACAACCCCTTCCCCTGGCCGCGGCTTGATGCAGCAGCAAAGACCCGCCTCAGCCACCTGGCGCAGGCGGTTCTCGACGCCCGCGCCGCCTGTCCCGGGGCAAGTCTTGCCGACCTCTATGATGACGATGCAATGCCCCTCCGTCTGCGGCGTGCCCATCAGGCCCTCGACCGCGCGGTCGACCGTCTGTACCGCGCGACACCGTTCAGCGGCGACCGTGAGCGTGTCGAATATCTCCTGGCGCTCCATGAACGTGGCGCCTCTCCCCTGGCGCCGGTTCCGCCCTCACGCACGCGCCCAGGGTCACGGTGAAAGTTGAGAGGGCGTTCCGGCGAAGTTAGAGCCTGGGTGCAGGAATCAGCAGCGTACACAACTGGTTCTGCATTGTCCGCGCCGCTTCCGCTGTGCACAGTGCCAGTTTTTCCTTGTGGCTGCGCGCAAAATTCTCCACCTCAGCGAGGTTGCGCCAGCGTTCTCCCATCACCGTGGATACAATCGCGGTCTCGACCTGACCCGGCAGCATGCGCGGGGCAAACAGCAACGCCAGAATGCCGGACACCAGACCAGCGATTGCCCCGGCCAGAAACATGCGCCTGCGCTGCTGACGCTGGCGCGCACTGACAACATGGCCGACGATGCCACTGGTCACACGTGCGAGATCGACCGCACCCTGTCCGAATTCCCGGGCGGCGTCCCGGAAGGTATCGCGCCCGTCTGCGTGGTCGCGGAGAGCCACGGCCTGTTCGACCGCATCAAGGCGCTTGATTACATCGCTCAGCACCGTGGCGATACGCCCGAGATCGGTGGTGCGAAAGACGACCGGCACACCGACTTCCTGATCCTTGAGGCCGCCATCCCCTCCGTGGATGGCCGTGGTGTCCGGTTTCTCTACACCGTGTGGCTGCGCCGCGCCTGGAAGATCATCAAGGACAAGCGCTGGATCACCAACGTCATCCTCTGTCATTTCACGACTCTGACTCATGCCTCACCTCCCACCTGTTCATTCTTCATTCCGGGTCCAGGAACCCGCCCACCTGGTTTTCAGCTTTCCCCCTCGAACGGATTGAGACCAAGCTCCGGGGCGCGGGAACGCAGCATCGCTTTCAGCTGCGGATCACGCTCGAGATCTTGAGCAAGGCTGCGCATGTCCTGTTCGATCTGTCCACGCGCGGTCACATTTTTTGAGTGAAGCAAATCCCGCCGCCTTGTGGCAAGTTCCTTCCAGCGCAATACAAAGCGGTCCGCGCGAAAGGCCAGATCGCCAACCGGATCCTTCCCTCGCGTGGTGCGGGGAGCGAACCCGGTGCCGCCCTGTTCCCGCCGGGAAACCAGTGCGACATCCAATGGCTGATCGGTGCGAAGACGGGCGGTGCGCGCCTGCCGTAGCCGCCCACCCTCTGCCCGCGGTCTCTTACCGGGCTCGGGCCTGATTTCATTGCTGGCTGGCGCCGCACGCCCCCTGGAACCGGCTTCCGGTTTTCGCGGACGCGCCTCTGGCTCGGCAGGGCGCTCACGCTGGAAGAAGCGCCTGATGGCCACAACGTCCTCCTCCTGCTCAAGCTCAACAGCGTTCAATGGCAGCTTCTGTGCTCCTGCATGGTGTTTCGGTGCCAGTGGTATCTCGGCTCGCTCATCTCCCACACGCCGCTCAGGGGGGCGCACTTTCCTCGGCCTGACATCCTGCGTCCGGTCAAGCACGGACCGCAGCCATTGCAACTCTGTCTGCTCCCCAGCCGGGCCCGACCTCTGCGGCCTCCCAGCAGCGCCAGGAGTCCATGCAGGACGCCACTGCGAAGCCTGGCTGGTGCCGGAGGCACGGTCGCCACCAGGTCGATGCTGGAGAGCAACGTCCAGTGGCCGACCGAATGCAAGACCAAGCGAACGCAGACGCCGTGTTGGTGTTGCCTCCGCAGGCTTGTCAGCGGACAGCCGCCCGGCTCCGCGATTATTCGACGTCGGATGGCGGGCTCCGGCTTCTCTCTGCTCCCACCGGGTCTGCCCTCCCGACTCCATGGGCCGTTCAGGCCCGGCAACGGCGGGATCCGGGCGAGGTGCTCCCGATCGTTTTGTCTCCGCGCCTTTATCAGACTGAACCGGCTGCGGCTTCTGTTTTCCGGAGGCCGGATCGGGCAGCGCAGGGCTGCTGTCAACGCCGCTGCCCTCATCGTGTTCGATCGGCGTTGAGTTCGCAGCGTGACCGGCAGTCGCCTCCCTGAGCGCATCCTCCAGGGCATCGCGAAGAAGCCGAGCTCGCTGCGCTCCTGCCTTCGCAGTGGAGGGGTCCTCGCTGGCCGCCAGGCCTGGCTCGTCCAGCGCCTCGCCCGGATGGGGCGGGCGGATTATCGACACATTGTCACGCGGCGGCTGCGGATCCTGGCGCGACGCCCGCGACGGCTGCTTTCCTGCTCCCTCCGCAGGCGGGACCTTTCGCAACGCCTTCCTGGCACTATAGGCCTTCACATAGCGGCCAACAGCCTCTCCAAGACCGCCGGTTGCCACGGGTCTGTCATCGCCAGACGCTTTTCGCTGGCTGCTGTCCTGCTCCAGTCCGGTGTCGGTTGCCTGCTTCTGATCGACCCTCGCCAGCAGAGGCTCGCTCCATTGAGGGGGTGACGGATTGAGACTGAGATCCGCGGGCCGTCCTTGCCCTCTGCCCTCTTCGCTCTCGCTGCTGCCAGGCCTCACCACTTCCGGCTGTACCGGATGGGACCCTTCCAGCCCGGGCGAGCAAGCCTTTGCATCGGCCTGGTGTTCACTGCCGGTACGCAATGCCACCTCCGGATCCCGCAGCAGCGGATCCTGTGGCGCCTTCCGGGCATCCTCAGCCACCACCTGCGGCGCAGGCGCTGTCGGACGATCGCGCTCACTGGTGCCTTCGGTCTCAACCGGCTCCCCCCTCCTCGGAGGCGCTCGATTGCCTGCCCTCAGGGCCGCTCCGAACCCAGTCTGCTCTGCCTGCTTCGCAACCGGCACGCCGTTCTCTGCCAGATGGCGCGAGATCGGTGGCAATTCGGCAGCTCTCGCTGTTGCCGGGCGGATGTCCTTCCTTGCCATCTGCCCTGTGCCCGGATCCGATCGCAACGAAGGCGCGGGCGGTTGTGCCGAAAGACCTGGCAAGCACTCCGCCGGTTGCGGTCCGCTCCTGCTGTCGCGCCCGCACTTTTCCTCTCCCAGACGATCCAGCATCCTGGACAGTCCCTGACTGACGCGGATGGCAGTCTTGGCGTCCGAACCTCCCAGCTGGCGGTTTTTTTGTCCTTCGCCCCTGCGACCCGACCCCGCAGCAACCGGCTGTGCCGCATTGCGCACGCCCGGTGGCACTGGGCGTCGCCCCCAGACTCCACCCGAACTCTTGAGGAGAGCTGCCCCTTCCTGCGCCTTTGCTCCTGCAGCCTTGCTGTCCACCCCCGTTTCGAAGGCCTTTGCCGCATCACGCTGTCCCGAAGCCGCGCCCGGACTCTCCGCTCGATGCGGCCCGGCTTCCTCATTCGGTCCCTCGACCCTGCTGTCCTCCCCAACATCACGCGACTCTGCCGCCTTGTTCTGTCCCGAAACCGCAGCCGAACTCCCCGCTCGATCTGGCTGGGCTTGCGCCTTCGGTCCCGCGACCTTGCTGTTCCCGATCCTGCTGCCCTGCCTCACTTCAGGCGACCGCAGCCTGTCGCGCAAGCCCGGTGGCACTGCCGCCCGACCCGAAACAGCCGCCGGGCTCTCCGCTCGATCTGGCTGGCCTTGCGCCTTCGGTGCCGCGACCTTGCCGTCCTGCCCCGCTTCGCGCGGCTGTTCCGCATCGCGCCGTCCCAAAGCCGCGCCCGGACTCTCCGCCCGATGCGGCCCGCCTTCCACCCTCGGTCCATCGAGCTTCCTGTCGTGCCCCAGCTCAGGCGACTTTGCCGCGTCACCCAAACCTGGAAGCACCGCACCCCACCCCCGGACAGCGCCTGTAGTCTCGGGCTGAGGAGGCTTGTCTGGCGCCTTCGGTCCCTCGACCCTGCTGTCCTCCCCAACATCACGCAACTCTGCCGCGTTGTGCTGTCCCGAAACCGCACTCCCCGCTCGATCTGGCTGGCCTTGCTCCTTCGGTCCCGCGACCCTGCTTTCCCCAATCCTGCTGCCCTGCCTCTCGTCAGGCGACCGCTGCCTGTCGCGCAGTCCCGGTGGCACTGCCCGCTGGCCCGACACAGCAGCCGGACTCTCCGCCCGATCTGGCCGGGCTTGCGCCTTCGGTGCCTCGACCTTGCCGTCCTGCCCCGCTTCGCGCGGCTGTTGCGCATCGCGCCGCCTGGCTGGCACTGCCAGCCGTCCCCAGTCCACATCCGAACCCTTCGGCACCTGTGGCCTTTTTCCCGCCTGCTGTACCGCACCCCTGCTTGCCGCCGCCACGACCGACTGTGCCGCATCGCCCGAACCAGATGGCACAGCCCCCGGACTCACAGGCAGAACCGGCTCCTTCCTGAGAGCGGTTTTCGTTTCCCTGCTGTGCTGGCTCCTAACCGCTTTTGTCTCCCGGACGGGCATCTGGTGTGTCAATGCCGGAACTGGAGCCCCTGTCTGCTCCCTGGAGGCATCGACGCTGCTCCTGCTGTCCTGTCTCTCGCTGCCTTGCCTCTCGCTGCCTTGCCTCTCGCTGCCTTGCCTCTCGCTGTCCTGGCTCTCGCTGTCTTCGCCCTTGACCGCCCTGATGCTGACTGCCTCTCCCAGGCCACGCTGCAACTGACTGAGCGCCGTCCCGACGTTTTCGCTCACCGCAGCTGATCCCTCGCCTTGCTTCACCGATGCTGCATCGGGCATCGCACTCAGGCGCTGGCGTGCGACATCATTGCCCTGTTCCGCCGCTTTGCGATACCAGCTCGCGGCAGAGGCAACATTCTTCCCGGTTCCGACACCTGCACAAAGCGCATCTCCCATCGCCAGCTGCGCCACCGCCAGACCCTGGCCGGCAGCGCGCTCGAACCAGGTGATGGCGGTCTGCGGATCCGGCTTGACGCCCTGTCCCTTGGCGTACATCAGCGCAAGATTATACTGGGCAACCGGGTGGTTCTGTCTGGCGGCCGCCTCATAGCAGGCAAAGCCGCGCTCCAGGTTCGCCACAACCCCATTGCCGATACAATACATCACTCCGAGCTGGAGTTGCGCAGGCGCGTGTCCAGTGTCCGCGGCCTGTTCCAGATACCCCGCCGCCCGCTTCGCATCGGTGACGCCACTCCTGGTATCAAGATGGAGCTGCGCCGCGGCCATCATGGCATCCACCAGGCCTGCCTGAGCACCCCGAGCATACCATTCGACAGCTCGAGACAAATGCGCCGGCCCGCCCATTCGACCTGCAAGGACATGGCCAAGCTGCAGACATGCCGGGCCATGTCCGGCCGAGGCTGCTTCCGTCAACAGTTCCAGCGCCTGGCTGCGGGAGGACTCCGACGTCTCCGATTCCAGCAGGAACAGCGCGTAGGCCAGCTTCGCCTCAGGTTCACCGCTCGTCATCGCCTGCTGGAACCAGTACGCGGAACGAAACCGGTCGCGTTCGATTCCGCTGGCACCGTTGGCATAGAGCCGACCGAGTTGAATCTGCGCTGCCCGATTCCCTGCTTCCGCCGCGACTTCAAACCACTCAATGGCGCGGTTGACATCCTTCTCAACCCCACTGCCGCTACCATAGCAGGTCGCGATACTGAGAGCCGCAGCGCTGTGACCGCTCTCCGCCGCACGAAGAAACCACTTCGCCGCCTCTCGATCGCTTGGCACCACGCCGTCCCCGACCGCATAGAATCGCCCGGTCAAAAATTGCGAGTGGAGATCGCCCTGCTCGGCCGCCTCTTCATACCAGCGCGCAGACTCCCGCAGATCGGGTTCGCCATTGCCGCCACGGGCGTAAAATTCCCCCAGCGCGACCTTGGCCGGCAGATAGCCAAGCCGCGCCGAATTGCGCAATTCAGTCTCAGCCCGGTCACTGTCGCTGGCAACACCGTCGCCTTTGAGATGCAGGATGCCGATATGATAGAGCGCGATCGCATCGTTGGCAGCCGCCGCCGCGGCAAACAGTCGCGCCGCCTCGACATGATCTTCCTCCACGCCCTTGCCGCATAAATGCAACAATCCCAGCGCGACAGTGGCACGAACATGATGCTGCTCTGCCGCCAGACGGTACCAATGTACCGCCATGTCCAGTTTTTCCGGAATCCCACGTCCATGGAAGCAGACTTCGCCAAGCGCGAACTGCGCCGCCGCAAGATTCTGCCGTGCCGCTGCGGTATACCATCGCGCTGCGGAATACAGATCGCGGGCACACCCCTCGCCCGTGCTCAGCATGTCGCCGAGAAGGACCTGAGCTTCGCCCTGGCCCGCCTCGGCAGCGCTGGCAAGCCATTGAAATGCTGTTTTCGAATCCCTGCCAACGTGGGTGCCGTTGGGAAACATCATCTGCTCAATCGCTGAGCCCCCCGAATCGGCTGCAGCGGCCGCCCTGCCTCCGGCGCCATAGCGATAAATCACGCCCAGTCGATACATTGACCCGACATGCCCGCCCGCTGCCGCCCGCTTGTACCAGGCCACGGCATCCGGGAAGCTGCCTTCGACCCCTTCCCCCCTGTCGTATAATTGCCCGACACGGTAATTAGCTACCGCATTCCCCTGTTCACTCGCTTCAAGCCACGCCCGCAACGCGACGAGAAATTCACCGCGTTCGTAAGCAGCGATCCCCGCTTGAAGCTGCGCCGTCGGCGGCGCGGCTTGCCTGACGGAAGATATCGCTTCATGGCTCACGCATCGCCTCCCTCATCCCTCTCAGGACGCCCCCGAGAAGATACATCGCCACCGAACGGCGGCCGACATTGACATCCGCCACCAGCGTCATTCCTGGAATGAGGCGAAAATTGGTCGGCACATCAACAAAATCCACCCGTTTAATCTCGCAGCGCGCCTTATAATAGGATTCCACCGCCCGACCCTCGTCATCGGTCGTGAAAGCCCCGTCACTGACCCAGCGCACCGCTCCTTCCACGGTTCCATGTTCCGCGGAATTGAATGCATCGACCTTCATCGTACAGCGGTCGCCGTCCCGGATAAAACCGACATCGCGCGACGAAATCCGGATTTCCGCCTCCAGCCGTGCGCTGGTCGGCATCAGGGTGATGAAGGGATCGCCGGGCTTCAAAACCGAGCCCACTGAAAGCTTGGCGAGCGTCAGCACCACCGATTGTTCCCCCGCGGTCAGACGCACCAGATCCTGATGCCGGGCCGCCTTTTCAAACGACGACCGTGCCGTGTCCAGACCGTTCCTGGTTTGCACCAGATCCTGGCTCAATTGCGCCCGCCACTGCTGGATGAAAGCGTTGCGGTCCGCTTCCAGAGACTGCAGTGTGTTCTGGGCCTCCACCAGCCCCTGCTTGGCATTGCCGTACTGGCGGTCCAGCTCCACCCGGTTGTCTCGCGAAATGAACAGGTTGAGCTTCGACCCGCTGCCGCTTTCCGCCAGACTCGCACGCATATCCTCGATCTTCTGGGCGATATCCCGGCGCTCTTCAAATCCCTGACGATCATTCGCAAGTTTCTCGATGGTGGCACTGGTCTGTTTGATTTTGCCGTCGAAACTGGCCACCTGCGCCGCATATTGCGCCGTCCGCTGCTTGAACAGCGCAGCCTGCACATTGGCATAGGTCTTGAATTCGTTATCCCCACGATCGGGGAATTCCGGCTCGCGCCCATCAAGTTCCGCTTCATCGCGTATCAGCTGGGCCTCCAGACTATAGGTCTGCAGCCTGGTCTGCTGCAGGTCGGCGGCCGTCAGGGTCGAATCAAGGCTCCCCAGCAACTGCCCCGCCTCCACCTGGTCGCCCTCCCGCACGTCGATGGTCTTGATGATTGACGGATCGAGTGACTGCACCACGGTCACCGGATCGACCGGCACCATTTTGCCGCCCACGCTGGTGACGATCCGATCGACATGCGTCACACACATGATGAAAATCATCGTCACGATGAATGCGACCAGGACATAGAGGGTCACCCGGGCCACGACCGGTTCCTCGGCCTCGCGAATGGCATCGGTTTCCGACTGGAACTGGCGAACGGAGGCAAGCGCCCCATCAGAGCTTTGAGACAAGGGTCGGACTCCGTCGGGCTGAAGCAATCGCGTGCTGGTTCTGCTGGTACCACAGGCCGCGATAGATGTCATTTCGTTCCAGCAGCTGCTCGTGACGCCCGATGTCATGGATGGCGCCGCGGTTGAGAACCAGGATGGCATCGCATTTCACCAGCGACGACAGTCGGTGCGAAATGATGATCAGCGTGCGCCCGCGGGCGATGCGCGTGATATTCGCATTGACGATCGCCTCGCTGTCTGCATCCAGCGCGCTGGTGGCCTCGTCGAGGATCAGGATCGGCGGATCCACGATCAGGGCGCGGGCAATCGCCAGGCGCTGGCGCTGCCCGCCCGACAGATTCGGCGAACCTTCGTGGATATAGGTCTCATAGCCCCGCGGCAGTTTGTCAATGAACTCCTCGGCCCCGGCGAGCCGCGCCGCGCGCACCACGTCATCGAAGGTCGCATCGGGTTTGGCCGCAGTGATATTCTCCCGAATCGTGCCGCTGAAGAGGAAATTCTCCTGCAGCACCACGCCTACATTGCGCCTGAGGTGATCGACGTCGTATTCGCGCACATCAATGCCGTCGATCTTGATCAACCCGCCATAATCCGAGTGCAGCCGCTGCAACAGGCGGGTGATTGTGGTTTTTCCCGATCCGCTCTTGCCCATGATGCCGAGCTGATGCCCCTGCCCGATCTCAAAGGTCACGTCGTTGAGCGCCGGCGTCACCGCCCCCTTATATTTGAACGTCACGCCGGAGAATTCGACCTGTCCCCGGATCTCGCTGCGGACCCCATTTCCGCTTCGCCCCTCTTCCGGTGCCTGGTTGACCAGCTTGCCGACCACCGCAACCGCGCCGCGGGCCTCGTCATACTGGTTGATCAGCTGCGCGATCTTCATCAGGGGACCCGACACCCGCTGCGACAGCATCAAAAACGCAAACAGCGCCCCGATATAGATCGGATCACTGGTGGACAGCGCCAGAAACACGCCCAGCGCGTAAGAGCCGTTAACGGCGAGCCGCTCCAGCGGACGAACCACCGCCTGGATGGCGTTGCCCGTCATGCCTTCGGCGACACGGGCCTTGGCGACGCGTGCCACCAGGACGTCCCACATGTGGCGCTGCTGTTTGTCGAGTGCCAGAGACTTGATGGTCCGGATTCCGTTCAGAGACTGAACCAGAAAAGCGCCCTGCGCGCCTTCCGCCGCCATCACCGCACTCCACCTTTTGCGGTGAAGCGGCAGCATCAGGATCAGCCACACCGCAATCAGCCCGGAAAACGCCAGCACCACAAAGGTCATCAGCGGGCTGAAGAAGAACATCACCGGAATGAAGAACAGCAGCGTCGTCGAATCAAGAATGGTCCCGAACATCTGGCCGACCAGGAAGGTCCGGATCCGGAAGACCTCGCGAATATCCCGCGACACCAGACCGACCGCATTCTGCTCGAAAAAGTCAATCGGCAGGTTCAGCACCTTGTCGAACACATACGTCGAGAGCTTGACATCCAGACGCGAGGTCAGATGATGAACCAGGAACTGGCGCAGAAACGCGAACGCCCCCTCAAACAGCACAATGACCAGCATCGCCAGACATAGTACGTAAAAGGTATTGTAGGCTTTGTAATAGACAACCTTGTCCGACAACAGGCGCCAGAACATGATCGGGGCCAGCCCCAGCATGCCCAGAACCAGTGCCGCCACGGCGATATCCCGCGCCATCCGCCGCTCGCGGAAGATCAGCGCAGCAATCAGTCCAATGCTGAACGGCTGTGTCTCGTCCGAGAGGTCGTAATCGCGCTTCACCATGATGACCTCGCCGGCCCAGATGGCCTCGAAGCGCGGCAAATCGATCACCACCCGTGCATCGTTGTCGCTCTCAGGACTGCGCAACGTCACCCGCACGCTCTTGGCGGGATCCCCTTCGACCGACAGCAACACCATACAGCTGCCGTTGCGCAACCGCACGATGACCGGGAGCGCATTCTTCAATTCTGTCAGATCCCCGGGCTTGAGCCGGACGGCCTTGGCGCGCATGCCTGACTTTTCGGCACATTTGAGCAAATCGGGGACGCTGATTTCCGACGCGCTGAGCAGATTGTCCCTGACCAGCTGCGCCGACGTCAGGTGCAAACCATGGCTGCGCGCGACAATGACAAGGCATTCGAGCGCCGATGGCGGCACCAGCCGTGATTTGGCGACCGCAGCTTGTGGTCCGACTTTCTCTGTGACCAGCTGAATGGGCATGGGGCCGCCTCCTTTAAGCAGATGATGTTGGTCGATTGCCTTCGAAATCACAGCGACATCAAGGGAAATAGTGGCGCTGACTGAGCGGAAGAGGGCTCCGCAATGCGGAGCCCTCTTCCGTATCGACTGTCCTTAATACCTTACCGGTCAAAGGCCAGAACATCCGCGGAGAGATGGTGATCCGACCACATCGAACTCCCGCTGGGGTGCATCAGGCTCTGCCCATACCCGGTTCCAGTATCCGACGTATCGGCCTGCTGTCCCGCGGGGCCAAAAAGCTGCCCCATATACACCAGATGGTGGTTTTCCGTCGCACCCGACTGCGAGTCCACATGGGAGTCGACCGGCAACAGGCTGGACGACCCCGCACCCGAACTGCCATCGGCCTTCGAACCCGTCGGATCAGGCAGAGATCCGGTCGCGTTCCCCAGCAGATCGGTCACGATGTTATCGACCGAAGACTGCGAAACCAGGCTTTGCGGATCGCTCTGCTGCTGGGCCCAGTTCTCGAGCATGTTGATCACCTGCTGCTTGACGCCATCCATGATCTGATCCCAGGTCTGGGCGTCAAAGCCGGTCACGCCGTCACCATTGAGATCCTGACCAAGGATCATCTCGTGAATCTCCAGCAGCGGATTGTCGCCCGAGACATTCCCCGTCAGGCTCTTGACGAAATTGCCGTCGCTGTCGGTAGCCCAGACATTATATTGGTCCGTGCCATCCACCTTCCAAGCCACCTCATAGCCGGTTGCGGTCTGCTCGACCGCAATCGGACCGTTGTCGGATTGAGCACCGGCGCTGACAGCCTCACCGCCGAATTTCAGGGTCGTTCCGTCACTGCCGTCCGCAGCAGTCGGATCATAAAGATAATAGTGCCCGTCAAATTCCGCGAGGCCCGTGTTCCCGGAGTTCTCAAGCACCGTCCAGTCGGCCCCGTTG
>Ga0123357_10007907_pt1 | contig 13222 bp, 5 predicted proteins | sample TergutEmb28metaG_FD_89873 | JGI IMG/M metagenome (GOLD analysis project Ga0123357, IMG submission 89873) | Embiratermes neotenicus P4 segment gut microbial communities from Petit-Saut dam, French Guiana - Emb289 P4 | ecosystem: Host-associated > Arthropoda: Insects > Digestive system > Gut ...
GAGTATATACCGTTTTTAAAATATTCAATACCTATATTGTTGAATAAATATATAAAATACAACTTTTAGAGTTTAGCAGTGCGGTACGACCACTATAGTGGTCGTTAGGCGTCAAAGGGTTAATTACATTTTAATTAAATAGATAGTAGACTGCTGATAAACTGCAAAAATTTTTTGAGTCCCTCAATTACTCATTACAGCTTCACCTTCTTGTAACATCAGAAGTAATGCCCATTACATAATTCAACAGTAATTATCACAGATGCTAAGCAGAGAATCATGACAACAATTTACAGGACACTGTACATCTTCCATGGGAATATCAATGAAAGAGAACGATCTGCATGATGTTGGTTCCACAGAGTCTGACAGAACACCTCATTTAACTTATTCATCTGACCCCAAGTAAGCCAACTTTTTTCTATTCCCTAAAGCATGGGTGTCCAACCCGCTTGTTGTATTATGCTGCCTGCAGCCACATTTTTAAATTACATATATACATACTGTAAAAAAAACTACAAGGTAATTTAGGCGTTTACATATTCCACTAATTGTGGCCTGCAAACCAGCCCACAATAATGGTCATGTCTCTCTGCCCAAACGGTTGGACACCCCTGCCCTAAAAGAAATACACCTTCAATAGAAAATGCTTGCAGGATGTCAATGATGACAAGATGAATGTAACAACCAAATTACACGAAGTTCTTTGGAAGCCTTTGACGAGTTTTGTGCTAAATTTTAGACAGATTTAAAAAGTGTGCTGTAGTCAAAGGAGATTACTTTGAAGGAAAATAAAACAAATTTCTCCTATTCCGTTCAATCCCAGACCTTTACTGTTTAACCACAAAATGCCTATAATTATAGAGGACTATGGCAAACATAATGGGTATGCTGACAGGGAACTAGATGGAGAACAGCTGCTTCATACAATGCCAGACAGGGAACTGAAGTGAACAAAACTAGTTTTTCCACTTCACAGCCTTGACATTTCTAAATAGCTTCTACCTCCTGATTGCCAGTGACATCAAAGTACCTCTCACACACATTTGCTTACCCTCGCACAGAACTTGCGTGCAAGGGCTAGGAGTGTACCACAAGCTGATCACTGGGTAGACCATTTTTTTCAAGAAACAAGTCACTCAGGAGCAAATTACTATTTTCATACTCCGTACTGTATTACTATACTTGCTCCACACAAGGAATGGTAAAGAGTACAAACACAGAATAATAAGTCTGATATTGTATTCTCTATCAGTTAAGTGATGGAAAATTAGCACGTAAAATCGGACCTGCAATGCCATACCAATGAGTGATGTGATTTCCTGGAATCAGAAAACACCATCCCAAACATGTAAGTAGCAGAGAAGATTTATTTTGCTATGCTTTCTGCAGCACATTGCTGACTAAACCCATGGCAACCAGTACATGGATCACCAAAACAGACTTAAACTACAATTTCCGCAGGATGTTGACATGTAAATAACATTACGTATGTTTGCAGTCCGTTCTGAAGATGTATTAATGGATTTGGCTATGATTTTACGAGGACAAAACACACACAGAAAATGAAATAAAATTATCAAAAAAATGAAAGTCTCTTGTATAAATACTTACTGAAAGGCATGAAAGGAAATGGAGGACAAAAGAATGGCACATTTGTTACAGGCTGTGATGGTGGATTGGGAGGTGGTGGGGTAAACTGAGAAGATGCAGGTGCAGAAGTGGGTGTTGAAGTGGAGGTGGAAGAGCTCGCTGACTGAGATGATGGTGATGTCGACATCCCACTACCAGTCGTGGCCGGGGCAGCTGCATTGCCGCCAGCTGAACCTGAATCAATGAAAAGTCATTTTCAAACTTACATCAAACCCTTGCTCTAACTAAATACAAATAAAAAGTCAAGTGTGAAACATGTGTTGAAGTTTTCATTGCAACATCAATACCTTATACCCCATAAATAAATAAACAAATAAATAAGTATTAGGAAGCTATTTTTAACATTAATATAATGACACATACTACTCTTTGGCTAAAAGACAGCAGTGCATGTGATCTGCATCATTCTTAATAAAACAATACTCTGTATGTTCAGTGTGTCTAAACCAGACATACCTCCCGAATGTGACTGTTGGGAAGCATCTCCTGCCTGCTGTGGATTATTTCCTGCAGGTCCTGCTGCAGGTGGTTGCTGGAATGGGTGTTGGAATGGCTGCCAAAAGGGAAATGGTCCTGGAAATACACCTGCTGCTCCAAGCAGTGGTTGGAAAGGATTGACAACAGCTGTAAATCATATAGTTATTAACACCTCAAAATCCTGCTCAAAATACCCTTCATGCAGTACTCTGCCAGAAGAGTTAAATATAAATCTAAAATTCAGTTCCAATGACCACAAAAAAGGTACATACCACTAGCAGATAAACTATGCTGTTCTGAAGCTAACAATGTGTTGACTAAAAATATTATAAATCTGATATTTGCAGATGGTACAGAATGGTGCATTTGCAGTCAAAAGCTACGAACAGGGACTTAGCAGGCACCAGAACAGCCAAAAACTGGATCAAATGGCGCATTTCTTCTAAAACACAACAGTACTCTCCAAAAAATTCAGCTACCTTTCACATGTCAACTAGTTAAAACTTGGTCAAAATCAACTTCAGTGTCGCTTTCAAACACCTGTCAATGTACTTTTATACCTCAAACACCTCCATACTGTGAGAATAAGCTACTGCTACTGGCAGATTTGTAATTTTAAAATATCATACTCCAATTCTGGGTATCTGATGTTTATAAATCAGGCAACTAACATCAATCAGTACAACACCACAACCAGTAGCTTTTTCTCTCCCTTAAATAAAAATAGGTGATTCTAGTACATCTGCTTATGCTGAATTTTAAACTCAGTTTCAGAGCTTAACCACCCACCATTTTCAAGTGAAACCAACACTCAACATACCACAAGCCACACATTATCTGGTCACTTAACATGGGCTTTTCTCTTTCTGACTAAACAGTGCAGAACATGCTGAATTCCTGACAAATGACTGGTGACATCTGGCACCATACTAACCAACAACTGCTTGCTTGCTGCTCTACAAGCTGATCTTAGTGAGATGGTATACACTTCACAATAAAATCACACGTACAGTTTTAAAAATGGAGGGACATGGGTCATTTTAGTTAACATGTGTACATCTACAAACAGAAATACATTGAAATCATCCAAATTTACATTAAGGTAAAACAGTGTTGTAAAGCATTATTTCACCTCTAAAAGCCAACTCACAGGAACATATAACATTTCCCATGTCACCAACTTTACCAAAATTCCTGCATCCTCATCACTCCTTTTCAGTAAAAATCTCTAACTTTTACTTTCTTAAAATCATACAAATAAAGTAGAGTAAACAGCCACCTCCTACCATTCTTTATCATTCAAAAGAACTAAATTATGAAAAATGTAACGGAACAGATTTTTAAATATAATGGAGGTAGGAAGAATACTGAATGACATGCATGGTAAAATATCAAGAGCTGTATAGGGGAGGGTGGGGTAAAAGCGTTCGTCTAAGAGTGCACAGCACCCTTTTTAGGCAGCTGGCAACATAGAGCAGGAAACAAAAGTCACTGTCAGCTTCACGCAGGCAGCCATCCCTTGCGGTTGTAGCCTGTTAAGGCACAGCAAATTTTTCTGAATTTTAAAGGTAAAAATAAGTGTTTGTGTTTAAGTGTATAACAAATTCGCTAATATACGTCAGCACAACAACTATTTATTGGATCACATAGGCTACATGTTTCGACCTGTTAACAGGTCATCATCAGGCCTCCAGCAGAATAAGTCAAAGGTGCTGTTAGAAAATTGGGATCCCAATATCTTGTACAGTTCTAAACAAATGTAAAATCTAGTACTGGATAAAATGTGATACATACATTATCTAGTTAAAACAATTAAAACTTGGGTAGGTATTTGACACAACTGTTCACCAGGGAGATCCATCCTGACACGATACACAGGACAACCATAGTATATTTACACACAGTGAATGCAGCTCTAAAGGAAGGTTATTCTCACACCTCAAGTAACTACACACAACGGACCCTATACTCAATGGATATTCACCCAGCTTGTTACCAGTCCCAACACAAGGTGGACCCTTACAACTAATCCTGTTGGAAATACAGAGAATAATAACTAGCCAGTCCTGACCGCCAATTTGAAATATATTGGGCAGCACGAAAAACCCCGAAAGGCAGTACCATACAAGTCACACCGCACCGAGTGAAAGTACAATAACACTCATAGTTCAGTAAACAACTGAATGGTGAAGAAAACTGTCCTAATTGTCAAATAGCTACCCAAGTTTTAATTGTTTTAACTAGATAATGTATGTATCACATTCTATCCAGTACTAGATTTTACATTTGTTTACAATTGTACAAGATATTGCAATCCCAATTTTCTAACAGCACCTTTGACTTATTCTGCTGGAGGCCTGATGATGACCTGTTAACAGGTCGAAACATGTAGCCTATATGATTCAATAAATAACTGTTGTGCTGACATATATTAGTGAATTTGTTATATACTTCATTAGAGCACTTCATGATACCCACCTTAAAGTTTTTGCTTAAACTGTAATATTTCTAACAATTACCTTATGCCATGTTGCCAAAACTGTGTACTTAATGCCAATTCATAATATACTGCAAGAAGGCTCATATTACATGTACTGTTGTGTGGTATAAAGAAACATCATACCAAGAAGTACTTCTCACTGTTGGCGATCATGCTAATGAAGTGAGAGAAGGGTAAGAACATGCAAGGAGGAGGAGGCCAAGAGTACATGCATACTCATGATAACCCACTTAATTAGTCTATACTTCTCTTCTGTTTCCTTAATTTTTTTTTACAAACCTTATGTTTGTGACATTATACAAGACAAGGGAATGGGAAAATATAAAAGAAAAACAGAGCAAATTTAGTATTTATATAAGCAAAGATGGATGAAGCAGAGATTGGCAAGTGGTGAAAGTTTACAACAGGTTGCAAAGTCTCTCGGAACTAATGAATGGAATCTGAGAAAACAACTTAAAGACGTAAGTACTTGCAAAAATCCCATTTTATTCATAAAATTTTGAGAGCACATGAAGTGAGAATCATGTGACAGTTTCCAGCATCATTCCTTTCACAGATTTCGCAGTCGACTACAAATCTATGGTCATAATTCATTTTACAGTTAAAGTGGGTCATATAATTGTCTGTGCTAAATATGGCTAATGATATTTTTTACTTAATGAAACAGCCACATTTAATCTGTACAGCGTCCTTCAATACACGGTCTGCCTTCAGGGCACAATTACCAGTTCACTAGGAAGATTCTGAAAAAGTCTTTATTATTGAAATGGAGCAAGAAGTTGCAAAACACTGCCAGGATAAGGACACAAAATTTTATGGACTAATAAAGAAAAAGTGTGTGCCAACAGGTTTTAAATTTGCTGATTTAAATGGCCTTAGTCACAGGTTCAATACAGAAAAGAAACTTGCTGGGAAACATTGATGAGAGACTTTTGCAAAAGACAAGGACTAGCTCCTTGCATTCCACAACAGTTCAGCAAGGACAGAATCATTGGATTTAATAGATTAGTGTCAGAAATTTAATAAGAATTTAAGATATAAGCACAAAGAGAAAAAAACACGAAAAATCAACACCACAGGACTGGAGCAAGTGTGGTAAGTGCTCAGAGATGAAGCCTTTGTGAGTTATGAAGGAACCGGTAATTAAATCTGTTGTCATTGCTTGTGTGTGTACTCTTACCTGGCAGGATGTACAAGAGTACCCACTGTGCACTTCCTCACTTCAGTGGCTTTGTAAAATTGTCAGAACATTTTTGAGGTTTCTAACCTAATTACATGTGTTCCCAAATAAATAAGGAACCATGCAATATGTGTAATGTTTCTTAAATTACAACAGACTGTTGGTTAAACAAAACAAAAAACCAGGTGCCTACTCTTACCAGACTTTCCCCCATAGAATAGATTAAACAGACAGACTTAATATACATAATACATTAATTCTGTCAATACTTCTATACCGATGAATATACTTTTTGTTAATAGTTGTAAACAGCCTGTACAAGGTGGTTCACTCTCATCCATTACAATACTTTTTTCAAGTTGCTGGTTTTCTCACCAGGTGGCTGGGGTAGTCCTGCTGCAGGAACACCCTGGGGCTGCTGGCCTTGGGGTTGACCCACTTGAGGAGTAGCAGGATTGTGCACATTTGTCGCAGGAGTCCTCAGAATGTTCAACCTGCATGTGGGACAGGTTTGCTGGCGTTGGAACCATGACCGGAGGCATGATGTATGAAAAATATGGTTACATGGGAGCTTCTTTGATGCTGCAATCATCAGCAAATAATGCAACTCAGTAATATGTTAAAAATAAATTCATAAAGTGATACTAATGTGCAATACTTAATATCAAAGTTTCATTATTATTATTGTTATTATCATCATCATCATCATCATTATTATTATTATTTTCAAAATTCCTGTTTAAGTTAATGGCATGTTATCCATCCTACTGAAACACTTACTACAAAAACGCAACTTTAATTCTGTATATTCTCAGACATGACCAAGAGATTCAAAATAATTCTTGTAGACTACATTTTTTTCTGACTTCTCAGATTATGGTGCCAAGCTACTCTCAAAGTCATATGTGCAGGAAGTGGAGTAAAACCAAGCAAACAATTTACAAATCTTCATACCCTACACATCTGCACAATGTTACCTACATCCTAATATCTGACTAAACCCCAAACATTTTGTAAAATGTCAACAAACACAATAATCTAAATTTGCAATGCTTCTTATTCCATAAACCTGTCTGTGAAAATGCAGAGGACACAATATGGCGAAAATGTCAATGTGTCTAAAGGCCATGCAACTGAGGTTTATGGGCTGTATGCAAGTACAGCATATTCCAGTCCAAACTTCTGCTTTCGATAGAGGTGAATGGCCAGCTTCAGGCTGTAGTACTTAACCCCTGGTAAAACCCCTCAATAACAATGGAATAGCAGATAATTCTCAGAACCAGTCTCAGAAACAGTGGCTAAGACTGAAATTGCAGCACCTTTCACAGACTGAACTGCAGTTCCAGCCCAGGGCTTTCCTCACTTTAGGTGTTTGACTTTACACAACAGACACGAATCTAAATCCAAGACACACAGTGCTTTATGATGTGTATTTTTAAATATATCCTCAGACAGACATATTTTCTGGAAATGAAATGGACTTCTGACTTGAGTGATGGATATGCCACAGAGGTCTAACAGAATTTCTTATTTCAGATTGAAGCAGTTTGTTCCAGTTCTTCCCCTTGCACACCATACAGGAAAACTAAATGTCATGGTAACACACTGCAATGTACTCTCTCGTACAAGAGAATCATGCCCTTCGTAATTACCAGAGTGCAATAAGGAAAAACTTAAATACATGGATAATGGGGGAATTTTCTCCAGTGGTGATAAAGTAATGCACAAGCTTTACCGCCACTCTGTACATGCCTACAACTTGCAGTGTTCAGGCGTAAGGACAGTTTCACTTTTCAAAGGTGCCTCTAATTAATCCTGGACAAACTCATCAAACAAAGCTCTGTCACTTCCTTGTTTTCTTGTCTTGGTAATACACAAAATTATGAACTTCTTCTTTGCCGTTTATACTATAACGATAAGTTCATGTGACTGATACTTCAAATATGATTCATCAGTATTTTTAGGACTAGAAAGCATATGCTGCCCACAACTGTTCTGGTAGCCCTGAGTAGCATAATAATTTGATACAGCAATGCAAATGCTGTGCTTGCCTGTAACCATTTCTTCTCTGCAGATTATACACACATTATCTGCTGCAGCCAGTTCTTCTGGAGTGGCATCTGGATAAAGTGTGTTCATGTTTCGGATTGCACGGCGAGATAAGATCACATCATTGAACGCTTTTTTAAATGACCTGAAAAACACAATCCCTTCACTATCACAAACCCATAGGTGTGTGTGTGTGTATGAAATAAATACATGTAGTATCCACAAGAAGTTCTGTAAAATGTAAATGTGAAAATGGATAAATATAAAAAATTACCAGAGTTCAACAATCACATCCACTTCAATGGTATACAGCATAAACCACAAATTGTTTTCTATAATTAGGCACTTGTCACAAGTCCATACGCACTGAAAATTTGTTCCGAAAATCTAATCACAATAACCAGAGTCTTTCCCATGAGCATATGTTACTGGGAAACAGCACAGTATTACTATACCAATTGTTTAAGTCCTGTATCAATTAACAGCATGTTCAAGTACGATATGCTAGAGCACCACTAGGATTAATGCAACACAATTTGTGAATGGTTTGTTCTACTTCATGTCATCACAGTTGTGCCACACTGTTCATCGCATTCATTATTAACCCAATGGCACTAATGGATGATCTCAGTTGACATCGAAATGTAATGCACAGACAGCCAAACAACTACTATACACATCAGCCAGTAACATGCAATGTTACAGGGCAGTCCATTCAAATCCCAGTCTATTTCAGAGTGCACTGGGCATTTAATACTGGCAATACAGGGTTAATCTACAGTGCTGTTAAGATACAAAGTATACGCAGCCTGAAATTGCAATAACAGTTTAAAGAATTGCACACACTCTCTCTCTCTCTCTCTGAACATCTGCCCTAACATGCAATCTGTAAACTCTCAGCAATTCCTGATTACCTACTGCACTTTTTAATGTAGGGATGTTAACATATTAGCATCCAAGCATGATCTGTTTTGCTGTATGAAGGCTGTACTGCACATTCTACATAAAACATATGGATGAAAACCTCAAATTAATCACGAATTATGTCTATATACATTCAGTCAATAAGCTTTCAGGGCACAGATAATGCCTTCTCTGTTTTTAAAAATCAGTAATAACAACTCACTGTCATTAACAAAGACTAAAAATTTATAGAAAATAAGATTTACTGCAGTCACCACACAATACATGTTGCTGAAATCCAACATAACAATAAGATACAACAAGACTGACAGGAAGTAGTTCATGTTATCACAACAGCAAAGGCTGCTGAAAATTTTGCAATATGCTTCAAAATCTGCCAGTGACAAAAACTAGATTAATGAGATGCCAATTTCCACTGAAGAATTTCTGTCATGTCTTTAATAAAATGTTACGTTCTAATGCTCTGTCATCAATTTGCATGCCAAGGATGATCTGGATGAAAAGTATATTTATTAGCTGTAAACAATCACGCACAAAAAACACTTACCTCATTGTGTAGTACATTGGTCTGAACGCAAACAATGGTAATGTGTAAATTCGCACCATGATGGCAACAAAAGCAATGTATAAAAAGACTTTGACAAAACCTGCAACAAAATTATTAAATTATGGATTGATATAACACAATAACATTATGCTACATATAACAATTACACCGACAATCCATTTGAATGCAGAACCCACCCCACTGGCTAGGATATTGAACTGAGACAGACTCATGACTGGAAACTGTATCGCAGTGTGTTCTCTTATGCAGCATTACTTTGATTCTTATTCACACATATTAACAAGCTTTCAGACCAGTTCAGTTTCGTAACATATGTGTAACAGACATAAACTACGCATGTTTTTTGTAAATCTGAAGTAACATCTAACGTAGTGGGTTTTTAGTGTGGAAACACATATAAAAAAGAAATCATATCCAAGTATGGCACAAAATTTAAAAGCTGTTTTCTCAGTTTTTCAGTTACCCCAAAATCAACACTGAACAAATTTTGAACAGCTTCCTTGTTAGATGGTTATGGAGCACAATGGGCAGCTTCCTCATGAACATCCTTAAGACAGTTGTCTCTGGCAACTGGCACATCAAAGTCATTGGTTCATGGTGCCATACAACTGCTTTGTTATAAGCAATACAAATTTACAGGTATGGAAACCCTTTAGGAGGCAGAATGTATTTCAAGGGCACAATTTTGTGAAATATTGTATATTTTCTAGCAATTTATAGGCAAATACTTCAAACAGTTTTTAATATGTGCACCAGGTGTTAATCATGTCTATGAGTTGAAAGAGATTGTTTCCAACACATGCTCTCTTTGGGGGAATGGTCCAAATTAATTTTCCAAAAAATCTCTAATCTTAAAAGTTCAGAAGGTTAAAGTTCAAAAAGAGCGAACAGATAACAAATGCTTGTGGAAAATCAACATAAAACACTGTAAAATGACGTGACAAATTGAGCTCAACATTGGACCCATTACAGCACAAATGTGCTGCTGAATTCAACTCATCAATGGGCCAATAGGGATTAACATGTAATAATTTGTATTATATATTACAGACTGCTAATATACACTCTATAAACAAGTGCCACATTAAGGTGACCATATCAGTACTGTAAGATTTCAGTTCCCAGTTCAACACGATCACGTCATCTACGTGCAGTGTAAAAGACTGACAATACAATGCAGCTACTCTTATGATATAACAATTAAACCTAATTCTATAAAACATTAACATGACTCAATTCATACAAACACAAACATCTCAAAGGCTCATAAGACTGAGGAATTATACAATATAATACTGTGGCAAAATGTGATGTTATTTCCTTACATGGTTCACCCACTGTCTGCAGATATTCTTACAGATGTGTCATCACAATCATGATGTATAATTTCACAGCATTGTCCTGGATGAAATACCAATACCTCTTACACCCTAGGTCAAGTGATCAAAAAGGGCGACAGGAATAATCTTACAGAATATCTGTAATTCACTGTTTAATATAAAAATGGCCCGATATTCTTCCAGCACTAACTGCACACGTCACTCCAAATGTCTAACCATGTGAGTACACTTTGCTAACAGCAAGAGAATTTTTTGTCATTCTTAATGTTAATATCTGTCCAACCCTATTCATTCATTCATTCATTCCATTGGCATGTGCAGCATGCGATGATTCCTTGCTGTTCTCAGGAGCTTCTTCCATTCCTCTCTGTTATATACTTTTCCTGCCACCCTTCTCGACCAACTGTTCTTTCATCCTCTCTCACCTCATCTTGCCATCTATTTCTTGGTCTACCTCTCATTCTGGTTGTTCCCAAATTCATACATAATACTCTTTTGGGAATTCCATTCTCTGTACATGCCCAAACCAACGTAATCTATTAAACCTTATTCTCTCTATTATATTAGATTTTTTAACACTTGCATAAATTTCTTTATTGGTTAATATCCTCCAATTTTCTTTTTTATTGTCACATACTGGGCCTAAAATTCTTCTATACACTTTACTTTCAAAAATGTTCAATTACTTTCTAGTTCTCTTTGTTGGTGTCCAAGTTTCTGATGCATATGTTAACGTTTTGTCTGTTATTGTGTTCTTTAGTCTCAATTTTAGTTTCTTCGATATGTTTTTTATTTTTAAAAAATTTTTGTAGCATAAAATATGTTTTCTTAGCATTTTTTATTCTTTCTTGCAAGTCAATATGGTCACTGTTATCTTCATTAAGTATAACTCCTAAGTATTTAAAATTTTCCACTCTTTCAAATTTGTAATTTTTTATTTTCAAATGTCCTATTTTATTTTTCTTTAAACTGTTTTTCCTTTCCACTATCATATATTTTGTCTTTTCTTGGTTTAGCTGTAGTCCAAACTTTCTGGTAGTATTTTCCATTTCTACAAAAAGTTTTCTTATTTCTATTTCATTTTTTCCAATTCATACAATGTCATCTGCATATGTTAATACATTCAATTTTTCTTTACCAATCTTTATACCACTAGGAACCATTTTTATACTTTGTAACACTTTTTGTAATGCCAAATTAAATAATATTGGTGATAAAGAGTCACCCTGTTTCAGGCCCATTTTATTTTAAAAAAAATATGACCGTATTCCTTCTATTCTAACCGCACTTCTTGTTTTCTGTACACATGCTTTACACATATTTATTAATTTAGTACAAATTTTAAATTCTTTCATACATTCCCATAGTGCATCTCTGTGTATAGAGTATCTCTATGTCCAACCCTACACTTCAAATTATTACACAACAAAATAAAATTCAACCACATGCTTAGGCACATCCACTGTTCTACGAATAACAGAACACTGGTCTGAGCCAACTTGGGTTCTATTTTTTTTCCCCCCGGTAGAAGGAAGTGACCTGCTAACCTCAGACTTCCCAGCAACCTGACACATAATAAAGTGGCAGACCCAATACTTACCCAGTAACTGCTCAGGTATCAAGAGACTAAAATAATCTGCAATATGTATTGTGTTGTATGACATGACTCACCCATGACCAACTCAGTGTACAAAAGAAATACAGCCTTGTTGTCCCATGGATTCTCACTGTTCAGATCAATGGTGTGAAGCGCATATCTGATAGTGATATTGACGACAATAGTAAGGAGGATAGCATATTCAAATCCAAATACCAGTTGCACAGATGCACCCTTGGTGATTGTGGATTGGTAAGCATGGCCCACAAAATTCAGGTCAAGAGCACCAAGCATGGTGAGCAAAGCTAGAAAAAAAAAAAAAAAATCGTACATGATCACCAAAACAGTATTTTGCTGGATTCCCCTCCATATCTATTAGCTAAGATCATGTGGTAAAGCTCACCACTTAATCACATAATTCTCTCTATTACTAATTTTCAAATCAAGGAGGAAATTATTCATTGGCACGCTGTACAATTTCACCACCCTTACTTTAGCACATCTCTCTTCCTTAACCAGCTGAACAAGTATACACTAACTACATATCTATGACTATTTGATTTAATGTTTAGGGACACTAGCAAAATTGTGAAAAACAACTTAGCTTCGTCACATGTCAGTCTGTACACATGGAATGACTCATGAAATCTGATATGAGTGTTTTTTGAAAATCTGTCAAGAAAATTCAAGTTTCTTTAACATCTGACAAGAATAACAGGTACTTTACATGACGACCAATATACACTCTTGATTATATCTCACTCAATTCTTCTTACAATGAGAAATGTTTCAGAAAAACTTGTACATTCAGACCAACAAAAATCCATTGGCCTGAAATTTTCTAAGTCCCGAACTGGAAGTCACGTGACATACAGTTGCCATCATAATTTGAGTCGTTTTACTTTCCCCATGTTTGTGCATTCGTGGCTGCTGC
>Ga0123357_10007910_pt1 | contig 13221 bp, 8 predicted proteins | sample TergutEmb28metaG_FD_89873 | JGI IMG/M metagenome (GOLD analysis project Ga0123357, IMG submission 89873) | Embiratermes neotenicus P4 segment gut microbial communities from Petit-Saut dam, French Guiana - Emb289 P4 | ecosystem: Host-associated > Arthropoda: Insects > Digestive system > Gut ...
GTATGTATGTATGTATGTATGTATGTATGTATGTATGTATGTATGTATGTATGTATGTATGTATGTATGTATGTATGTATGTATGTATGTATGTATGTATGTATGTGTGTGTATGTATGTATGCATTTATGTATGTATGTATGTATGTATATATGTATGTATGTTTTACACAAGCGGGCAATGTATGTATGAACGTAATATTGAGGGTCTTTGGCGTAATCACTGTTGCCGTGGAAAGCAGTATGTATTACATATTCTGAGTGTGTTTGTAGCCTTATTTGTCCAGCATGTAATGCCCATATGCCGTATTATATTGCCACCTGTGTCCTGTCTGGCTATATCAAACTTTTTCACATTACCACGTAAATAGCACAATTTGTCTAAAAAATGTTACCGAACATAAGATGCGTGTTTTGATTTTCTCTGTAAATTTTTCTGAAACATTTCTCATTCTAAGAAGAACTGGAGAGATAGTATGTTTTCATGTAAAGTACTCGTTATTCTTGGCAGATTTTAATGACAGGCGAATTTTTCCAGACAAATTTTCGAAAAATACTCAAATACAAAATCTCATGAAAATGCATCCAGCAGGGGCCGAGTTGTTCCATGCAGATGGATGGACTCAGAAAGAGAGAGAGAGAGAGACGAACGGACGGAGAGACAAACAGAGAGAGAGGGACATGTCGAAAATAAAAGTAACACCAAGCCATTTTGCAAACGCGCATAAAAAATGGTTTGTAGATAACAAGTGACGCATTTCCTTACCAGACTTCATACTTCAACAGCCAGGTTCCACGGATGGCTGCCAGGTAGGAACACTACACATTTTGTATATTTGCCGTTGTTTACTTAAAATTCCAATACGCTTCTTTAATTAATACTTTAATTAAAATCGTATATTTTTAGATCTGTTATCACAAAATATTTCAAGACCCTAATATCTATCGATGGTGTTGTCTCCGTCTCAGAAAGTCTAAAGTACGTTATTTTAGATTACAAAATTAGAAAATACAATGATTGGTATTCTCCAGGTAGCCTGATATTTATATCAGTTTTGATTAGCATGCAATTGCAATCCAAAGTAGGAGAACAGTAACTTACGTATATATGCACACGTATACATACATACATACAAACACACAAAAAAAAAACATAAACACTGGCGTCTTAAGTCACATATTACTGATGCCACAGGCCTATCTTTTCTAGTACAATGGAGAATTTAGAATTTATTTATTGGAGAATGCAGAAGGCTTGTGAACCGTAATTGGACAGCAATGGATAAACATTTACAGATCGCAGAAGAAAGAGGCCCGTTTAACTCTGTCTTGTTGGACGTGTGGATAACAAGCCCGGAATTAAAATATCCAGCATGTTACAGACCGTTACACATTTAGTCCTGCAGCCTGAGTAGCGCAGTCAGTACGATTACGCCATGGGCTGGACGAATCGTGAGTCTGTTCTCGGTAGGGCAAGAGATGTTTCTGTTGCCCGACGCCTCCCGTGAGACTTCCCAGTCACGGTAGAGGGGCCGAGGTGTAAATCTGACCGCTGTTCCCCGTCTATTGCTGAGGTTATCAATCAATCAGTCAATCAATAAGTCAACCAATCAATCAGTCAGTAAATCAATCAATCTGCAGGCCTACATTCCCACCTCCAATGTGGTTTCGTCGCCTGACGGTTACGACTGCAGTGTTACATTTCGACACTCAGGCCTAAGCAGTAGCTTTTCCAGAACACACTATTCTACGGAATTAGTTTTCCTGAGGAACTTGCAACTTGTTAATAGGCTTATGCAGAGTTTTTAGTTTTCACGGGTCGTTATATGGTAACCTATGACCGATGTACTGAGTTGTCGGCGTCACATGAAACTGAATTATGTTGTGTAAAGGTTGAGCAGTGACTTTTATTCCCTTCTTGCATGCACACGCTTGTTTCTATTCTTACATACGCCTCGTTCCACTATTTTGGAGTGAAAAGTTATGATTTTAATTAGCAGCAGATTGCATTCTACCGTTGCTCGGCACATCGTGTCGTGGTTCCAAGATGTAACATTTCCTCATAATTTATCTCAGTTCGAATCGTTACTGCTGTCTGTGATTTAGTTTCAGCCTCCACATTGAAAGCCATGTGAGCTTTCAGCCAAACAATAGAGCTTTTGTTTCAGCGCGTGACGTTTAATTACGGGGATAGGTTTGCTTGATCTCTGATAATTACCGTACGTAGATCTAAAAGCTTCAACAAAAGTAATCACGGGGTTCAGGTGTTAGGAGTATTAGGAATGACGTTAGAATTTGATCTTTTAAATTTGCTGTTCGCCCTTGGCTATTACATGGCGTCTTTCACAGTTCCTAATATCGCAATATCAGTTTCTTGATATTCAGCATAAAGGTAAATAATTTATTAAGTTTTTATTAAAAACAGGAGGTAACATATTTTTGCCCCAGGACCAGGGCTTTGGAGAAGACTGGAACAAATGGCAGAAGGAGGATTTTAATGATTTGTTATGTTACATTATAATACAGATAAGATTAAGGAAATGAGATGGGTTGGACACATAACACGCATATGGGGTTAAACATTTTTTCTACGTACAATTTTTTATAGAAAACTTGAGTGTAATGTGTAAACTGGGAGATGTTCGAATATGTGTGGGGAAAATATTACATTTGACTAAAAACAGTAGTGTGGGAAGGTGTGGGTTGATTTCCGCTTGTCTGCTGTTTGATCGAGTATGTTAGGAAATTTTCAGATTTTTAAGAAAAGTGGAAAGTGTTATGTCAGCTGAACGACAATTAGCGACTCATAAAGAAACCTTTTTCAGTAAAGTTACTTGCTGAATACACTCCTACATTGATTAAATTTAATGAAAGCACGTGGGATTTAATTTATAGTATACATAATGCAGGGGCAGGAGCGCGCGCGGGAGACAGAGAAATTCGAAATTATTTTCTTCAGATGAGATGTCACAGTGCAGACATTTCCGCTGCTTCACCCTCTCGAATTTAGTTCCTTTGGCTTAGTCTGTTACTGGATGTGCAGCAGTGCCTGTGTCGAAGTCTGTCCACGTTCACTGAAAGATGATTCTAGTTTCCCACTTAAAAGGTTCTCGAGGAGAGCTTTTTCTTTATTCCCATGGCATCCTTCTGCAGGAAAGGTACATACACCACTACTCGGAACTGTAGTGACGAACTCAAATAGAAGTTCTGTCTCTTTCTTCCTCCAGATACAGTAGGACATGCCTTGTAGCGCCACGACGCGTTGTTTCCGGGTCGTCGATTCCTGGATTTGACCAGAACTCAAACCGTTGGTTTGTGAACACAACATACATCTGAATTAACCTCTCAACTGATGCGAAATAGACGGCGCCTTAGACACGGAACTGCAGATGTGTGGCATTTTAATAACCCTTTTTATATGCATTATATGCAAGTATTTATTGTGGTTGCGTTAAATTTATTGTTTACGAAAGATGGAAATTTCAGCGAAATAAAATTTTCCTTACTTAGTCTGAAGTTTTCTAAATTTAAATTATATACATGGAATTGTTGATATGATGAGTGTGATATGCAAATTTTTTGGGTAACTCGGATGCCATTGAACTTTCATTATTATGGATATTTTAACTGACTCTCCGTTTATGTGTTCAGAAATCCTTCTTTGTGCACATTTACTTATCTGCTAGGTTTAATGTCACTGAACGGTAGAATAATTATAAAAGATGAATCAGAAAATTTATTGAAAGAAATAACTTGGAATACTTTATTTATTGGCACAACAACCCCACAGTGTGCCAGGACCTCCTCATTGTCGAGGCTCACGATCATACTCAGACACTTCACACTCGGTAGGCCTCCTCTGGAGGAATGATCAGCCTGTCCCAGAGACCTCTACCTGAAAACACACAACCTTCACAAGACATAAAAATCCATGTCACATGCGCGAATTTTTTTTTTTTTTTTTTTATTGATCATTACTGTACATAATTATTTCATTGTTTCCTCATGGAGGAATAAATAGTATTCATTATGCAGTTAACCATTTTTAAGAAGAGTATTGACTCGGTAATTCTGATGTTATTTTGACAGCGGATAACAGTTCAGAACGTCACCTTGACCACCATGATTTCGAAACCGCAATCCCAGCCACTGAGTGGCCCCAGACCCACGGTTTAGACCGCGCGGCCACGAGGATTGGCTATTTGCATAGAGAATATTGTTACATCCATCAAAGCTTGAATAAAGATTCTGAATGCGAGACCTCGTAGTATTTCAGCAGGTGAACTTACCGGCAAATAGCTACGAGCTATATAAATATGTATGTAAGTATGTATGCATGTCCGTATGTTTGTCCTATAGCTATGTAGCTATGTTTCTCATATGCGCAAGGTCGTGTACCTTTACTTATTGTGCTAGTACGAAATGTTTATATTATCCATAAATCCGTAATTTTAATTCCGATTTTTAAATAGACTTTTATTTTGTGGATGTTAAAAGAGCCCAAAGAAATAGTCAACTACAACTTTATTCAATAATTTTTCATCCACTTCTATCCATATTCTACCTTGAAGATCTTCGGTAACTGTGTAAGTTCTCAGTTAAAATTTTATTTAAAACAATCGGGTATAAAATTTTGTTCAATATTAGTTGATGTTATTCGCTTTACACATTCACTACCTGTCCATTTGATATGCATTGTTTAATACGAATCTCTTATACCCATAGACTCCTTAGTTACGTAAATTGTCGTTTTACTTCAGAGTTTTACCTCTTCCTCATACAAGACGTGTATTGGAATATCCAGGAAATAAACTATTTAAATACTATTTTTTTACTTGAATTGGACTATTTCCATCCCGCTGCGTATATATGACAAATTTTATTGAATTAAACCGTCTTTACACAACACAATTGACAGTTTTTAATGTACAACTGGTACATCAGCTACATGTTTCGGCCTTGTTTGGCCATCATCAGACTTACAAAGGTAAGTATCAATTAAGGTACATAATGTTGCTGTAAACGATGGGATCCCATCGGTATAGCAACATTATGTACCTTAACTGATACTAACCTTTGTAAGCCTGATGATGGTCAACAAGGCCGAAACATGTAGGTGATGTACCAGTTGTACATTAACAACTGTCAATTGTGTTGTGTAAAGACGGTTTAATTCAATAAAACTTTACTATTTTTTAACATTATTGGACCAGATTCCACCATGGAAGTCCAAATCCTATTTGAAGAACGTGCAGCTTTACTCTTGTCTAAATGGACCAAATGTACTTTAAGCTTGGTGATAAGGAAACAAATTTTTTTACTTTTGTCTCCTTCCTTTACGTTTTAACCGTTTTAAAATTGTGATTTGGCAATCGCAGTTCTGTCCAAAATGCGAGTGGCCTGTCTCTTTAAGCAAACGATGGACGATGGACGTTAAAATACAAATACGTCTAGGAGAGAGAATAGTCGAATGAATAATGAGCGATATGTCCTGCTAAAATATGCAGGTCCTAACTTGCCTACTCTGAACGGGGCGAGGGCGAGCAGGCAAACAAACATCATGGCGCTGGTAACAGCAAAATGAGATTTGCAATTCAGTGGAGACTGCCACGCTTCATTCTGTTTAGCTATGGAGAAGGGGACAGAGTGCACCCGACTTTTGCTGACGTCTTCATTTCGGTCTCGTTTATTCATTATCTTCCCCTACGTCTCTTCATGGCTCTTGATTATTGAGTTTCTCCTTACCGATCCGCTATCTCCCGTTGCTATTAGGTTTTCTCGCCCTACTTCAGGCACCCTGGCCCTCTGGGTTCAGCGTGTCCGTCACGCTGGCCGGGGGAAGGCTGACACGAATTGACAATCAGTTTCAGTGCGAAAGTCGGCTTCTGTTTGCTGCCACAGAATCAATAGCAAAACTAAAGGCTGCCTCGCCCAGATTGGCAGTTCAAAGATTTGAAGAAGTAGTCGAAGAAGAAGAAGAAGAAGAAGAAGAAGAAGAAGAAGAAGAAGTGGAGGAAGAAGAAGAAGAAGAAGAAGAAGAGGAGGAGGAGGAAGAAGAAGAAGACGAAGAAGAAGAAGTGGAGGAGGAGGAAGAAGAAGAAGAAGAAGAGGAAGAAGAAGAAGAAGAAGAACAGGAGGAATAAGAAGAGGGAGAACCCTCACGGCACGACACACTTCCGGCTGCCGTTTAGACAAAGTTTCTTTCATCTCTGCAGATTTGTGATGAATTCTTGGGTTATTAATAAAATTGTTTTGACTCGCACATTTGATATATTACTTACTTACTTCGTGGTCCAGAGTCCTTCTTGAGAAGCTAACTGGTTTGCATGTAGTCAAGAAATTCCCCGCATTTCACGGAACCCGAAAGTTCATTACCGCACTCACAAGTGTCCGCCACCTGTCTTTATCCTAGGCCAGCCCATTCCAGTCCATATACCCACATCCCACTTCCTGTAGATCCGTCCTAATATTATCTGCCCATCTACGCCTAGGTCTCCACAGTGGTCTTTTTCCCTCCGGTTTCCCCACCAAGACCCTATACACCCCCCTCTCCTCACCCATACGCGGCACATGCCCAGCCCATCTCATTCTTCTCGATTTTATCACCCGCACAATATTGGATGAGGAGTACAAACCATTTAGCTCCTCATTACGCAATCTCCTCCACTCCCCGTCACCTCATCCATCCTAGGTCCAAATATTCTCCTCAACACCATGTTCTCAAACACCCTCAGCTTACTTTCCTCCCGCAATGTCAACGACCAGGTTTCACACTCATACAAAACAACAGGCAAAATTACAGTTTATATAAATAAGTCCGTTCGGCGTAGAAAACATAAATTTAATTCATATTGAGAAGGGCGTAGGATTTTATTTTTTTTCGAAATTTCTGTACGCTTTTATAATTTCATTTCTTACTCCAACGACACTTGAGGCTTCAGTTGCGCAGAGTTTCACTCAACGTTTTTTGCCAGTTTAATTTTTAATAATCGGAGACCTTTAAAGTGTAGACAAAAATGCGAATGTCACATAAAGGATAAATAAAACATATTATACAAATTAGAACAAAAAGAATACCATGAATAGCTTGAGCAATGCCAACTGATGTTCAGCACTTTGTGAATATATCTGTCTTGAGGTGTGTTGTGGGCAACGGACAGACATACGCCTTTTTCCCCCTCCTCTACTTGGACCGAAAATGTCATTTTGCATTGCCAGTTGTTTTATTTTCATGACTCTCTGGCACATAAAACACCCTTTGCCAGTGCAACCTTCCAGGCGATTCGTCTCCGGCCTCTCACCCTGGAGACCGGAGTCCGAAGCCAGGCCATTCTGTGTGAGATTTGTGGGATAGTCGCAGAGGGACAGGTCTGTTTGAGCACTTCGGTGTTCTTCCATCAGTATCATTCTTCCAATGACACAAGCATTTTCGTTCTTCTATCACAGATGTCACATAACCTTAGCGAAACACAACATCATCAAATAACATACTTAGAAATCCACTTCTTACTCGGACACCACGCGAAACGGGCAAATGTAGCCGTACGTTGCACCCTAGTTATTGAAGCTGAAATTTTCTTATTTTTCGGGCGTTTACCTGTTTTACCAGGACCTTGAATAACTTGCGTGTTTAATAACAGATTAAAATTTCAACGGGGGGAGTAGTGTGTGATTGAAAACATCGTTATATATTTGTAAGTTTTAAATAATTCCAGCAGTTACACAGCCTCTGTTTCGAATGACCCAACCGTTCGCAATGAAAGTTACAAACGCCGTACGTGTATGTGGGTGTTACGTCAGAAAGAACCATGTCCTGTTGATATAAGAATGTTAGCCAACACGTACAGTACGTCATGATTTAGACATAATAATTTTCTGTGTATGATGACTACGACATTCCTTGTTGTTCAGAGACGATCACAAACAGTAAGTGGATAAGGATGTATTATTATTATTATTACTTCTATTATTATGATAACAAATAAGTATTTTAGTAAATGACAACCTCATTTCACTTCTTACTTTGCAGAATGTAAAGACCAAGTGGAAGAAATATCAGTACATATTTCAGAAACCATTTTTTAACAAAAATTATTGCGTATATATGAAGAAAATGTCACTAATGAAATTTGGTTTAGTATAAATTTCTGTTTATTGGCTGCAAATTTCATACATTTTGTTTGTATTACTGGAAAGCAGAACTTGAAATTCATGAAACAGTGAGTTCATCTACTGTCTGAGACTCGATCGTTTCGCATATATTATGATATATTTAGTTGTCTTGTGAATTGTGACACCACTTATTCTGAGATATAAATAAATCAAAGGTAAATCAGTCCCATTACAGACCTGGACAGACCCAGAGGGTTTCAGGAATTTAAGGGTCCCAGATTTCGTGACAAGGGCACAGGATGGTGGTAGGTTGTCTGCCTTACGCACCGGCCGTCCTTACCCCCAGAAAATACTCCTGGTACTCGTATCTGTTAGACGTTGAGATTCTGAGATATAGGTAAGAGTTTTATGTAGGAAGGTGCTACTTACACACTCCTGGGGAGAGTAGACCTAGACGTCTTTGAACCTTTGATGCCCAGTTACAATATTAGACTTTATCTTAACGCGGAGAAGTTCAATAGGAGTTAAGTTTTCCTTTCATTAAATTTTATTACAATATCCCAAAAATATAGTCCTTAAAATAAACATTTATGAGAGTAATAAGATGATAAATTTTGTATCTGCGCAAACATTTTTTACAATAATTTTAAAATTTAAGAACATTAAACCTACAGTTATCTTTAGTGCCAGCTGTAAAAGAAGCGGGTGGGTTGAATCTGGATGAAGAAGACAAGTTTGAAGACGCCTCTCATCTTGTCGAATTATCACGATCCAGAACTTCTGTGATTTCATTCTTTCTCGAGTTCTGTATAATAGGCCAAAGATTGAAACTACCCTTGTTCGCTTATCTCTTATTGCCTCAGGGTTTCGGTAAAAACAGTTGAAAGTTAGGGAACAGTCATTGTGAAGAAGGCCTAGTTGGTGCCAGTTAGAATTACTAGCAACTTTATATGAATTGTGGAGTATTTGTACTGTAGACCTCTATGGATAAAGGGAGAGTTATGAGTATCGTGGGTATTGTGGGTCACTTAGAAAAGCTATAAAACATGACGAGGGTTTCGTCCGTGGAATAAAATGTGAGACGGAATTTTTGATTCATTTTAAGGTTACTTAATGATGATGTTCCTGAGGTAGACATTTTATAGTTTCAAATGAAATTTAAATGTCACGGTTATCTACATGTTTAAGGATTTAAGATAATATTTTCTTGACCTGTCTTTCGTCTAAAAATCTTGAGAAAATTGAGTAGAACCTCAGTAGGTGACTACAGAAAGCAAGACGCTAGACAATTAGCATTCAGTGAGCAGACTGGAAGTGGCTGGGACGAAAAATCTTACGATACATATCAGTATTCTATTCTGACAATATGTCTAGATATTCAATGTACGTAATGTGACTATTAGGGAGAGTAATCGATGTTTCGTCTGAGACTCGAACCCAATTAACCGATTTAATGGTATTCCAAGCAGTAAATGGAAAGTGTTTGCAATATTAAAGTACATTGCAAGGACACAAAATAACCTAAGCAACAAGTACAGGTGGGCGTCATAATATGACGTTAAGCACAATTTACCACAAGATTTGGATACTCAAAAATATTATTACGAAAAAGTGTTTGCATCCAAGAGAGCTCAGCTGTACTGAAAGTGGAGAAAAGCACGTGCACACAATGTGAATATTTATCCTTTTTTTCTTTACTAAAATAATAGCTAATTTAACATCATTGCGGATTAAGTCGAAGGAAACAAGAAATTCTTACCTAAATTTGCTGAGAAACATTCCTCAGGAGGCTGTGCCATGTAAATATGAGACAAACGTAGGAAAGAAATTAATTTTGGTGTGTTTTGACGAAAATCCCTAAAGCTGGTATTACCTGGGTTTTGGAGTTTGCATGGTCTAATTTGCCGAAGACAAAACAGTGCATGGGAAACTGCACCTTCTTGAATTTATTGTCCATCTAAAATGGGACCCATAGGTTGTCCCGAAACGTCGGTAAGGAATTATCACTACTCGCTGTGTAATATCACAGAAAACCGCAGATTTAATCTACAATGCGGCAGAAGCCCGAAAACATGCATCTCTTTCCTTCTTCAATTAAAAATTTTGGAGTCATCTGTACCTGTTCATAACAATCATTGGACAATGGAGCAAGAAACATGACGCTGAGCACTCCCAGTAACATAGAGTGACAGACATTTCTTATGTCTTGGTGATGAAGCTTCGATTTCTAATAACAGACACGTGTTCAGTAAAGGTAGCATGTGGATTAGCCAGAGAGCCAGGAAGGAAGTCTGTCATTTAGCCAGACAACCGGATAGCCGACCAGCTGACCCACTAGTCCCTGTACAATCAGTCATTCTTTCAGTTTATCTGGAAGTTCCACTTGCAGCTACAGATATGGGTGTAGTATAACTAAGGAGATGTCAGTGACGGTTAATTCTTGTTGTAACTTCCAATTAAGCAAACGAATTGGTGTCTTTGGTTAATAAATACGGACGTGAATCAATGTAATGAATGGAAGACAGAGAAAGGCCACGAATCGAGAAACACGGAGAAATGAGGAACTACTCGAATTATGAAGGCAAGTGTACATCACGTGACTTCCAGAGAGGGACGTACGAAATTGCAGGCTTCTTGATTTTTGCTGGACTTCCATCGGCAACCTAAAATTAAGACATAAAACTGAAAATATACAGGTGAAGTCACTATAGATTATTAAAGGTTAAGTTGTGCCTGTAAATCCCGTGAAAGCATATGAAGGACTGTGGATACATTTGAACTCGACTGTCGGAAATAAATTACGTTATTAGTGAGATTTACGTCCAGGCATTTTCTTTGCCCTCGAGGAAAGCGACACTTTATCCTTTGACTAGATGCTGGATGGACAATAGAATCTGCCTGGACGCTGTAGAAAAGGGGAACATACCCATTCCCTTTCCGGGAATTAAGGTACGATTTTTGAGTTGTTTTGTTTTTTAACTTAGTTATCATACCGTCTACGCGATCCCCCATTCCAACAGCTTTAGAAAGCTTGCTTCTTTGCCGATAAAATTCGGTATCATACAATTACACAAGACTTTACATCGAATTGAAAAATGAAAAACGAAAGGGTAGAAGGAAGTTTAAGAGAAACCATTACGTTCAAACACAGAGATATTTATGTACAAAAGTAAACAGTGAAAAGTTGATTGTGTACATTATAATGCATATGTGACGTAATAGTCAAAACAAAAGTGAACACATTTTCGTTAACAAGGATGAGTTCTCAGGTGCTTGGTATCTGATCGGTCCTGCTGCCGAAGAAAGTGAAGGCAGGATGTCAGTCAGTGTCGATATAAGAGTCACCTGACTGCGCGGTGTGAATGCATAATGACACTTTGAAATGAGGCTGTGTTGGGTTTCATTCAGAATATTTTTAAAATAATCTCGTATTCAAAATGCATCCTTGAAGCATACTTTCGCTAGAAAATTCAAGAGTCACTTCTTATTATTTTAATGGGAATTAAAAATAATAATATTTGCAACACTTTTAAGCTATTTTTAAGACAAATTAATAATACATTCCACTTGATATCTACCAAATTTTGCCCATATCGTATAAAACACTCGTGAGTCATCATATGTATCGTAGCCTGTACAAAATATACTTATTCATAAAACGTCATACAGCACATACAGCCCAAAGTTTATGGATATTTTGACATGCAATTTAAATGGTATCTCTTTCACAAAATGATCAGTCAATGGGAAGTGATTCGAATTTGTCCATGGTTTACAAGGAAACGGATGTGTACATTGCCAGAGACAAAGACTGGAATTGAAAATCTCCACAGTGGAAAGAGTAGACTTGGTAGTTTTCCCCCCGTAGCTATGCGATTCTGTAAAACTCACGAAGTTTTAATGCTGTTTGAATATTTTGATGCTGGAAAGACTTGAGTTTTCAGAGTCACATTATTCGCTTTGATATGGAAGATATTTATTATACGTTTCTTTTGTATTATCTAAATTCCTTTCCGCTTTCTTCACGTTTCTGAATTTTTGCTTCCTGTGTCATTAGTTAAGTTTGAAGAAAGGAACGAATGGAATGCGGGATTCTAAGTTGTTCCTGCCTATAACTTTGGCCTCTTACTCGGTACCTCTGGGCTTACACCTACCAGGTAATGTAAACGCAACGGAAGTTTCTCTACTAACTTTGCGTTGTTAAAATATAATAGGCAGTTTTAAGTTCTAGTCTTCTGCCGGTACAGATGGATCAAATCCACAGAAAATTAGAAGAGCTACCGGTATGTAAGAAATTCAAGGACATTTATTGTGATAATAAAAATCTCAGCCCAAATTCCTGAGACTGCGCAAAGAAGCAAACAGGGGCTGGTTTTGTGGCAAGCATTGCTGGTTCAAAAGCACTGTCGCCTTGAATATTTGATCGAAGGGAGGAGAGAAGCACTGGAATTTGTAGTATAAATGAGTAATGCAGAAAATACTGCAATGTCTGGTACAGGAGAGCAAAGAACCATTCCCAGTGTTATGCAGTGGATTTATGTGAGAAGGTTTCTTGTGGAATGACGTGGATTATTTTCTGCCTATTTGATTAGTGTCATGGGTTGTAATAAGAAAGTCCCTTATTCGTATTCAGTAAAGTCCTGTATTTGTCCTGCTTCTTATGTTTATATAGGAAATGAAACCTTCCATTGGCAGATGTGATTATGAACAACAGATTTTAAGAAACAGTTTTTCACGAAAGGTTTAACCCTGTTCAACTAGTTTGGTGGGAACGTGAAGAATATGCCATATGTACTCCACATTTATTCAGTTACTTCACAATCCTGTATCAGTTTCAAAATTTATGTGAAGCCAAATACCAGTACATGTGTTCATGATATTTTCGAAGCTCTAGGGCACGCATAATGAAAATTACACAAAGAGAGAATGATTTATTTAAAGCTTTCCTTCGGCGTGACGTAACATTCGACATGTGACGTGATGCTAATGACAGAATTCGCAGCCAACTACATAAATAAATAAGTAAATAAACAACTAACTAACTAACTAACTAACTAACTAACTAACTAACTAACTAACTAACTAACTAACTAACTAACTAACTAACTAA
>Ga0123357_10007911_pt1 | contig 13221 bp, 13 predicted proteins | sample TergutEmb28metaG_FD_89873 | JGI IMG/M metagenome (GOLD analysis project Ga0123357, IMG submission 89873) | Embiratermes neotenicus P4 segment gut microbial communities from Petit-Saut dam, French Guiana - Emb289 P4 | ecosystem: Host-associated > Arthropoda: Insects > Digestive system > Gut ...
CTGCATACGGATACCACACCATCATAGCCACACTGCAACGTAACACCAACACACATCGAACCAGATACAACCCATGAAGTAACTCAACGAATTAGTTGCAAGCTCCTGAGGATGGATGTATTAACATCCGAAACACGTTGAGCATTGAATAAAGTAATAATAAAAGAAGTGGCATCAAGTTGGTCTCTTTTTACTCAACTATCAAGATGATGCATGGTCCAATAAACATAAGACTGACAACAAGGAATTTTGCTAAACAAAGGATTATCTGCAAGAAATAGCTGTCACTTGGCCAGTGATAAGAAAGGTACATATGTGCTCAAAATACAGACCTGACATAACGCAGGTAGGCAACACCAGCACCACACAACAGCAGCAATATTATTGCTGCCAAAATAATCACAGCAATTAGCAGGCCGGTATCACTGACTTCATCTGGTTTGACTACATTAGTGTTACTAGCACTCCAGGATTCTGAAGAAAACTCTTCTCCCAGTTTTCTGTTAAGCAAATATTTCATTATCAGTGTCAGAATATCCATCTTGGATATTTTCTTCTTCATCTTCTGGCCTTACTTTCTTTTATATTGATGGATGGATGAAAGGTCTACATTTTGTTCTAACTTCCCGTACTGTCTGGTTGTTGACCCTGTGCCAGATTTTTCACCTGTTCTTAATGTGATTAGCTAAATACACATGGCTTATAAACTGAATGGAAATAACACACATGCAAGGAGCAGCAAGCCTAGTAGTTGGTGGTGTTGTACTTAGTGTAAATTATGCCTGTATCCTATATAGCAGCTGAAAGTATGATGTTACATGGTAGCTTTTACATTGGAACTTGCATTGTTTATCCCCCCCAAAAAAACAACAAAGTCATCCATGTCATTTGATTCATGTCACTATTACCATCCTATCATCTTTTACCCTTTGGTATGCAAACCAGCACTCAAAAGAGCGTAACAAAATAACAACAAGAAATGTCTGCTATTACTACTTACTTCTGTATATCTGAGTAAGATGCAGCCTTCTCCTCAGAGTCTAAACCATAAATAATCAACTGAAGAAGGGAATTTGTTGGCTCATTCATGGATTTCAAGTTAGGCAGCTGTCTGTCATCATCTTTTTTGTGAACAGCATCTCTAACAACACCACCACCATTAGCAATCACTGCAGCAGAAAGTAACTTAATATCGTATGAAGTGTTGAAGGTAATTGTATCTATGAGAGCATTAACGTTTTCCAGCACAAATCCTTTTTGTTTAATCACCAGTAGGTTGTCAGGGTTTAGGATTGTTACCTGAAAAATTAAGGTATTAAAAATAAAATGATTGTACAAGGATGTACATATAAAACAAAATATGAAAACCAGAAAAAATTATAAGAACCTAACATAATATAAATGAAGTTCCTTCAGAGTTTCTTTAAATGTTTGGTTTTCTTTGCTTGTAACACTGAAGGATGGTGCTGTAGTCAAATGAATGAATTTCATACAAATTATTTTGATAACACAAGGAAATAAATTAGAAAATGTATTGCTACCCTTTGTTTAATTCTCTCAACAATTTTGAGACTTCAGAAAAATTGCATTTCTTGTCTACAATGTGTTTTGCTTTCTTCCACCACTTTTACCATAAATATTTTTTTTTTTCCTAGGGGAAAAAAGGAAGAGATTCAAAGAATAAACCAGAACTTGAAAATTTCAGTGAATTCCTTAAACCCAGTTTCTTTTTATGCATACTGTTTAATGCATGCAAGTAGCTGGTGGTCACGTCTGCAGATCAATGTGCCCAAGTGTGATTAAAGTGGACTCACTTCAGTAATGTTATCCCAAATCATATCACAGCACTTACCTTTACTTCAAGGGGGTTTCCAGCACCTTCTGAATCATTTGCATACACTTTGAACTGTGTGTCCTGGTCTATGGAGGCTGTTGCTACTGGATAAATCACTCCTGTGTCCTGATGTATAAAGAATTGATCTTCTGGGTCCAGACTGTACTTTATTATGGCATTTTCTCCAAAGTCAGCATCTGTAGCCTAAATACACACCACAAAGTGAAAAAATGTTTGAAGACTGCATGGATAGAAATAAAACTATTTAAGACAAAGACCAAAGGCTTTGCACTCCACAGAAACTTAGATGCTTACACAAAGTACGTGTCCTGCCTTCGCGAAACAGTGACCGACATGTTTAGAAATAAGAAATTTGACTGTGTTCTGTAATGAAGACGTTAGGTTTAAAGTCATATTTGGAAGTATAAGCTGTCTTAAGAGCTAACATGTGAAAGCCCATATACAGATACGTTGAAAAAAAAAAAATGACATCTGACCGAAGATTCTTTTCTTCTGTTATATGACTACACATAACTGGGTGACTGAAACCCAACATTTTGAAACAAAGTAGTGACCTCATCTTCATGTCTATAAACATTGAAATGTCCACTAAGAACACTTCTTGGACATCTCAATCATTGATCTGTGTTACAATTCAAACAAGAAATGATCTTTTTTCATTGTAATTTAATATGTTTATATAAAATTTTAACCTTTTGTAAGATGCTTTAGATTTTTATAAGCTAATTTTATTCCTCAACAGTAAGAAAAATATAAAATTTGGAATAAGTCTCTTAGTTGTACTTTGTTAAGTGCTGGTGAAGACTGACTTCCCTCAATACCCCTAAACATGAAGCAGGAAGGAACATTTCATGTCATGAGCCAAAAACGCAACATTTAAAATCGAACATGGTTGTTTTTCCAGTGCTCCAATTTGTCCATTAATGTAGCATTTCACTTGCTTACTTTGGAATGTCATCAGATAAATCACCTTGATGAATAAAATAATCCTAGTTCCTTGACTTGTTTCCCTGAAGGAAGTCCAGCACGAGTTCTCATTACCTGTACTTTCATTAAGTAAGGTGGCAACAGCTGATGAACTGTTTCAGCAGTGGGGTAACCAATTGTGACTGATGTTGTGTCAAACTCAGGTCGATTATCATTTATATCTTCAATTTGAAGGACAATTACTGTACTTAGTAAATTATTCTTGATGGTGCCAATATCATCAATTGCAGATCGTGATCTTAAAACAGAAACAAACATTGATTTCATTTCACATATGAAGAATATTTCACTGCCTGACATATACATGTAAATAAAAAATATCAGTGTATACTCTGTGCCCTGCAGTCCACTGATATTGTTTCAGTTATCTGTGTGTGATAATGTTATCCTAACCACGAAGCATAGTCCTCCTTAGGAAACTAATAGTCACTAGCATTGTCAAGCAATTCTTCACATTTAATGAGAATCAGAAGTTAATTACCATGTTTACACGAACTTGCCACTGCTCACTATTGTCAGAATCAATTCCATACACTCCTCTCCTGTTTCTTGAAGATCTGTTCTAATAATTAGCTGTCTGTTCTTTTGAGACATGATACAGCATCATATCCCAAAAGAACACAAACCTTATCCACACCAATACAAAAATTTAAAAACACATTATTTTGACACTTTCTTCCCATATGTAAACATACTAAGTGTTTCCCTTGGAATCTTTATTTTTAATTTGTCATACATTTTTCATCTCTGTTATGTGTGCTGAATGATCCATTTATCTCATCCTCCTTGAATTCTTAACCCTAATAACAACTGATGAATAATTTAAAAAAATATTATAATATTTTTAAATAAAAAATGCTCTCAGTTGATAAAAACTTGTAAATATTGGCTATGACAACCTTGCATGTAAAAATCTAAGTAAAAACAATGTATATAGTGTAACAGTACATAAAAGTGTAGTTTTTCTATGTGTATGGTTGTGTGTTATGTATAACATCAGACACCAAGCCTCAAAGTTTCGCTGCAGAGACAGGGTATTAAATCTATTGAAATGACCTCATAATACCACTGCTTTCATAAATATCATTACACTATGTAAATACAACAGAGGGAACAGAAGCAGATTTTTAGAGTATGGGTTCAAAGAAAAGTGATGACAGAAAACAGCACTGTCCATGCTGTAAAACTAGGTAGCAGGATATCATCTGAAGACCAGTCAGTATCGTTTTTCCATAAACCAGACATAAGAGATTGTGCTTCCTTAAACTGAATGCGAAGCCAACAGAAGACAGTCACTTTCTAACTGCAATTCTAGCTAGCAACACACTATCAATTTATGCTTGACCTGTACATGTATTTTTATATTAAAAAGTTAAGATGTTTTCTAAGTTACTAGTAAAATTATGAGTTTTACAAGTGCTAAATAATTTTTCAAACATCAATCAAAAATAACAAAATGTAGTATTATATACAATAACTTAAGCTTTTGAAGTCTACAAATAATACATACTTAAATGCTGATCCCATGTTAATGTTCCAAATATCTTAGATTAATGGCTGCCATTGAAAGTATTGGAAAGTGCACTGCTAAATACTCTCTGAATCCATACTATAGGTGCAGCATATACAATCTATTTCATACTTTTATACAATTCTAGCAAAGTATGACTTATCGTCATTTTGCCATTGCCTCCATGACGTAGCAGAAAAAGTATAGGCTGTCAGATTATGCAAAGGTACAAACATTACAATAGTGAAGCGTAGACTTTTTAAGTGCAATGTGATGCACAGAACCACGAGCTAAAAATTTTTTAAGTACCTTTTATCCCAGAATTTATAAATTGTTTTTTCATAACTTTCACAGCTCAGCTCCAGATGCAGGATAATATAAGTGTTTGATTGGTCTGGGAACAACTCTGTATCCTCACGGTCAATTGGTGTATTTAATATAACCTCTCCACCATCAGTGAAGTAGTCTGTGCAAGAAACAACAAACACACTTAATTAGAAATCCTTTCTACAGTACTTCCTCTACTGTGTCCATTTTTTTCATTCATTCATTTGTTTAGTATTCCAGAGATCCATCAGAGTGGATACAGAACTTGTCATTAGATAACAACAGGCATGGTATAAAATGAGTCTTGACAGTAAGATACATAAGATAGTGATTTGTGATTATGATACATGAGTAACAAATCAAGTTTGTACAAGGAAATGTGATCAGTTCAGAATATACAATCAATGAAATACTTACATAATGTAACTAGACAGAACTTAAAAACAATTCAAGAGTACTTACATATTGCACATAGACAGAAACCTTAAATCAACATACCACTATAATAAAATCTTGTGATACAGTTCTTAATTCACTACACTGCAGTCCAGTAGGCTTCATATTATAGCTTCTTAATACTACACCAAGACCATTAAGCCTTTCTCCTTATTTTTGTAATGATAGAAAGCAAGTTACAGCACAAGCGGTTAATGAAATGCACTTCCTGTCTCATTGTCTTCAAACAAGCTAGTTTCCTAACACAATTCTTTTAACTTAACGAATTTAAGAATTTATACTAGCCTTCCTGATTCATGAGTGTTTAACCCATCTTAAAATCACACTCAGATTAATCAAACCTTCCTTCACTGAACCTAACACCTAGAATTTATATCTCACATGTCTCTCATGGTAATCATATTTAACTTATCTAATTTAGAATTTTTAAACACAATTCAAACACTTCTTTTCTCTGCTGATGTAATTCATTCATTAGTATTCAGCCTTGAAGGCCGGGCTTGGCAGGAACCACAGCCCAGTCATGTGACCGGTATAGCTCTGGCATACTGCATCCTGGGCAAGTTCTTGGGGGTAGTTTGCCATTACTTTCCCCCGTCTTTAGACGTTCCCACTTTAGCCGCCAGGTGCCTCCGTCTGCAACGACGTGAGAGATTCTAGCAACGAAAGGTGGAACTATGGGCGAGAAAGATGTCCAGTAGTAATTTTGCCTAAATTCCGACTTCCACATAAATTTAGGGATCTTTCACATGCCGCAAATCTACGACATGGGACTGACGGCTTTACTTCCCCTCCGAAGGAATGTAATATCTCAAAATATTTCTTCCTTACCCCAGTTCCAACAAAGTATGTGTATCATTGAAGAATAAAAGACCAACTTGATGTCACTTGTTATTTTATTTCACTTCTTATGTACTCAACTTGTTTCGGACATTAATATATCCATCATCAGGAGCTTGCGACTCTGTTGTTGAATTACCACATTGCACAAGTGCTTCAGCCTGCAACACGGACACTACTCAATCCCAGCCGCACCAAATCTCCAACACACAACGAACCAAGAAAAAAATGACCAATGTGGTAATTCAACAACATGGTCGCAAGCTCCTGATGATGGATATATTAATGTCCGAAACATGGTAAGTGCATAAGAAGTGAAATAAAATAGCAAGTGACATCAAGTTGGACTTTTATTCTTCAGCTATTACAATGATGCACGGTTCAATAAACATAATATGTGTATCATATATGTAGATAGTGTCAAATTGCCTACCTTTTGCTTTTTCTGGTATGACTTTTACTATTGAACATTTACAACCGGCTATGAAATCACACTTCTCCACAAGGAATGGTACTGTAAAATGTTCTTGAACAGATTTCACTGTAAGTGCATTTTCCCAATACGAACCATTCTGGCACGGCTGCAGCGTTATCACATTCAAGTGTACCTGAACAAGGAACAATGTCTCACATTTCTATTTTTCATGAATCAACAGAAATATTTTATGTGTTATTGCATTGAAATAAAAAATTACGTTACTCATAAGTAAGCACCCTTCTTACTCTTCCTCCTATTTTCCCTTTTATCTTGAAACTGGTAGGCAGAAAGTCTTTAACAATTTCGCTGTATAACAAGACAAGCCATGTCCAACGTAACATTAAGGGTGTTCTTGCAATTATTGCTGCAGTGGAAAAGCAATAAGTATTACATACACTGAGTGTGTGCTTGAAGCCTTAGTTATGCAGCATGCAATGCGCGTGCACCATATTGTCATCTGTGACCTTCCCCACTCTACAATATTTTTCTACATTATCTCATAAATGGCACGATTTTTGAAAAAATAAAAAGTTACGGAACACAAAATGTGTGTTTAGATTTCTTCTACAAATTTTATGTTAAACATTTCCCATTCAAGGATTAATTGAGCAAGATATGATAAAAAAATGTATATTCGTCTCCGTGTAAAGTAGCATAGAATAGAATAGAATGATATATGGGTTCGACCCTTTTTTTTATGGGCCCAGTGCACCTAGGCCTTAAATCAGGCCCTTTGTGCGCCGCATTTTGTACTAGGTTAAAGGAGCCCTGTTGCATTACCGAAATTCCAGATGGCCCCCACACCTAGTTTCTTAATACCGTCTGGGTCCAAAAAGAAGAAACCCAGGTAGGTATACCTGAGTGAGTCCAAGGCCTCACACTCACATAAAATGTGGACTGAGGTCTCCTCCTCAGTATCACATTTCTTACACAGGGGGTCATTACCTAAGCCCATTATACATAAATGTCTCCTCAAGGTGTTATGTCCCTTAAGTAGGCCAATAACAACCTTGGTTTGAGTCCTATTAAGGGACACTAGCCAAGGTCCGGACCCGAGATCAATTCTCGAGCCTGTCTCTGCGTATTACAGGTGCCAAGCCACTTCATGTAAAGTAGTGTTATTCTTTTCAGATTTTAAAGAAACTTGAATTTTCTCAACAGCTGTTTGAAAAATAATCAGATATCAAATTTCATGAAAATCCGTCCAGTAGGATGGATGGACAGACATGGTGCAGTTAAGAGACACTTTTTGCAATTTTGCGAATGCACCTGAAAATGGTATATTTTGATTCTTAAATTCTCTTTCTGGGTGAAATGAGGAAGTGCTGTCAGTGTAGTGGCTAGCCTAAGGTCTTGGCAATCCGGGGTTCGATTACTGGGAGAGGCAAGAGATTTTCCTCTTCTTCAAAGTATCCTGACTGGCTCTAGGGTACACACAACCCCCTATTCAGTGGACACTATAGGCTATTTCCCTGAGGCTAAGGGGGTCAGTTCAAAAAGTTGACCACTCACCTCCATCTACGGCCAAGGGTAAGAAAGAGTGAAGCTCTACATCTGCTCCAACCTTAGGTGTTCATGGCGAACACAGGGCCAGCTTTACCATTTTATTATGTTTCAGGCCACTATCATAATCACATCACCATGACACACTTGTGCTAAAGTTTGTTACAAGGGTTGTTCAAAGGCCACATATTTCATACAAAACATGTTCAGTTACAAATATTTACAGATCAATTGCTAGATCAGAATTAGTGACAAATAAAATACACTTCAGGCATGACATCCCCATTTTTTGTAGCAAATCAAATAGCAGCTAAATGTTCTGGCCACACAAAGAAGCCATCATCAGGAAGTATATATAAGAAAATGTGAAATTTATATTTTTCTTTTTAACATTTTCTGATACACACATGGCATGATGATGGCTGGTTAGTGCAGCTGAAATATCTAACTGCTGCTGGATTTGCTGTAACAGAAGTTGTGTGTTCACAGACTATGTCTTATTGTTGCGAATAAAATACTGTAAGTACAAGAGAAGTACTATGTTTTCCACTAAGCACTAGTACTCCTTCCAGCTGCACAATGACTCACCGTTGCTGTTTTGTCATAACTTGTTCCGTCAAACTCAGCAGTAGCCTTGACATAAAAGATACCACTTTCCTCAATGTTTTCTGTCATATTTATGTCTCCTGTCTCACTGTCTATGATAAGGCTGCTACTCAGTGGCCCTGAAAAATGGTTGTCAGAATTTTGATACTACCTCTAAACAAAGCATGTTTAATATCCGGTATGGGGCAGATGTTACTTAATAAGTTCCCAAAATATGATACATGAACTCCATCAAGACCGTTCATTTATCACTTTCACCCCCTTGCTAATGAAATAATTTCCTTTCTTGTTTTTAAGCTTTTACCATGTTCTAAATGTAATTTGTTCCTTTTTTGGGTAATTCCCCGGTGTCTGAGTTCTAATTGCCGATGTTTCGGAACTCACTATCGGTTCCATCTTCATAGGCAGGTGACCACATTACCAGATTACAGGAAACCAAACTCCTTTCCACAGAAACTGGCTACATGGATCGTCTCATCAGAGAAGCCATAGAAATAGAGATTCATCCAAATAACATGAACAGAGATGGGGGCTTCAATCTCAGCAAATCATGGAAACCACTGCTTCATAAACTCAAAGAGAGAAGACAGCCATGCAACACACAACAGTAATCCCACCTGCACACGCACTTATATACACCCTCCCCCCTCCACTACCTGCTGCACTTCTACCCGCCCCGCACGGGCACACTACTTCCTATTGGCTCTGCCACTTCCCCACTCCAACCCAACCAGGTATAAATACTCTGCACAATCCTGCCACTGACATACTTCATTCACCTGCCTATGAAGATGGAACCGATAGTGAGTTCCGAAATGTCGGCAATTAGAACTCATGCTGGGGAATTACCCAAAAAGGAACAAATTAAATAATTTCCTCTTGCCCCATAAAATGGGAATTAAATCTTCTACTATTATCAATGAAGTGTCCCCCATGGCCATGAAAGGAAGTGTTTAACCAAGAAGGACTGTAAGATAGACAAAATAGAGAAAGTAACTGGAAGAACAGTATAAGGGGAAATGGAAGTTAGGCAGGTGTGAGGAAGTGGCTGTGTTGAGCAGAATGTAAAGGGAATGGGTAAGTTATGACAAGTGTATAAATGGAGAATAAAGTGGATTTCACAATATCTCATTCCCAAATAGTTATTTGTTTACTGAAAGATACTTTGTCATCTTTTCCTTCAGTGTCACAGATTGGGTTTCTTCACACAGGGCTGGTTTAAAACATTTCTGAACCCCACACAAAAATAAATTTTGGGGTCCTACCGATGCATAGCCTCAAAATGACATTGCTGATCAAGCAATGTGTGAAATTATGTAAGTTTATATTTAACTCAAAGTCTGAAATAAAATCAGTATTCTGGGGTTTCTCCAATGATGGGGGCCCATGAAGCCATGTAGACTGCAATAACCTTAAAAACACCCTGTCCTTCCCTTTCAGATTCTGATCATTTATAACTACTCATCCATTTACTGTCTTCTTAAATCTTCCTAAATCCCTTCTTTCATTTGGTTCACAATTCAGAATTTGTCATACACATATTTGTCTTCCATTCTTTAAATGTAGTATATCCAGTTGCATTTTTGTATTTACCATCCTTTTATTCAGGTCAAAATTATTTTATCTTTTTCATACTTGTTGTTGTAATCTGTTGATCAACCCACTTACAGAATTTAATCATCTTCTCTGATTTCCTATTTTACAATATATTGCCTTTTTATTATCAAACCTTACCCCTGTATTCATTCAAATTTTTAAATTCAAATTTGTCTAGTGAGCAAGATTTACACTTGAGGGTAATACCTATGGTCAGATAAAAACAAACTAATTCACATAGATGGAAATACTGAAATCGTGTTTTACTGAGCTACATTACAGCTAATATAAAATACACATATAGCAGATCATTCTGAAGAAATAACAAATGTTGTGCACTTTTCAAACTCTTGCAGAATATTCTAAATGTCCCTCAACTTTCTAAGCGTTGGATTCCATGTATGGTAGTATAGAAGGAGGACCTCTTTTAAGTCCCACCTATACACTCATAAGTTTTCCTGATCTACTTAGTCAGGAAGCAAAATTAAAAATTCACCACACTTACACTCTTATGTCATTAAGTTTAGTGCAGATAATGGCAAATTTGTGTCTTGAGCCCACACTATCTTAATATCTTTCCCAGCATTCTCTCTGATTCTCCTCTATTTCCCATTCTCTTGTAACTCATGTGACACAAGACCAGTGCTCAGTGCATGGCATCACGTTGTCATAAAGTATCTACGAAATTCTGATAGGGACAAATTCTGCAACATATCATCTTTCCATGTCTTGCACTTGGCTAGTATATAATGTTAATAAGTATCAAGGATCCCTGTGTCATTACTGAATTTAATAGCCTAATAATTTAAGTTGGAGCTGCAGTAGCACAGTCAATATAGTGATTAGGCTATGGGCTGGAAGATACAGATTTCCAATCCCATCAGCGGCAAGGGATTTTTTTCTTCTCCACAACGTCCAGACCAACTCCAGGGACCACAGAATCTCCTAGTCAGTGGATACCGGGTCTCTTTCCTGTGGGTAAATCGGCTTGGGCATGAGACTGATCAGTCCCTTCCATCTAGTGCCACTCTCCCTAAATCCTTTCATTGCAGGGAAACGTAAATGTGTACAATTATATTAAAAATTTACTCAATGAAATGACTTACCATCTAATATCTCATACTTAATTTTACACTCAGGAATACAGAATGCACTCATGGTCTTTATGTAGCCCAACTGTTGTTGTTTGTAAATATAAACTATGGCCTGGGGGTCGGTGAAATGGATACTTATCTCCTGTGGAGGATCTGCAAATAGAAACACATTATTTGTTAGAAAAGAAGTAGACTTCTGAAACCTGATGTTAACAGTGCAGTAAGTATTAATGACAGATAACAACATGTAGTGAGGTACATAGTTACCACCCTTTTGCAGGAACATAATGCTTCTGTCGTCAGAGTAAATTACTAAAAACTCATCTACTCTGAAAACGGCGGCAAAGAAAATTCTAGTTTCTAGCTCAATACAGCAATAATACATTATTAATCACACCACTAGGAGAGCTCATACATCTTTACACAAAGGGAGTAGGCAAGACAAAACACTTTTTTAAAACTTTTCTTCAAATGATGACATACACATGCATGCATAAATGAGTACCTGAAAAACAATGAATTACCAAGTGAACCCATGCTATTATTTCCTGTAATGTACCTGCAGAAGATTCTGGTGTCCCAGGAGTGCTAACACAAGGTTCAGATGTAGGTGTGGTGGTAGTGCTGCTTGTATCTGGAACAGGTGTATATTGTGTTGAACATACACATGATTCTGTTGTACTTGAACAGAAACACAGTAGAAAATCAATCCTCAATTTCTAAGGTTCCTTCCAGTCTTCTGATAATACTTCCATTTTGATGAAAATGTTTCTCAAACCAGAATTCACAATGATTCTATACTTCAGAAGTGCCAGCTGGATTTGTCTGCTGCATATATAAAACTTCATACAGGGCATGATGTACATATGTTGTACATTCCTTACAACAACCTCTATAGCCTCAACAGGATACAATCTATCTGCTGATGTTTTGTAAACTAGTAGACATTCATTGAATGGACATGTATATTCAAAATATGGCATAAATTTAATCTCTTAGGATGATGTCCCCACAGTGACACACATATTTGAAAACCTAGTTCTACTAAAGTAACAGAATAATATCATAAAATATCTGAGAAGTCTCTGTATAATATAAATGATAAAAATTACATTGAATGAGAAAATTTCCTAGTTCCTAAAAGATAACTAGAGGGAAGAGAAAGAACAGAATTATTTAAACATTACTAAAAACATATCCAAAAATAAATATGGAGAGCAGACTGATTTGAGTGCTATACCAACTAGGTCTGTGTGGAATTTAATTACAGCAAGTCCCTATTTTTTCTGGAACAAGTGTGTGAGATGAGAACAGCAGGCTCTTATTAGGTTTAATATTTTAATACTGTTTACTTGCACTGTTGGTTGCTGTTGTTTTTTGTTGTTGTTGTTGTTCCTTATAACTCCATATATCTTAAATTCATGAATAAAGAAAACAATATGCTGAAAACAATTTAAACTGGTGAGCAGCATTACAACCTCACTGCTCCACAAATCATCAAGTTACCCCAGCTGCACAGCACTTCATTTGTATTTAGGAGCTATCTCATTATAATTTTGAACCATTCCAAATACTCTGAGGTTCTCAAGGTTTTTCTTCTGCCTTTTCAGACAGTGTTAGTACTGTGTCTTTTCAAAACTGGGTCACAATTTTTTTTAATTAGTGCCAACTGTGTGTAGACTCATACAGAAACCTGCTGCCTCCTTCTAACTGAAGATGGGTATCATCATATCATATCATTTATTTTCCTTCCGTATATCCGTACAGGACTATGTAATCCATATGGATATGGAAATCGTCATATTTGTTGGGATTAAGGGGTGACATCAACACAAGTGTGTACAACAATCACATGGTTATTTAGTATGATAAATATAATAAAATAGGACAAATACGACAAAGCAAGTTCCTACAAAAGGTTTGTAACCACCTGTAAGGAAACATTATGTCATAAACCAGAAGACTCTAA
>Ga0123357_10007912_pt1 | contig 13221 bp, 6 predicted proteins | sample TergutEmb28metaG_FD_89873 | JGI IMG/M metagenome (GOLD analysis project Ga0123357, IMG submission 89873) | Embiratermes neotenicus P4 segment gut microbial communities from Petit-Saut dam, French Guiana - Emb289 P4 | ecosystem: Host-associated > Arthropoda: Insects > Digestive system > Gut ...
AATTTGGTTCGAACAGGGATGTATTCTTTTTTATTCGTCAGATTAGGAATAATGTCGTGCGGGCCGGATAGAACATTTCAGGGGGCCGTATCTGGCCCGCGGGCCGTAGTTTGCCCATCACTGCCTTACACTGTATGTCACCGAAACAACTGAGTGGTGAAATGCATGCTCCCGCCGCTAGATGTCACTTGTCTTGCAGCATTCGCAGAATCGCCATTTAATTCCGCGAGCAGCCATACTAATGAGGCGACATTTATGTGACCCTTTAGTTCATCTAGTTTGTTTAGACGATAAATACTGTGTATCAAAAGCTGGACATGCTGCTGCGTGAAGCAGAAGACAAAAATTATGGAACCTGCAGCTTTTGTTCACTTGAATGAGGCTGACACTGCTCAAAATCAAGTAAGTTACACATGTCACCGATAACGCCGCCACTTATTTAACTACGGAAGGGCAGTCATTACGGTAATTTAATGTATGCGCGTGTGAGTGTGGTTGTCCAACGCTCGCTGTCACATGACGGGTGGAATTTCGCTGTCGAGAATGAGGGCATTTTTTATTCCGACTGGATAAACTCTCATTATTTATGTACGAACCGGATCCGAATGTTTCGGTGTTGATGCAAACCATTGGTCACAGAAATGTTAAGATGTTCATTAACCGCGATCTTTGTGTCGCAACGCCATGTGAGCATAGGGGTAATTGGTGTATGGGGGGACATTAACCGCCATTGTCGAATTGCTAAGTAGGAGGTGCGTGACGTTTCTGTTAGCGTTAGCCGTTATTAACTAGAAAAGGGCCGGAGTTTCCACATAGTTGGCATGTTCCGGTAATCGAACCGGGGGGATGTATCTGGCAAGGAAAAAAAAAAAAAGAGTACCTGCCGTTAATTACACGGCATTTATCGCATTTGGAGCAGTGGAATGAAGCGCAGTGAAAACTTCATCTTTGTAATGGTCACGTTGATACTTCCAAACGCTTTCGCAATGAAAGTCTGGATCTTTCCTGGTGCCATGAACATTTTTCTGTGTCTTTTTCCATACGAACGCATCTAAAGCCACCCTTAGCGGTCGAGTTTAGTTGAGGGGGGTAGGGGGGGGGGGTACTACCTCTACTTAGTAGACGAGCAGCAAAACACCCAACAAGCCCGGTTCTTGATATCAAAATAATTGTGTCATATAAAATGTGTTACAACACTTCCCAGTTACCTGAGTGGTATTGATTGAGAGTGATAATCGAAACGATTTGCACTGAATGCTCGGCTACACAAAAATCCGATGATGGTGTATGTGGTAGGTTATTTATAAGAATTTGACCTTAATCCGAACCAGTCACAGCACACATTCAGTAAAAATGTTGGAAGTGTGTGAAATAAAATTCGGTAAAGTTTTTAGAATCGGAGGTGTTGACTGCTAACTGTCTGAATACAACGAAACATTGTTCGTACAATGAAGATTAATGTAGCGACAGGGTTAGCCATTAATTTACAGCGTCTTAAAAGTTAATCGTGTACGTTAACTTTTCCCGTAAATACAGCGTTCTTGTTTCTTGCATTTGAAGGTTGTTCCAAGCGTATACATCCAACCGATCGTCAGATGTGACTGCAGTCAGTTCCGAATCACGTTTCGATCTGGCTGTAGCCTACAGTCATTATACGCGTGGAAAAGGATCTTATAGTGCTAGATGTATTTCTTTTGTGGGTAAGTCAGGTGACGTACGACAGATATGAATTGCATTTAGTCGTCTGTTTGTAGCGATCTGATGATTCGTCTTTTTTATTTAGTGTTATCTCAGAGCGTGTGATTGAAACGCTTCAAGGTTGAAATGACGTCGTAAACGAGGAATTCCTCAACAACTGATATTCTTAAATGAAGTTTTGGGTACGGCAAAGCGCGACGTGTAGATCATGCATTGTTTCGATCCAGTTAGAGCAAAGCATATAAAAAAGCAACAATTATTTTCATGTAAATATCCAAGTTAGTGGCAGAGAAGAAGCTCCTCAATTGACAGCGACGTTTCCTAATCGACAAGAATTAATTTATGTATGTATGACGTATTTGTGTATAATACTAACTAACTTGGTAGTTTTGGTGGCACCCAGGATAGCTCAGTCGGTATAGCGTCTTTCTGTGGACTGTATAGTCTTGGAATCAAACTCTGTTGGGGGGGGGGATTTTCCGTACCCATCCAGACGTACACCAAGGCTTCCTGTACAGTGGGTACCTAGTCTGGGATGGCGTGTACCACACGCCACCATATGGCACCACGGTGTAGGTAAGGGTGAAGCTGTACCTCTACATCTGCTTTGTGTCTTCATGGCATGTGTAGGGTGAATTTTACGTTGTATTAGTAACCAGTATCATAATTTTCCTTCGCATAATATTTGCGGTATTGTTCCTGGTATACATACAAGATGTAGTCATTAACGTGTGTCGCAACGGCGAGGCAGTGGCGGGGATACTGGTTGTGTAAGACGACCGGCTTCGTCTCTGAGGTTTCCTTCAAGTCTCCAGTAATTTCAGCTATGTCATTACTATTTCCTTCCGCATCCCTTGCAGGCCATCGTTCAGAAACAGACCTACCATTCAGTGTTACGTAAGCACTGAGAAGGGTTTGTTAAATTAACCAGGCTGAGAGTTAGGGAGTCAGTTTTGTGTTAGCACCGCGTCCCTTAGAGTGGGGTTCTTGAGTTTCGATATTGCGGCTGTTTGCGTAACGTCAAATGTAGCTACGGTCTGGCACCAGTGGGCCTACACAGTAATCAATTGAATTTCATTGCTTTACGATTAGCATATGCCAACCGAAAATTTTGTATGTAGTACACGCCTGAGAGTTAAAATTCTGTCATTCTTCTGTCCCTTGCGGCATGTCGTTTCTTTTAGTTGCAGTTATAAACCCTAGGTGACGGTGATTTCTAACAGTTTGTCGTCATGAAGCAGTCGAGAGGTGCCTGTACTCGATAGGTATTTACAGTCTCGACCTTTTTCGATAAGTTGTATGTGCGTAACAGAACCTCTGATTTTCAAAAGACTTCCAAGTTCGTGGTGTGTATATTTAGTAAAACTGTGCAGTATTCCTCAGGGGCTATACTGCACGAGCGGACCAATGGCAGGGTTATTTTTTGACAACTTATCTGCGGATTGGAACTGTGAAAATTTTCAGTTGAGAAATTTGCACGGCCTGTGTATTATGAGACCAGAAATACTATTACGCTCAGTTGATACGACTTTATTGGCAAATTTATTTTCGTTTACAGTAACGAGGTACGTATTTTGGCTTCTATACCGAAGCCATTATCACGCCAAAGGACTAGAAAAATGTAATTATATAAAAGTAACCGTATATCGTGTTACTTCAAAGTCGTAGTGAAATCTCGCGCCGTACAATTGTGTATTTTTATATTGTTTGAATGGGAAAGGTAATGGTTATTCACTGAAGATTCAGTTAATGCAAGTCTAAAGCTGGAACTGAATATGAACTGTGGGATTTGTAGTAAAAAGTTGCGTAATTAATAACAGACCAAACGGGAAAAGTCGAAAATGTTACAAGGACAAAAAAGTGAATGCTATATACCGTAAAGTTTTGTAAGGTGTGCGACCTCACTTGCACATTGCACTGAGGTGGGTTGTGAAGTTACTTATTACTTCTTTACGTTTTAGCCAGACGATGGCTTTGGTCTAATAGGCTAAACATTAACCAATTTGTGGGCTCAAAGGCATTTCATAACCTTCCACGTTGTGCCTATTGAGCGGAGACGGACTTTGGTTTCACATTAGAAAACACGAGACAGCAGGTACAAAGCGCTTTGTTTTAGTTATGTGGTAACAGTTTTGGTGTACAGTACGTTCAGTTCTAAATAAAAATTGTTACTTGACTCTTGTTTAAGTCTGCCAATACCAGTACATCGCGTTGCCGTCAAACAGTGTTCTGGAAAACATTACGTGAGAGGATCTTGAGCTTTTACATTTTCCCTTGTGCAGGTGCAGGTCAAGATGGAAGCGATATTTACAAACGTTTATTTGGCTTATTTATTTATTTATTTATAATAGGCAGTTGCATATTCCTCTGATGTGTAAACCGGCAATTTTCAGAAACCCCTAATTTCACCGACCCTTTGCTATGGTGTGGGTGACATTCTTCGTTCAGGGTCAGGGCACACGTGTGCGCGTACCCTGACCCGCGAGTGTAGCTTAACGCCACTGTGTTTTGACTCGCACGGGAGTTGAATTGAGCCTTTGATACCTGATTGAGATATTTTTAGATTTTCATGTCTCTCAGAACAAATCTGATCTTTACACTGAAGGCCTCCACTACAGACAGCTTTCTTCGTATCGCATTATAAAATTGACGACTGACTGCGCAGAACTTTGTGGAGCATTCGGTAATTATATACCTGAATTTCTTTAGTTCATCACCAGTCGATGAAATGCGGATTTTGAATTCCCACAGAGCCACTCGATTCACGTGACGTGTTCGTAGTTCATTTTTCGAGGTCTCCTGAAAATTTTGGGGGAATCTTTTCACGTGTTTGTTGTTGACTGGTGCGTACTGAGCACCTGGCCAACTTACGTTGGGGGTTTTTTTTTTGTTTTATCGCTCTTAATTGAATGCCCATTATGAAATTTGTTTTTTCTCCCAGTTCTTCAATTGTTTCGTCACTCAAGGGTCCCAATAATCTCTTTGCCTCCATGTTCTCGAATGCCGTCACTATCTGTTGTTGTTGTAATTTTCAAATGACTTAAGAATGACAAATAGGCAGTCCGTGTACCTGTAGGTGATGGATGACCCGATTTCAGACGTACATGATTTTTCTTTGCTGCCATGTTAGAGCATGATCTTAGGCACAACGGATGTCATGTTCATTACCCGAGGTACGACGGGCGTTGTGTTCTGGTATAAAGCTTCCATAGGGTGAGGCTGTCTGCTTTCAGCAGCCATTAGTTATGCAATACGTTGGGACTATGTCGCGTTTCTGCTGTGTTTTAATGGCGCGGTGCTTACACAAACTGTCCGTATATTTCCGCTTCCAATGATTATGCAGCGTGTAGGTAAAATGCATGTTAGATTAAACGTGTTTATGTCCCCGGTAAGTTTTCACTTTTTTATGTCATTGATTAAACTACATTTTATTTCTAGCCCTAACGGTGATTAGGCAGTTTGAGAAGTAGTTTTTAGTTACGAAATACATAGATGGAGGAGTCTCGTGTGCCTTGCCTGCAGCATCGGATGAAAGTTAATGTATATTTTAGAATGCCGAGAAAATTCCTTTTAGGTGCGGCCGCTGATCCGGTGGCTATCGGCAAAAGGAATTTCTAATGCCATTTCGAAGCAGGGTTTGCGGAAGAGTGGTTATTTGCTATTCAGCGCGTTTGGCGTCCATGTGTTCGCCGACGGGGTGGATGGAAGGGTGTTAGTTAATGATCCTACAGGTATGATATACTAACGTTCCTATGACGTAGGAATGACTATTCCTGTTTAGCATTGTTTTTATTTATTTAAACTACTCTTGTGATTAATTCCCATGGGCGTTTTGCAAGAAAATCCTTTATCATCACCCTTTGTTTGAAGAGAGCTTGTGTACTCGGTGTCCATTCTACATAGTTACTGTTCGAGTTACCGTTTTCTTTTTCATTGTTTCGTTTTATGGCCCATGGAAAACACACACTGTAGTCATGGCCACAGCGATTGAAGCTTGAGCTGATTGTCCGTTGTTAGCACATCTGTAACAGCACCGTTAAAAGAAAGCGGAAGTAATGAACAGAAACAGAGTAACAGTAGTCTTGTTACGTAAGGCTTCCACCAATCAATTTTTCCGTTTTCTTTTGCTTCCAGCTGGGATTACAGCCGGAGGAACGTAGTAGGTATAGCGACTGGGCTCCGGGCTGCAAGGTCCGGTGTTCGAAACTCGGTAGTTTTTCTTCCGGGGTAAAGCGGGCTCGGCGTGTAGTTATCCCCTCACCTCCGTCTACTGACGAGGTTAAGAATAAGTGGAGTTATGCCTTCTACAGTACCTTACACCCGCAACTGAGAAGATCGCAATGAACCTGTCAGTGCAAAACATTTAACATTGCAGTGCGTGGGGGAATGGAGCATTAGCCTCCCTGTCTGCGAGAGTTTCCGTTTCTGGCAACGCTGCATTTTAACTCGAGCTGCAGTACCTGTGATCGCACATATCTCCGTCATGACTGTGGCCTTTCCTTCTCTTTTTGTACAAGAGCAGCGATACGTGTCTCAGTTAAGTGGCTGGCTAGCGGCTAGACAACCGAGATTCAAATTCCACGAGGGGAATTCATCTATTTGTCCTTTGTAAGAGGGGTCCACAAATCTGGGGCCACTTTACAATTTAGGCACCAGGAGGTTAACGTGAAGCAAGTTCCATATTGAGGATCTCCAGTTATTAGGCGCCAACATACGTAAAGTAGTAGGTCGGGCTTCCTGGCGCCCAGGATTTGTGGTTGCCTCTTTTATACCAAGCACAGGACTGTCCTTACTACCCTAGGATTTTCGCTGATATCCTTGTTACTATGTAATTTTCGAAATTGCGTTTGTCGTCATACCTCCAAGTTCCTTTCATGCTCAGCTCAAAGGCCAACTTGTGGACATCTCTTTATAAGATATTGAATTTAAATGCTTACATGTCTTGTAGCTCATGAACAGTAACATTTTAAACATTTTACGAGGTTTTGTAGGTAAATTGAATAATGCAGTTAACAGTTATGTCTTTAATTTTCCGTCTAATACACGGAATAGAAAGCTTCGTGATCATACAGTTGTGTAATCTCTGTTATTGCTGATGAAACCTTCGCTAAGACTAAAAGTTAGAATACGCCTGAAAATGAAAGAGCGCTTTAATTCATCCAATTCAAGTTTGTACGGAAATATGATTTTCAAATGATCGTCGGTATGATTGTTAGATTTAGTTGTTGCGCATGCGCGTCTTGCGTTTCAGCGTTTGACTTTATGAGCTCATTACTTGAACAGGAGTATTACCCCTCATCACTGTGTAATTTCTCCATTTCTTTTTGCCCTATTTTCGTGAACGTGCACGTACCCGAGCAGTTGCTGTTAGTGTTCTGCCTCTATGACGCTTGTTGCATTTGTTACAGGTTAACATATCGGCAGCATAGATCAAACACCCGGAGTGCGAGAACTGTTAAAGATGAATGGGAGTGAATATGCGAGATTGTATTAATTCATTATATCATCATTTTGGTCAAAAAAAGTGCCAGAGGACTCCAGGTACTGCGTCACCGGAACTTCACGAATATGACGCAGACGTGCATATATCTCTCATTTGCGACAAAAGTGTCACAACTCAGAATTTGGCAGTTTTGGGTTATTGGTATAGAAAGAAACGTTTGCAGATGCACTTTTAACAGGTGTAGTGCCATAGCGCAGTTTGCAAAATTCGCCGCTGGAGAGCAGTTGTGTCGTCGTTGCACTCATAGAACATTATAGTACTTCAAAACCTTTACACGTTTCTCCTGAAAAATCACAAATTTAGAGTTATGACACTGTTGTTGCAAATGAGCGATATGTTTGTGGTTTGTAATATTTCCGTTTTCCAACATTAATTGACAGTTAATTTAAAATATTTTTAATATTTGCCGTTGGTAGCTTTCGTTTTGTTACTAACAGGGCTTGCTTGATACGATCAGATTATAAAGACTCAAATGCTCAATAGTGTATTTGGCTTTCGGCAATTATGGTGGAATTGCTGCGAGTCACTCATTTTTTTAGGCCGCGTGCTTTTCAAGTATAGAACATGTTTCATACTAAAGAGTTATTAACGAAATCAGCCGTATTTGGCTCTGGCGGGTACTTGGAACTCGAGCAGAGAGTTTCGGGAACAACGAGTGCTGCTGAAATAACCGGTTGTTATACCATCCTCGGGTCGTAAGGGCCCGTATGTGTGAACGTACTGCGCATGTTGGAGTTCTGGTGCCGAATTTTGGAGATATTCTGAGATTTGATGTAAAGAATACTGTCTCCTGGGATGTGATGCTTTATTGTCTGGTAGAGTGTTACCGACGTTTCGGTTTGAACTTATGCCTACACCTGATTGCAGACGGGTAGGGTGAAGATGCAAAATTAGTCTAAAGGACTGAAAATTGCTACCAGGTTACTCGGCGCCATATACAGCAGCCGTTATTGGTCAGAAGATGTCTGTTTCACATGGCTGTCAATGTCCTTGTAGGTATGAGTAGACAGATTCCTGCCTCGTTTTGACATAATATTCTGTGTATCTACTCTCGACATTGGGTTTACAGATTGATCTGACGCGATCTTACAGTTTAAAGCTTAGTGGTTATGTTTTGTGCTACCAGATTTAACATTAAAAGTTTTGCGTACGCTCCGCAGAGTGCATTTATGGGTTTCATGTGGATTTCAGAACAAACAGCGGTTATTTTGCAGTGCAGCATTAACTGTATGGCTTTGCAACCGAGAACAAACTGAGAATCTTGAAATATTTTTCAGGTTGATTTCGTTTTTGAATGGTTAACCAGCTAGCGGTGGCTGGTAATCGCGGTTATGATCAGAAATAATACTAGAATGACTGGACAGTGGGTCAAGTGAATGAATGGCGGAAAATGAGCAAAGGAAGAACAAAAGAAAATACAGATAATTGAAGGAATGGAACAAAGGAAATTGAAGACAGTAAAAAAGAAAGAGAAGGAGAGAAATAAATGACTTTTTTTTTTTTTTTGGCATTCTTTCTGTCGTCTTTAAATAGTCCCCTTGAAAGAATTTCAGAGGGTTGGACGATTCGACACATTGGCATAAGGTACATTTCGTGGTATAAGGATCGAAACACATATACCACTACTTGCCCATCGAACTGAGTGATCAGAAGTGTCTGAAAGTACCAAGAATTATTGCTGAAGCAGCTGGGCAGGATACAAGATCTGAACACACACCCTGCAGAATATGGTGATGGGAGATTTCATTTGTGCGCTCCCTGCCCTTGAAGCCCAGAAGGAATGTGCACGAAATTACAGATACAAGTTACGTTGGGTAGAGATTTATTAAGGTCGTCAGTAAGGTGACAGTTATGCGCTGGGGATGGGCTGAGTTAACATATGTATTGGTGTTTTGGGATTTTCCTTCTACCACCAGCGTACAGAAAGGTTGTCGTACATATGTGTAGCTCTGGTAAACTGAGACTTGGAAGGCATTTGAGGAATAGCAGGTAGCGTGGTGGGTATTCACTGGTCGAGGTTGTATGACTCAGCGACTACTGTCTGCGCCAAAAACATTTATCTCCTACAGTAGAGTGAGTGTGCCAGCTGCGAAAGTTGTAGCGGCCGGTTTATTTAGGATTGATGTTGTTAAATGTAACGTATCCAACCCATTGTGTCTGTTTAATCACGTAAATACCCGTTATTAGCCTAACACAAAACTTTGTTTCTGTCAAAGCTACGTGTTCGGATGGCAAATGATCATTATTCGTTTTCTACAGAACTTTAAAATTCAAGTTTAAACGTTACTATTTGAGAAAGTTGTGAAATATTACAAAATTTTTATTACAGTAAAAGTGTAGGTTTTGATAGTATGTTGTATCAGTAGTCGGTTGCGCCGTCACTGTGATAAGGTGGTAGTTTCTTAGTAAGCATCGGTAGGGAAGAGCTTAAAACACTGAATACGAAGAAAAAGCTAAACTGGCACTGGGACGATGGAGTGACTAGTGAGGGATATATACACAGTGGGTATAAATGCTTGGCATGCGTCTAATAAAGTGAATCATCCGCCGTACGCGCAGGACTTACCTCGATACACAACGGGAAATAATAACCAAGACAAGTGGCATGCCTGTTACTCGAATAAACACCGTGACGTTTACCCATAAATTATAATTTTTATTTTTTTTAACGTTTAACCTGTGTTTCAGGAACTAGCGTCCAAGAAATCTAAAGAGTACCATAGCGATTACATAGCCGACCATTGGCAAGAGATGTTATAAAAAACTGCATATTTATTGTAATAAATATTTTGTAATATTTGAGAGATCCTGCGTATATTAATATTTGACCTTAATTTTTAAGGTTTTTAAAGATCGCGTGATGGTAATCGTTTCCGAAAGAGACACGTAGCATTTAAAGAAATAAAGTGTTATGTTAGAGGGTTTAGTGTGTTTTATCTCGTATTTTTCACTGACATCTACCACCGTGAAACAGGTACCAGCTTCGTGCCCTGCACGTCCCTCTTGCTTCTCCCCTAATCCGTTTCCTCACCCCACAGGTTTCAGTTTACCACAACTAGACAGTAAATGTTATTCTTCACTATTTTGTGCGCAAGTCTTAAGTGCCGCTTCATCGTACTGAAAAGTAACGGCTATTCATTGTACATAATATTGCACCGTTTTTTAGAAGTTCTGGATGTGATACAGATGGATATACACGGCTTCCCATTGTGCGTTTGTTTTATACGCGTGTGTAAAGAATGAGCTTGGAAATAGGAAGTACTACTTTCAGCTCGTTGGACTGACCTTGTTGCGGACATTTTGCGCTTGCTGTGACTTCATCTGATGAGTATCTGGTAAGCATTGTTACCATAGAGTTGGAGAGGTTGCTGCACTTCTCTGCGTTTGAGAAATTGCACCGAGTGTAATCATTAAAATCTTCCACTTCTCAAAGTCATGGATAGAAGGGGCTGCCGGCTGATGTGCTGATGAACCTATACTGCAGTAAAGTCGGAAGGTTGTCGCTGATTTTTTAACGACTTCCACTGCGGATCCTTACTCCTTTTTTATCAGATTGTTTCAATTTTTAAAGTGCATCTTCCTAGCAACATGTTTTTTGAACGCTGCTGCCCTGTTCGTGACAAGGACGTTGATGTTTACGATAGACTTGGCCATTATGAATTTGTGTGGACGCGTACAGCAATATGAATTTTTCTTTTGCATTTAAAGCAAACGAGCCGATTGCGGTGCCGGTTGAATACGGAAAGAGGACGCACTTGCGTCTCTCGCGTTAGTTTGCTATTTTTGAGTTTAGGGGATGTCTGTGTCTGCCTGCACCTCACTATGTTCTCCTTTGCTACATGTCTGTGTTGTCTTGTGGTATTCAACGTCTAGGGGTTTTTTTTTTCTGGTTGACCGATAAGCGCCAGCCCAACGCACCGCCCGTCGCTCTGCCAGCGTCGCGTCACACTCCGCGTGTCGGGAAGGTTTAACCCTTTGACGCCTAACCCCTATGGTGGTCGTACCGCACCGCTAACCGCTAAACGTTGCATTTTATATATTCAACAAATACAGGCACTGAATATTTTAAACATGGTATATACTCCCTCCGTTTCTTTCTCTTCAAAATGCAGTTTGTTTCATAATTCTAACATATTTGGTTCCTGTTTTATTCACATTTTATATACAGGGTGTGCTAAAATAAAAAAAAATAATTCCGGCGCCAAAAGGTTAATAGTTGATGACGGGAGCCAGACAAACGATTGCAGTGAAAAGAACCTTATAGAAAGTCTAATAAAAACTCACTAAAGCGTCGGTCCGGCGCTTGTCGGTCAAGTAGAGGAAAAAAAACACACCCTATACATTTTTGGACATTACTGTAGGTGAGGCCCGCGTAATTAGTGTTATGATGCTCACGGAGACATTTGAAATGAGAAAACGCCTTTTAATCCTTTCCTTGGCAGAGCCGAAATAGAACACCGAAACAATTTTGAAAGCTCATTAGATGTTTATTATGGAGACATACATTACATTACTGTTTAATCTGGAAAAAAATTTGCAAACAAATAGCTGCATCTTAGCCGAGGTTTTGAACTGCATTTTAAATAAATCTTTCCTATTGTCAGCATGCTGTTACTGCACGTAGTGTAGTGTGTAGAAACCTTCACACTCCAGATATATATATATATATATATATATATATATGTGTGTGTGTGTGTGTGTGTGTATACATACACACACATATTTATTCTTGCATTCTCTGCATTCATTTCGTATTGCCCGCATGCAGTTCACATTTTGGCGAAGTTGCTCGCACAACATGAAAGGTTGATCTCATATTCCCCATCTTGTTCTTTATTATTCGACGTCCAAACTTGCTTGCGTCTCCTGTGTTGTAAACGTAATTAGACGTGTGCGTTCCGCACATGCGCTGTTCTGCGTTAGACGTCTTTGTTGGTCTGCATCTCAGTATCTGTGTACTGCTATTAGATGTCGGTGCTAGCTTGCGCGTTGGCGTGTCATTAGGGGTCTGTACTCATTTGCGTCTCGCTGTGTTGACCTGTGACACTGTGCGTTTGCCTTCCCTCTAAAGTCTTTCCGCATTTTTCATCAACATTTCTAAACCTTTTGCGACGAGGGAACACAGGGCTGGAATCAGGGTGTAACGTGATTATGATTTGGGGCTATTTATTTCGTAATTCATTATTCTTCTGCTGTCTGTATAGCTGAAAATAAGAGTTCATTTGTAACGTTCGCGGTTATATACTTCATCGCGCAAATCCTTAAGGAGTCACAATTTACAGCCTTTGCTACCACAGGAAGATTTTCTTCTCGTCCCCTCCATCCAGCTGACGTTCCGTTAGTGCGAGTGCCAAACGAGGGAAAAAAGGCAAATAATCCAGTTTATCTCGTCACCACAGTCTACATGTAAATGCACTTGCACCACAGTTTAAAATATTCAGCATGCGCCTTCGTGAAGCGTGTCTTAAAATAAAAACAGTTTAAAAAAGGAATAGCTAATATCGACACAGGGCTTTGTGTCGTCAGAGGAGAGGAATAAAATGTTAACTTCTACGGGATATGCCACTTTCCGTCGGAACAAAGAAAATAAGAAGCTCAAAATTTTTAATCCGTTTCTCTTCAGTGTATACTTTGTTTTCTTAAGGGGAGGTTAGGTGTTTGTGTGATGATGTGTGAGTGCGCCCTTGATTTTTATGCGTTAGTTCGTTCCCATCATTTGCCTATTGAATCGCATTAGCATGACTATATTAACGAAATTTGGCACGATGCTGTGTCAGTGTCGTGCTCTTCTTCCTCCTCACTCGTAGCCTAAACAATAAACGAACCCAGAAACTTAGGAGGTGGCAGTGATACCGCTGCCACCTGGTGTAGCGTTTGGAAATATAAATACATAACGTTGGGGAGAAAAGAAGAGTTGCTTGTGGACCCCCCCCCCCCCGGTGGGAGTGAAAACAAGGTGGCTTTTGTTGCGCATTTTTTTTCCTCGACCGCAAATATAATAAATTAGGATTAATTACAAA
>Ga0123357_10007913_pt1 | contig 13220 bp, 9 predicted proteins | sample TergutEmb28metaG_FD_89873 | JGI IMG/M metagenome (GOLD analysis project Ga0123357, IMG submission 89873) | Embiratermes neotenicus P4 segment gut microbial communities from Petit-Saut dam, French Guiana - Emb289 P4 | ecosystem: Host-associated > Arthropoda: Insects > Digestive system > Gut ...
TATTTACTGTCAGAATATATATATGTTTATTGAAAGATGGGTTTTAAATGGTACTAAGGATAGGTAATGCCCGATCCTTGAAAATCAGTTGTAATCCTTGACCCTCACCACGCCTACATAACATGTGTGTGACTATGGTGGATAAAAACAAGGCTGTCGTTTGCTGTTTGCTAGCCACATCAGCCACCATCTGCTGAATGAACTGCTAGAAACGGATATTACTCTGACTGCTGTTCAAAGTGACCTCCACCATGTTGTATGCACAATTCTAGGTGCCTCAAAAGATAATTACGAGGGGAATCGTGTTTATCAGAGCGGGAAGTAAGCGTGGAGATGCTTCACAAGAACGATACAGTAAGGTGCCGTGTTGTGTCTTGAAACACTCAAATGTTCTTAAGGATGTAACGATTGATAACAGGTACGCACTGATATAGCATATTGTACTCAAAATGACCCACCCACACCATTATTTTGACGTTAGACAATCCGTTGTGCAGCTCAATAAATTAGTACATGAAGTTTATTAATAATCTATACAAAAAAGAACTTTATTTTTCTTATAATAAAACGAATGAGATGCATTACTTTCTCAAATTTATTTTGGGAATAGAACTCTGCATGTTTCGGACAGGTTTTCTCTCCGTCATCAGGAGTCTAGTACTGTATACACAGAAACAGGTATATGTCATACAGGTTATGCTGACTGCTGTACATACAGTACTAGACTCCTGATGACGGAGAGAAAACCTGTCCGAAGCATGTAGAGTTCCATTCCAAAAATAAATTTGAGAAATTAGTACATCTCGTTGGTTTTATTATAAGAATATATTACGATGCGCGGTACTCTGAATGTCAAATTCAAGAACTCTATTTTCCTTAATAGAACAAAATGTTTTGGCCTAGGCTGGGCCATCCTGAGGTTCACATTCTCTTTTTTAAACATCATGAAACCGCTTGTACATTTTATCTCAATATGTTTTAAAAATTGATTGTGAACCTGAGGATGGCCTAACCTAGGCCGAAACTTGTTGTTCTATTAAACAAAAAGAAAGATGTCGTTGTGTTAAGACTATTAGCAAACTTTGTTTAGTGATTTACTTAACAATATCATGAACTAAATCGCACCTTGTGCAGAACATTCTGTGTAAAGGTGTGTGAGCTTCAGCTGCAGTCGGTTTGTTCAGCAGTAGTAATTTATGTCACAGGATATTTTGTTTTATATACGCGCTTTTATCTTAGATCATTACGAAATTAGTTACAGCAGTATCGTTGTAGGCAAAAGAAAAAGGATCATTGCATAATGTCACACAATTACGCTAATATAAGAGAATTTCTTGGCTAGCTTATCAGTTATTGGCATTTTCAAGAAAGGCTTGGCAACATGAAGATACTTATCGGCTATATTTGAGACTGTGATTGTTTGCTGATAAATGGTAGGATAGTTGTGAATAATGAACTGTAAAGTCATGGAAGGAAGTAGTGCTGACTAATTGTAGGTGAGTACCCAAAATTTGCTTGCTTGGACTGAGAGAAACTACGAGACTGTTCAGTAATAATACCTCATATCTCGGGACCAAACTTTGATGCAGGCTTTCCAGAATTCGAAGTAGGAAGGCTAACTACTAGTTATTGAACTACAGTGACGTCATTTGTTAGGTAGAGAGAATAATGTACTCTCCTTAATGTAATTTCGTACCGCAATTTTCTCATATCTTAAGCCCACATAATTCTTGTGCCGTTTATCCAAGACCACTGCCAACAGCACACCGTCAGAAATATCTAACACGGGTAGTGAGAAGTTTCGCATTGGCGTTTTAACTTTGATACTGTGGCAAGTTGCCCGAAATGGTTTACCGTGTGGGTAAAGCCAAAGCAAATACATAACATCTGGCCGCAACTAGATTCTGGTTTTGTGCGTGCGAATCTGGAGAACCTGTAGGAGGCGTTCACCGAGAAATGCATTTCACGAATCGTGTGATGTTGAAATACCGTGTAGATAATTAGTGTACCTTAATGCCAGCATGTTTGGTGCGTACCTGCACGCTCAATTACACCGAGAGTTGACATCTGAACTTCCTGCATCCATGTTTGCTTTTTTTTTTGTGGTATCGCTCCTTCCTCCTTCAAATCTTTGAGTACAGTGAAACCGTATTTTGGTCCTGAGGCATCTAATTGCTTTACTGTAGCAGTCCAGAATGACAGACGAATGAATATGGATGGATAACTGATTCGAGGTTGTATAACTGGTAGTTTAAACTAAAAGCAATGTCACTTGGCGTCATTGTCAAGCCGTGACATGTAAGGGATTATGGAGCTGTAGTTCCACGCATTCGTAACCTCGGAAGGTAATGAGTGAGCTTCACGTTGCCGGCGACTTTACCCGACGGAGACAGGCCCCTTCACCCATTGGAAAGGGGGCTAATTGAGAGTCAGGTCCGTTTTGGACCTTTTAAATTAAAGAAAATACCTTTCCTTAGACTTTTTTTAGGACCGTTCCTAAAATGGCGAAAAGCAAGCCTGTCCGTCCGTCCGCATGGAGGAAGTCAGTTCCCCGGAATTTCGTTAAACTTGATATGTAAGTATTTTTCGAAAATATGTCGAAAAAATTCAAACTTCTTTAAAATCTGACAAGAATAACGGTTACTTTACATGAAGATCAACACACATTTTTTATCATATCTTACTCACTTCTTCTTAGCATGAGAAATGTTTCAGACGAGAGTTGTATAGAAAATCACAAAACACATTTCATGTTGAATAACATTTTTTTCGTTCGAAAATCGTACCGTTAATGAGATAAGGTTCAAAAATGCCGTAGAACTGAGGCACATCATTGATGATAACATGACGCGTGCGCATTGCATGCTGGTTACTAAAAGCTACAAACACACACTCATAATATATAATATTTATTGTCTTTCTATGACACCAGTTGTTACGCGAACGCATCTGAATGTTACGTTATACGTGCATTGCGTCTTGTTGTTTAAATATAAGTAATTTGTGTCAGAGCGGCTGCTGACATCAGCACAAATGCGATATTTGAGGCTCTCACAGTGGTGTTGTTGGCCATTCAGTTCTAGAATATCTCGTTTTGTCCTTAGGCAGATCGAAGGGTCGTATTAGCTTCAACTTCAAGGTTAAGCGTTCCAGGAACTCTTCTTGGATCATGTGTCACCTCGTGCATGCAGTCGGCGAGGTAGTTCGAGACAGCAGGAAGATAATTTGCTGCGTGTCCGTTAACTGAGAAGTGAGTGTGGAGCTCAGAGTGCAGAGGTCGTCTTTCTTGGCGCTGAGACCAAACTTCTGTCGCTGGAAAAGCGATATTCCTCGCCAAATGTCCCTCACACGGGCCGCCTGTTGTACAGAGCACAGTGACATCTGCGGGAAAACAGCACATACCTTTCCATCTCCATAGGTCTCGAGATAACGGACACTCTGTACATGGCCAGTAATGTACTGTATTATAGAACCTTCACAGAAGAAGCATGTTATTAATACCTATTCTCTGTAGGTATAGAGAGCTACTGTTGCACCTGATATCGCTCAGTAAAACACACACAAACACACACATATGCTCGGTATGACTCCTCTGGACGGGGGATCGGCCCATCGTAGATACCGCTACAGTCCAGTTCCCGAATCTTGATACATGACGGGTGAAAAAGTGGCGGAAAGTTGAAGGAAAAGGGAGACACAGGGTATGAGGCTACAATCTGTTTTATGGTAGGAGATGTCAGTGAAAAATGTCATTCGCAATTACGTCGGCCGCTTAACATAAGGTGCTGACGAGGTCACTGTAATGCTTTTGCACAAACATTAGTTGCTGTCATATGACTTCGCCAGGCGAATACCCACACCATACTGCCCCACATTTCTAACGTACCGTCCAAGCCTCTAGTTGCCATAACTGAACAATATCTGACAACACAGCACGCACAGGCGACAGACATTGTAACCCCCAGCCGACTCGAACCCGCAATCCCTGCAAGTGAATGGTGGCAGACGGACGCCTTAGACCGCGCGACCAAAGGGATCGGCCTGTTTTATTGTAACTTAAGAATATTTCGGCCATCAGATAAGCATCATTAGGTAGTTACTGCAGCTTATTATATTAATATGGATCCCGAGTTATACTAATCTCATCGTTGCACTGTGTATTTCGTAAAATCACTTCAACTATTAACCAACAAATGCACCTATATAACTTTCACTTAAAACACTTTAAAACACTTAAAACCACTCCGACATGTTTCGATCTCATCAGGGAGTTTCGTCGTTCTTTGCTAAAGCTATTACATATTCACGATTTTGTTCGTTTTTGTAAAAAAGGTTATAATATTATATGCCTAAGTCTTATGGTAATATATCTATAAGCTACAACCTGATATCGCAATATATATTTTGAGTTTGTTTTACATCTTATATCCCATTTCATAATAGATGTATGTAAATTACTGGAGTCTGGTTATTGTCTTTCATGTTTATTATAAATAATATAGGTTAAAAATTCTTCTGTATGGGTCAATTTGGAATGGCCAGTAGCGTATGTAGCCTTTCAGTTTCAAGGAAGTTTTCAAAATAATTAAGGAAAAAAGTACGTGTTAGTTGATCGATTCAAAAGTCCATACAGTAACCCTGTTGATTTGTCACATGAACTTGTAAAGTATGATAAATAATACATCAAATGTCAAGTCTGCTGAGATATTAGGCCATGTTGAGAGGTAAATAGTCACCGACACTTCGGAGGCACGTCCTGCCTTCTTCGTCACGGGCTATGCTCTTAGACTAAATAGGTCCTGAAGACGGAGGCAGCAGGCTACCGCAGAGTGATTAATGTGAAGTTAAGTGATTTCATCACTCTACAATCAGAACTGTAAAGTACTTTATTATACCTGTAATATGTCTGTTAATATATATAAAATATAAATGATAAATAACTTTCTACAGTAGGCTACATACAGTTCAAGACTTAACGTGAAACGAAATATACAGCGTGAAGATGGCGTAGTAGGACGGAACTTTTGAGATGAATGGTAACTGAGAATTAATGATATAAAAATCAACAGGGTGTGAGGTGCCAGCAGACTTTAATGTTCATCAACGCTGCTGTTTAAACCTCAACTCTCGCTAGTTATATTTGCCAAATTAAGAATATCTTCTCAGCCAAACCCCTGCCTCCAAGGAGGAAGAGAAGCGTATCGTATTGTTAATTTTAAGATTACAACAGTGAAACAATAATGATTTGTAAACTTTTCAATGCGACGTCTGTGTCGTTAATGTTCTACATGGGCCGTACATACATACATACATACAAATATACATACATGCATACATACATACATGCATACATACATACATGCATACATACATACATGCATACATACACACACATACATACACATACGTACATACATACATACACGCACATACATACGTACATACACATACGTACATACATACACGCACATACATATATCCATACATACATAATACATGCATAGGTACACATAGTACAAAATACATATATACATACGTACTGCATATACAGACATACATACATACACACAACCACATAGACTCTTACATACATACGTAGATACATACATGCATACTGCACATACATAATACATACATACGTACGTACATACATGCATACTGCACATACATAATACATACGTACGTACGTACATACATGCATACTGCACATACATAATACATACGTACGTACATACATACGTACATACACACATAATACATACATACATACATACAGACATACACACACATACATACATTCACACATACATACATACATAATACGTATGTACATACATACGTACATACACACATAATACATACGTGCATACATACATACATACATACATACACACACACATACATACATACATACATACATACATACATACATACATACATACATACATACATACATACATACATACACACAACCACATACATACATATATACGGACCGTAGCAAACACATGGGAGGAGTGGGATCCGGCATTGCAATTTTCGAAAACAACCAAATGTCGCACCAAATGTACAAACTGGCTGATGAGTGCTCGAACAACCAGGCAGAGCAACTAGCGATAGTTAAAGCTTTAGAGAAACTAAAGGACTTTAGTCATTTACAAGGGCCGCTAAGGACCGCAGCTGTAAACACGGATAGCAAAATTACCTTAGACGCTATTGCGAATCCCAGAAATCACCAACACCTCTTAGAACTAATCAGAGATGAAGTAAGTACGGCTAGAAAAGGACAACTGGTCTATCCACTTCACCTGGTTGGAGGCCCTTAATAACAACGTAGGGAATGAGATAGCAGACCAATTAAAAAAGAAGGCAGCCAGCGGAAGAGATGAAAAAACTGCATACAGCAGAATACCGAAAAGTGCAGTGATAAAGGCGATACAAGAAAAAGGTGAACTTCAGTGGCAATCAGAATGGAACGTTTCAATCAAAGGGGAAATAACAAAATCATTCTTCCCAGACAGAGGTGTGCGCATATCCAAAAGATTACGAATGTGTGTTAACCTCGCAACAATGATAACCGGTCACGGCACACTAAGATCGTACTACAATAGATAAATCAAAGACGATCGAGAATGTGTTTACAGAATGGGTACACAGACCACTAATCACTTACGATGGGAATGCGAACATCTACTAATACAAAGAGAGGCTTTGAAGAACAGAGTAAGGAAGGCAGGCGGAAATTGGCCCATATCAAACTCAGATCTAGCCAACAACTACAGAAATGGTTCCAAATATTTGTTAACTCTATAGACTTTGACACCTTGTAACAGATACCAAACGACCTACATTTAAGGCAATATTAGTTATAACAGGAAGAGAAGAGTGATTAGGAACAAACAAATGTACTAGAAACATAGAAACATACAATTTAGACTACTTAATTTAAGCTATTTCTAGCATGTAGTATTGCCCTTTTGTAATGGAACATGCTGTAAATAAAGTTATTTAAAAAATACATACATACATACACACATACATACATACAATGGAATTCAATTACAAAAGCTTTAACACCAAAAGAGTTTTTCCCAATTATCAAGGACAGATTGAATAAGAAAATTAAATTAACACCACATTTCACGGTAATCATAACAGCGCACGGTAAAACCAAGGCATACTTGCACCGATTCAAAATAACAGAGTATCCAGAATGCCCTCGCGACGGCGGGAACCAAACTGTAGACCACTTAATATATGACTGCCCCATACTACGGAGGGAGAGAGAGAAACTCATAATCAAAGATTCAAAACAAGATAATTGGCCGGTGACCAAAAGTGATCTGGTGAATAAATTCATTAAACATTTCCTTGAGTTCACGAACACAATAGATTTCAAGAAACTATGAGCTCATTAACTTGTTGAAGTAATTGCAAATATATACTCAAACACTAACATAGAGTGCTCAAATATATATATATTTATTTATATATATATATGAAGCAGTGACAACACATAAAAACGGAGTGCACAGCACATACGAACAGCCAAAACTAGATATGCAATATTAATTTTATATGTACATATCAAAATTGGTTGTAAACTATGCTGAGCATGTAGTGTTACCTAAAAGTAATGGAGCATGCTGTTAATAAATTATATAATAATAATAATACATACATACACACACACACACACACACACATGAACGTACGTTGTCTAAACGTATATTGTGTTTTTGTCTGTCCGAACGCAGTACAGTCAGCTATTTGACTGAATAATTGAACCTCGTGTATCTTTTTCATTTGCTCAATCGACTTGCTACTAAAGTGCAGAACCGGAGAAAGTCTTGTAATTAATGATTAATATCAAACCTCTCATATTCCTTATTAAATCAGAAGCTCCACAACACACATTTCAAATTATATATATATATATACAGATTGCTCCATTCAGAATAAGGAACTCTCTGGAGTAAATAAGTTTTGTTTGGTGTGCAATCTGAAATTGTCAAGTATGACTCCGTATTCTGTCTGTAATAAAAGTTAATAAAGGTAGTTTGCAGCATCACAGAAAATTAAATGACTATGATAAAATGTCTAGCGTTATATTACATTTCTTTTTACAGTCGTTCTGTTAATTACAATCTGCATGTGTTCAGAGAAAACAAAGGAACTTGATGGCGTCACATGTAAAATCCTAAACCAGTAAGGCGATAGGTTGCTTATTGGCTGTGACTTCGCCCGAAGTTCAGTACACGCTGCGAATCGTATAAATAAGCAGTGCATTGACTTACGTACGAACCGTCCATGTCCAGTTTCTTAAAAATGTGAATCTGTCCTTGCCCACACCATGAAGGCGTATAGAGGGAAAAGAATTTTAACTCCACTATTTTTCAACTCTGAACAGTACACTATGCGAGTGAGTGGTAAACTTAACGCCATAACCGCCTTACCCCCAGAAAAACAACACAGTTTCCCACCAAATAGGGAGCTGGGTAGCCCTCAGAGCTGTTCTGCTCTGGTTTACAGAAGATAAAACCTCTTGCCCTCCAGCATTTCGATCTCCAGACTGTCCGGCCAACAGCAATTCGCTGCACCGACGACCTACATTTATAATAGCGCAGCGAGATATAAGCAAGTATAGCCGCATTTAAAAAATGTCCCGTTCTGTCACGACACACGTGCAGATACCCTGGAATTGTACTCAGTAGTGTGCGTGTCACTTCTCAAAGAGCTAAATCATCGCAGGCGTCGTAAGAGGCGAGTAAGAATAATATAGAGCGGCGATTCCCAAAACGTGCTCCGTGGCAAATTTCAAAATATTGGTTTTTCTTTCAGCTTATGTGTATTATTCTTTCAAATGGTTACTAAGATGTCAGGACGAGTAGTTACTAAATTGTTTGTACCTAACTACGTAATAAACGGCAGTATTAGGTACTTCTTTTGGCCTAGAGGCGCCGTAAAATTGTTGCTGAGGCACTAAGGGCGCCGTGAACCCGTAAAGTTTTGGAATCGCTGATATAGAGGATTCAAAATGCCAGGTTAACATTTAAATAACCATAATAATTGTGGTGGTTTATTTAAATGTTGAGCTCTCCATGTGTTGCGTAGGGATAAACGGGACAAAAAAATCTACTCGAAGTTTGAAACGACTCACACGAAAGCAAAACAAAATTAATCGCAACACACGATCAATCAATTTACACTTCTTCTTCAAATAGCGTTTAACATAATAGCAACGTCAATTTGCATAGCCAAAGGAATCGCTTATCTCTGTACGCAGATGGATGAGGGTGAAGTAGTGGAGAAAGGGGCAAAAGCAGTGGAATATTTTGAACGGATGAACTAAACTAGCACACGGTAACTATGTTAGAAACGTTAATATGTATTTATTTCACAAACAAGGAGTTGCTGGGCACATGCAACTTCTAAGTTAAAACGCCCGTAATGCAAGACTAATGTTTCATTACTACACAAAACATTATTCCGATATGTTGTGCAACTAACGGTGTGCAAATAGAAATAAAACGTAACTAAATATTGTACGATCTATAGATATTTGGTTGCCATGTTTAAGATCACCGAGTTCCACGTAGTCAAAACAGCTTAATTAGTAAGTTTAAATGATAAAAGTGAACAATTTTATCAGTAATAATATCGTTGCATTAAAAGTTCAAAATATATAAAAAATACGTAGAAGGCGCTGGCTTCCAGATTAGATATGGAAAGGCTCTTCCGAGTGCCGACATGTTTAAATATAATGATGGAATAAGAATGGACACGGTACCGAAACCAGCAAATGCATTTAACTTGTAGGAATTCGTATACTCTATTTGGAACATACTAAGCCTCCTGCACGTTTCGGCAACAATTATGAATAGCCTCAGGGAGGTGAATTACAAAGGCTATATTACAAAAGTTTCTGAACCAATGCACAAATGTAAGATAATAACTCTGAAGTATATGATTTATATACATTTTAAAACTTAGTATCCTATATTGTGCTCTGTTTCAGGAAGTTTTATAATATACCCTCTGTGATGCACCGCCCTGAGGATGGTCACAAATGTGGCCGAAACATTTAGGAAGCATAGTATGTATCTAATATAAGACACTGTTAAACGTATATGTGTATATGTTGTCTTCGTTGCCGTATCTAATCAGCTTAATGAATGGCCAATGATTGTTTAAAAATAGAATAGAAATATTTAATAGAACGGTTACACTGATACGGTTCCAGCTTAAAGAAGCTTCCCTTCTGCACGCACGCACACACACACCCACCGCTGTAAACCCCAGATCCAGCAGCCTTCAGACTAATTTCAACACCCTGCTCTGTTGCTTCTATTGCGCTCCGTCTTTCTTAAGAGATTAACAACGGAAATCAGATGACAGTTTTAAGCCTGTTGTTACAGAAAAACGATGTCTTACTCCTTTTATTGCGGCTACATTCCCGTCTTCTCCTATGTGCATCTCCCCATTTTCCGTCTGGTTTACTTCCTCGGGATTTTGACATCGAAGACAGCGTCTCTTGCTGAAGCTGTCCTTGAATTTTTCAAGGAAGAACGGCAACTCACGTTTTATTTGAAGTGCAAGTTTTCCCCACGTCTGAACATTTCTTTATTGCAAGCAGTGCATTTCTTCGAAGCCTTAGAACGAGCCCAGAAATCTACAAGGCACTACATCCCGTAAGACAATAATCTCGTGTGCCGTCGCAAAATCAGGAGTAAGCGACTATGAGCTTCGACATTTTTATCTCTTTGTCCATCCGTCCGTCCTTCCTTCCGTCCGCATGGAAAAGGTCGGTTTCCAATGGACAGATTATCATGAAATTTGATATTTGAGTATTTTTCTAATATCTGTCGAGAAAGTTCAAGCTTCATTAAAATCTGACAAGATTAACAGGTACTTTACATGAAGACCAATACACATTTTTCATCATATCTCGCTCAGTTCTTCGTAGAATGAGAAATGTTTCAGACAAAGTTGCAGAGAAACCTAAAACATACATTTAGAGTTTTTTTTTTCTCGAAAATCGTGACGTTTGTGAAATAATGAGGAGAAATATTGTAGAACCGGGCAGGCCACAGATGACAGTATGGCGCATGCGCATTGCATGCTGGATACCTAAGCCTACAAAAACACATTCAGGTTATGTTATAATTTTTGCTTTTCCACTGCAACAACGGTTTGACGAAAGCGCCCCTATATTACGTTATACATATAAGACATTGTCTTGTTAAATGTAATTTTGGGGTTTGTCGGCGATTAGTGTCTCGATACTGCGACCGCACGTAAATCTGTTGTCTGGACGATAGATCAGTTTAAAAAATGTAAGGTCTGCGTTAGGCATCCCGTTGTTTTATGTGACTATGTAAAGTTTTAATAACGATCATACAAGTAATTAGTGAGGTTTTTTATATTTTTTTTATTATTTGGCAAAATGTTTCGATCAACCCTGATCATATTCAGACCTTTATGAAAATTTAAAAGTACAGATATAAAATAGCGTTAATCTTTCGGTAACTGAGATGTCAGTTTTACATAATTTTTGTAATGCATGTTCCTTATCATGTTACATTGTAATTAATGGTCATAAAATTTGGCAAGTTATGTAGGCTACGTTAAAATACTTATTCACGTTAAATTTACTTTTCACAGTTACCCCTCTTGAAGATTTTCTTTTTTTGTGTGTGATATGTGGCGGGTCAGATGTTCGGTTGTTTAAAACTATGTTTGAATAGTAACCATATATAGACATTCTCTTACCAGTAACACACACACACACACACACACAGTAACTCTAGCTAGATATACAAGGAGTGTGAAGGTTTATGTAAGGCTCCCACTAAAAGTAATTTTACACAACCGAACATCTGACACCCCACATAACACTGAAAAAAAGAAAATCCTCAGAAAGTTTATCTAGAAAAAACAATTTTCATAATAATAAGTATTTTAACACATATCTTAACAGCTTATATAACCATTAATTGTAGTGGAGTATGGCAAGCAACATGTACCACAAAAATGAAGTAAAATTGAGACCTAATTGAGACTTACAGGATTAACGTAATTTTCATAAAGGCCTGACGATGAACAGGGTTGATCGAAAAATGTTTCCAAATAATAAAAAAATTGTAAAACACCAGAAATTAGTTGTGTTGACCGTATTAATTCTTTAAATTAAAGAAGATAAATTTTGCCTTGTCCAGGCTATCAAGGCCTGCAGGATGATTAGAAGTACAGCTCCACTAATTCTTAACCTCGACACTAGGTGGAGGCTACTTATGCCGGCAGCTTCGCCTCCCCTATAGGGCCCCAATACTTATTGAATAGAAGGCTGGCTGACCCCCATAGCCTGGTTGGGTGTTGTAGAGAAGCGAAATTTTTTTTGCTTCTTTCGGGATTCGAAACCAGTACTTATTAGCCCCTTATCCTACTACCTATACAGACAATGTAAACATAATGCTGATTATGACAGGCAAACCCAAGCAGTCGGAGAAACAACTGTCGGACCGCCTCTTCGATTACCACAAATCCCTAGTGAAATGTCCTTCTATCGATTTCTGGCTTCTACTTTTAGAAGCCAGTAACTAACAGCTTGAGACACTGCCTGTTCTTATCGACTTTTATGCTCGTCTCGTGTATCAGTCTGCATGTTCATATTTACACATTTCTTCGCCTCCTCCTTCTCCCCCGCCTTCTCATCCTCCTCCTCCACCTACTCCTCCCAACCCCTCTCTGCATGGACTTTACTCATTTATGTTATGCCACTATTAACAGGTTTTTGAATGATCTCCCTATGTCCTTACACCTGTTCCGAGTGTAACTGAAAATTCATTCAGAGAAGCAAATCAGCTGTCGTGGCACTTGCGTGACGTTTCAAGAGCTAACTGAAGAATAAAATCCAACTGGATGCCACTTATTACTTTATTATGCTTATGTTATGCTCGACATGTTTCGGACACCATTATGTCCATCATCAGGAGCTCACGACGATAGCGCTGGTTACCACATAGGCGGTCTGGTTCTCGAGTTGCTACTGGTTGGAAGTTAAGTGCAGGCAGGATGGATGAGTGTCCGGACCGAAAGCTGTAACAGCTTTCGGTCCGGACACTCATCCATCCTGCCTGCACTTAACTTCCAACCAGCAGCAACTCGAGAACCAGACAGCCTATGTGGTAACCAACGCTATCGTCGTGAGCTCCTGATGA
>Ga0123357_10007915_pt1 | contig 13219 bp, 5 predicted proteins | sample TergutEmb28metaG_FD_89873 | JGI IMG/M metagenome (GOLD analysis project Ga0123357, IMG submission 89873) | Embiratermes neotenicus P4 segment gut microbial communities from Petit-Saut dam, French Guiana - Emb289 P4 | ecosystem: Host-associated > Arthropoda: Insects > Digestive system > Gut ...
ATTAATGTCCGAAACATGTTGAGCACATAAGAAGTGAAATAAAATAGCAAGTGACATCAAGTTGGTCTTTTATTCTTGAACTATCACAATGATGTAGGGCCCAATAAACATAAAATAGTACTGTCTTCCAAAGAGATTTCATTACGAAGCACAATGGGATGCAAAAATCAAGCTTACAGATAGGCGTACGAAATCATTCAGTCCGACCGCAGACCTATATACATTTATAATTTTGACTCACGAACGGTCCCTACGTCTAAACATACCCTTTATCAATCCACACGGCGCCGTACCATATAACACCGTGATATATTGTACTACTGCCACCGGGTGTTACAGTTAACAAATATAGCATATTATTCTCACAGACACCAGTCCCGATACACCTTGCCTGCATCTACACAACCTTTTCCTCATGCGACTTACAGTTCTTCCCTGAAGATGGAAGTAGGGTTGCCTACGAAACATTTGTATGTGATATCACATCCAATAAGCCCATAATCTTAACCACTCCGTTTCTGGAAGCCTTAGCAGAACTTAACCGAGCCCCATAAGGATGTGTAGTTAATTTTAACACTCCATTCTGGGGCCATGTACGGGTTTCTATTATAGTCTCTAATTGGCGAACAGCTATCCTCGTTCCTCGGATAGGGGGTGCAGTGTACGGATCTTCGCCATGGCTCTAAATGACCTCCCAGTGTACTAAAGCGGAAAAAAGAATGCGTATTTCCCCATGTGTCTGGAATCTGTAGTAGCGCAATTCTATCCGGTTGTTGGGGGTGTGAGGAGGCAGGGGGGTGGGGGGGGGCGCATACCGAACCGCAGACGACAAACAAAAAAAGTCTGCAAACATTGTGGTAGCCTGTGCTAAATCCTCCCGTTCTAAAAATAGATCCCCCATCATTCATGCACGAAGAAACAAAATGGCAATCAAATTCGAAACAAATGGTGCGTAAGACAAAACATGACGATACGACCCCGAAGTCGTTTTCAAGCAGAATACCTCAGTGGAAGCGCCGTGTTGCACGGCGCACATGAAGCTTGACGTAGCGCGTTCGTATTATAAATCCACAAACTACTGTCCGCAGGTAACACCGCGCAGGGCGATTTTCACTTCCATTTAACTGACCCCCATATATTTCTTCGTTCATAAATTCCAAAATTTTACGCATGGTTTCGTACTAATTGTACGCCATTTTTTAATTGAATCTAGAAAACAAAAAAAAAAAACACTAACTTCTTAACAGTATGTCAACTAACCAATAAAATCCAGGCATCTTGTTACGTAGCCCAAAGTTTCAACACTCTGTCACATTTGAGGTTCCGACACCATGAGTATTCAGCCTTGCAGGATACGACGTCATGTCGTTTGACATGTGGATACTGCCCAAGAAGATAAACGTGTATCATTCACGTTCGGGGTCAAAGGGACAAGCTTCTATCCTGAGAAAAGAGGCTACAGATTCTCCCGAAACGCTGCTAACAATCTACAAAACCACACGACGTCTCACACACACTGAGGCCCTAAATTGATTCATTGTTTGTTTTTGGCGCGACAGACCCAGTCGACCAGGGCCTCACGAGGTTTCCAGATCACACACAACGACGCACTACATTCGGTAGGACTCCTCTGGAAGAGTGATCAGCTCTTCACAGAGACCTCTACCTGACAACACACAACACTCACAACAGACAAACATCCATACCTCCTTTGGGATTCGAACCCACAAACTCAGCAGGCAAGCGGCCGCAGACCCACGCCTTAGACCGCGCGGCCACTGGGCCTGGCAAAGTTAGTTCATTACGGGACTTAATATACAGACTATAGAACCCTATTCTGAGCCGGATGAATCCAATTCATATCTTCATATTATCCTGCCATCTACGGTTAGGTCTACAGACTGATTTTACCCATAAACATTCACCCCACCCTTCCCTCCCATTATATTCCAATGCCTGTTACATACACTGCACATCCCAGTTGGTGTGCTGTCACACCAACTGGAGTACTAATAACGAAACTTCCAATGTGCAATTTTCTTCTCCTGTTAGCTGTGTGATTTCCCACCTCTCATTTCATATGGGAGAAGCCACCGTGGCAAGAGGTTCAATTGTACTGGTGTTAATATGGATTGGATCACAATGCCAGCACATCTCTGTCGAAACAATCCATTGCTAAGCTTGTTTCTCATAAACAGCAGCAAGATGCAGCACAGCAAATCTCAGCCATTACGGTGCTTGCAGCTCTCTCCAACCTTTTAATTAAAATCTTATTGAATAGCTCAATGCATGGCTCGCAAGTCCCTAGGAGGGAACGTACCCCCCTTGCGCGGTACAACCACTGGAATGTCTAAATACCCCCAACCCTTCAAGACAGGGAACTAAACGGAAGGAATGGAATTTCAAAAGGAGATATTTTACAGAAGACTGAGTTAACATTCTTTGTTAAGTTGCTCTATTTCGGGTATGTAAAAGCATGGTAATGTAAAAACTACAAGTATAGAGTTTGGTAATGCTGTTCCTTGGCTCATTACTCGCACCGCAGAGACCCGGGTTCACTGCTAGGGCAGTCCATTCGCGATCTGTGGTGGAGAAAGTGGCATCGTGATACGTTTTCCTTCGACTATTACAAAATTTCCTTGTCAGTTACTATTCCACCAATGTTCTGTATACATTCACCTGTCATACGACGGACGGTCAATGAGCTCCTTAGGAGCCAGAGTTTTACAAAGACATAATTTCAGAACACCATAAAAGTATCAAAAGAAATGTGTTCTGTCTCATAAACACACTGATAAGATGGAGAAAATTAGATGGGCGGAACATGTAGCGCGTATGGGGGAAAGGAGAGGCGTATACAAGTTTTTGGTGTGGAAACCTGAAGGAAAGAGACCACTTGGAAGACCCAGGCGTAGATGGGAGGATAATATTAAGATGGATCTTCAGGAAGTGAAATGAGGGGTTGAAGACTGGATCGAGCTGGCTCAGGTTAGGGACAGGTGGCGGGCACTTGTGACTGCGGTACTGGCCATTCGGGTTCCATAAAATGCGGGGAATTCCTTGACTGGCTGAGAAACGGTTAGCTTCTCAAGAAGGACTCTGCTCCATGGAGTAAGTAAGTAAGCAAGTAAGTAAGTCTCACAAACACACACGCAGTTGCAGTGATACGCCGGTTTCATCAAGATCTCCAAGTCCGTGGAGCCAGCTTCATGCAAAAGTAAAGTTAAGAACGTGAAGTTTTTCGTGCGCGTAACTGAGGTCCGCGTCATAAAAAGGCATGGCTCAGTGGAGGAGTAATTCCATACATTCCTAATATCAGTACTAGACGAAGGTAAGCGGCAGCTTCAGGCTACGGCAGCTTTACTCCTGGGAAGACAGCCAACGGTAAAGGATGAACCTGGAGAAAGTCTGCACAATTTCGAGAAGAGAAAACAGCTCGATTCTGACGGGAAAGGAACCAGATTTTTCGGTCGTGCAGCCCGTATCCTGGACACTACACTGGCTGAGCTATCGCGACTCTCTTATATCTTTAAGCTCCAGTTCTTATATGATGTAACACCAGCCATAATGATTTTTATAACCGAGAGGGAGTGTGATTACTGCGCGCCACGAACTGAACCTTTAAATATAATTTAGGTCGATCTTGGTCTATAAACTCTTCAAGCACCTGCTGAGAGGCTCCCAAGACTCCATGCTGCTTCTGCACGCTTCTCATTCGGTCATCACGATTTAAATTTATGAAAATTAATCCCCTTGCTTTAGAGAAAAGATAATTGAACTAGATTTGGAGCAGTAATGAAAAATTAAAACTTCGCGGCTTCTATTACAACGTAGTGTTGTCACCTTCGTAAAGCCAACTTCATACGCTGTAATTTTTGTACCGCTGCAGCCACAAGGTTGAGTGAGCGAAGCCTGGGAACCTTCTAACAGGTGTTGCTATTTTTTCCTCCTCTCTCCATATAAAAGTGTCTCTCACCAACCCCTTGCTCTGTGCTGCTTCTCTCTCTCTCTTTCTCATTCTCTCCTTGGATTTTCAAAGGCCGGGTCATGGATCAGGTCGTTAGTGGTTAGCCTGTTAATTTGAAAGACCGGTTTCGATGCCAGGACAGGCCACGTGAGATTTGTGGTAGATAAAGTGTGCTGTGATAGGGATTTCTTCGAGTACTTCCGTTTTCTCCTCTCGGCATCATTCCACAAATGCTCCGAGCTCACCTACATCTTCTGACTGCACTTATCAGAGGGAAACGATGGCGTAGTCTTGAGGTCCTTAAAACGAAGTAACGCATTTCCGAATATCCGGGAAAACAGGCCGGAGAAATATTATCACATTTTTTTTCATCCTTGAAGTTTTAGAATGAAAGGATATTCAGTTACCTCAGATACATCTCAGAGAAGGCTGAAGGCGTCTATACGTACAACAAACACCATTAGAAGCTTATGTGGCTTGAGGTACTGAAGGTGTTCAGTACGGATATTAGCAGTGTGGCAGAAAAGAACGGCCTGCAGTTTCGTAGAGGAAGAAACGTTTCAGGATAATCTGAAGTATTTACTTACAGAAAAAAAACTGATATCGAGGTTGAAATTAGTAAAAACACGGCGCCTCTCAAACTACACGCTGACCCTGGCGTTGGAACAATAAAATAAACATACAAACAAACTACACGGCGTGATGAACAGAAGACCGCAGTAAGACAAATTCTGCTCAGCAGGTATTACAGTATCAAGATTACATCTCGCATTAATTAAAGATGCATCCGTTCTGGCATAACCTTTCAGGCAGACAATGGCTAACTTTCACGCTCGAATGATACTAAAATTAATTAATTCTTCGCCGACAGAACCGCCATCTTCTAAGATGACTATGCAATCATCGCAGGCACGCCCTGAAATTGAATACATTTACATCGGCCACATAATACTGAAGCAACCGTCTAAGACGGGAGAGGGTGTTAAAATTTATAGTTCAACGCATGAAGCCAGTAATGCAGTTTGTATATGTATATTATACATATAATATACATAAAGGTAAAGCAGTCCCGTTACAGGCCTGAAGTGGCCCAGAGGGTTCCAGGAAGTTAAGGTTCCCAGATTACATGATAACGACACAGGATGGTGGTAAGGTTGTCAGCCTTATGTACCGGCCGCCCTTACCCCCAGGAAATGCTCCTGGTACTCATTTCTGTTAGAGGCTTAGTCTACCCCAGGGCCATAGTGCGATCGGAAGGATTATGTCAATGAAAAATTCCAATGAAAGTATCTGGGATCGAAACAGCGACCTTCCGATTTGTAGCACAGCATCTTAACCACTGTGCTACCGCGGTCCGCGATCCCCCTATATATATATATATATATATATATATAAACTGCATTACTATACGTATACACACACATTTCTTCTTCTTCTTCTTCTTCTTCTTCTTATCCTTCATTCTTTCGATAGGTTGGCATATAAATTCTACAGCACTATTTCCCGAAATGGTCTGCGGAGAAGTTAGTGTAGGCAGGCAACGTCATTAATTAGAGAATTTAATTTTACAGCATTATTCAATAGGTACTGTAGTTACGAGGTTACATTACAATAGTAAGAGCGACAGTAAAGGGACAAATTGTTAAGAGGGGAAGCCATGCGCATGCATCCGTTTCAAAAACGTCCATAGTTACAAGCTGTGAATATTATCGCAGCACAGAGAAAGTTTCTGAACGGGAAACACTGCTGCCTCCTCGTTCGACGGTAGGTTCAGAAGTAGCCACGCCGTGCCGACTGCAGTTGCGAAAAAAGTGTATCGCAGTTCGGTCAGGTAGTTACTTTGTCCCTGCAGTAGGCTAATAGTACGTCGTTGAGAGAAACATGCAGTTAGATTAACTGTCAATGATCGATGCCGGCAACAAATTGTATTAAGTACACACTTTGTAGAGGAACGGTTTCAAATGGATAACCCAAAGAACTTACTCACAGGCGAGGTTTAGAGGTTATTAAGGCGGTTACTGTACTACGAGGGACAATCAAAAAGTAAAGGCAAAATACATTTAACGGCTTTAATAGAAGTAACTGTGAGCAATTTTACATATCATTTTTCTACATAGTCCCCTTGCAACACGATGCATTTGTTATATCGTTCAACTAGTTTCTGTATTCCTGCGCAGAAGAAGCTTTTCGGTTGCACGATGTTGATGGCCGACCAGAACGACCTTCATCAGTAAAACGTGTTCGACCCGATTTAAACCTTTCCACCCACTAATAAACCTTACGTTGACTCATGGTGCTCTGTCCATACTGAACCAACATACGACGGTGAATTTCCACAGGTTTCACTCCTTCTGCCCAAAGAAAGCACACTACGCCACGTTGTTCTTCGATGGTGCAATCTTGCAATGGAACGTCCATGTTTTCGCCCTCGTTGCTGTCACTCGACTGAAGGCAGCTCAACATGTTTCGGGCGATAATTTGGCCAATCCTCAGGAGCACTAGACTGTGTTTACAGCTTGTAGTGTAATGAATAGGCGATGCTGCCAGTAGGCAGCATCGTCGGTATATTACACCACAAGCTGTAAAGACAGTCTAGTGCTCCTGAGGATGGGCGAAATTATCGCCCGAAACATGTTTAACTGATTGTAATTATCAATAAAATTTGTTATTGTTACATCTAGTTGGCTGTTTATATTACTGACGTCTAGTACTATGGTAGACATGAATCGACGTTTCAGATAAACCTGTTACAACCATCATCAACTATCACGTATTGTCGCTGGTATTTTAAAGGACTTCATACTGGTAACAGAGGATAATCAGATGTAATTCGCAGGAACATATTTAGAACGTCTCAAAACGGCATGGCGACACTAATTGGTCTGTCACTATGCACTGAGGGCACGAAAAGGTGTGGGCGCAAAGAAAACGCAGGCAGTATTTATGTTTGTACAAGAACTGACCTCAACTGCAGACCTAAGAGCTGAAGCTTGCCCAAAGCGGATGCAAATAATAAGCGAACTTTATTATTTTGTACCTGCATTGTGATACAACTGTGTACCGTAAACCAGCAAAACGCACATTTTTCAAATTAATGTTTTAATTAAATTCTTGGTGTCTTCTACATGTTTCGAACACAATGTTTTCATCATCAGGAAGACCATTTGTACACAACCGCTCAGTCGGTATAGCGACTCGCTACGGCCTGGACGGCCCGGGGATTGAATCCCGGTAGTGGTGAGATTTTCCGCACCTGTCCAGACCGGCCGTGAGGCCCATCCAGCTTCCTATACAATGGGTGCCGTGTCTTTCTCTGAGGTAAAGCGGCCGGGTGTGGCGTTGACCACCCATCCAATCTAGTGCCGAGGTTAAAGAAAGAGTAGAGCTATAACTCTACTCCCCCTCTGGGCCTTCGTGGCATGTTCTAGGGTGAAATTTGCCTTTACCTTTACCTTAATTTACACAGTAATAAGTGACTTGGTGAGGGTTGAGAGATATGGACGTAGCACGAGTTCGGAGCAGTGTGATGCCAACATCTTCAGGGTAAGGGTGGTGTAAACGTCCAATATTGACAGCATTAGGCAAATGACGATTCACCCAACGGATACACACACAGATCGAGAATGTTCTGCCAAATAGGCTTCAGAATAGAAGGCATTTATTTCCATACAGAAAGGGATACACGAAATGAGGCCTAAACCGATAGCGACAACACTTTTGATCACTATCTGGCCATGCCTTTTACAGCGAGGAAAAGTGTCCAAGTTATAACATAAGACATGACTCAATCAGTCTAGGACCAGCTGACTTCAGCAAACTTAACTTTTAATCCCATCAACAGGCGTGGCGAATACAGCCCTCAATCGCTTTAACATTTAATAATGCTGTTTCCTCATAAAGTCTATTTTTTTTATTTCGTATGACACACACAAATACCGGTCATTAATACCACAAACATATCAAATTAATGGTAATTGTTAGGGAGAAGCAGTTTTCAAAGTGTCGTGTAGGTACTAAATTTTCCATTTTACATCGGGCTTAAGAATTTCCTACTGCACTGTTCCCTAATTTAATTCAGAAGTATAACAGAGGCTAAACAGTTATAATATTAAAATACAGCCTATTCCAACCCAATAGCCCAGCCTGACACAACCCACCAATCTAAAGTAAGCCTAACCTCACCCAACCCAACAACTTAAACTAACCCATCCCAACCTCAGCCAAACCTAACAAAACCGCACAACTCAGCACAACGTATTCTATTCAAAACCCAACAACCCAGCCTAACACAACTCAACAATCTAACTTAAGCAAGCGTAACCTCACCCAACCCAACAACTTAACCTAACACACCACAACCTCAAACAAACTTAACAAAACCGCACAACCCAGCACAACTTATCCTATTCAAACACAGCAACCCAGTCTAACACAACCCAACAATCCAACTTAACCGCACCTCACCTTGCCCTTCCCACCACATACACAAAGAAACGTATTATAAATAATATCATGTAACTTGAAACTTATCAGTGCGGAACGCAGGCGCATGAGGAATCCAGATCAGTGGGAGGACACAGTAAATTGTATGCTTTCTGTATCAGACCGGAGCCTCTAAAACACACGAAATGGAAGCGTGACACAAAGACCAGACTAGCTGAGAGGGCAGCAACAGAAACTACAATAATTGCACTTTAAATTGACTGTACTTCCGTGCACTTACTCCTCAATCCCCTCCTACCCCACTCCCAGCTTGAAGACTGCCTCTCCCAAAACCCCATCTTGTCTTTCATCCATTGTCTTGATTCAGCAACTAGCTATAGCTATAAACATCCACAACAGATGCTTAGGAATTTGTGTATTAACAAACTTGAATCCCAGACTGGGGTAAACTGACAGACGGACAGACAAGGGGTGTGCTAAGCAAGTCGGCGTTGAGACCAGCAACCGGGAAGTGGTTAAACCAGATGTCCGAAATTTAATATTACGCTTCTAGCTCTTTCTCTTCACGTAATTTAGGAAAGCAAAACTATAACTGGCCTCGAAAATTGGACTATTAAAGCAAGTGACGCAAGAAGAATAACAGCAAGAGAGATGAAATGCATGACAGGAACAGCAGGATACACTTGGACAGATTAAAAAACAAATGCACAAATTGCAAAGGAATTAAAAATAACACCAATTTTGGACAAATTACTGGAATACAAAATAAGCTGGATACAACATGTAAATAGAATGCCTCGAAATAGATTACCCAGGGTAATGAAATACTACTCCCCAACTGGCAGGAGGAATCATGGCAGACCTTTGAAGAGGCTTCTGGTTACGTGAGACCGGAACTGGTCAACAAGTGGCCCAACTCCATTAAAGATATGATGATGATGATGATGATGATGATGATGAAACTATAACTGTTTCGCGTGCGATACGTGTTTCATTTAATAATTCCTTTATTCGACCATGGCGGGGGATAAAATTACACAGGGAGTTTCATAATTTGTACTACCTGCAAAGTATAATTAGGGCGATCAAATGGAGGCGGATGAGGTGGGCTTGGCATATAGCATGCACTCACAGAAGAGAGATACGCATAAATTTTGCTGGTAAATCCCACCGAAAGAGAATATAATGATAGCTGGCGTAATGATAGCATCAATGCTCCTCAACAAATACTGTGTGAAAGACATGGATTGAATTGATGTGGGCCGGAATAGAAACCAGCGGAAGAATCCTGTGCATAACTTCCCGTTTCATAAAACACGGCAAATTTCGTGACCAACTCAATAACAATTATCCCAACACCAGAGCACAAAGCTCCGTGAAGTCCTTGGGCTTGACGTAAGTACAATTACAACAGTGGGTGGTAATTACTTTACAATACTTGACATTTTATTGTCTCAGTAAGGGTACAGTTTTCCCTGTCCACGCCATGAAGGCATATAGGGGAAGTGGAGGTACAGCTCCACGCATTATCTTTCTCGGTACTAGATAGTTATTAACTTCAGGCTCCGACCGCTTTACCGCCGGGAAGAAGCCCCGATAGTACCCACTGGGCCCTGCAACCGATGCGGATGTTTCGAAGAAGAAAAAAATTTACTTCCTCTGCCAGGATTCGAGCCAAGGACCGTCCACCCTGTAGTGTAGTCGGTATAGCGACTACACTACTTTATTGTCTATGTAAAGGGAAAGCAATACTGTTACAGGCCTGGACAGGCCCTAAGAGTTCCAAGAGGTTGTCTCTCCCAGATTTCAAGACAATCGGCATACGAAGGTGGTAAGGCTGTCAGCCCTACACACTGGCCACCTTTACCCACAGGATGTATTACTGGTACTCATTTCTGTTAGAGGCTGAGTCGATCCCAGGGCCATAGTGCGACCGGAACGATTGTGTCAATGAAAAATTCCAACGACACCATCGGCAATCGAATCCGCGACATTCCGGCATTTAGCGTAGTGCCTCAGCCAACTACGCAACGGCAGTAACTTTTCTTTAATGATTTTGTACACCGTTATTTTATAAATACCTGCACAGAACATCCGCGTAGTAATTCCAACTAAGTAGTAAACGCAAATGCAGCAGGAAAGGTCTTTCTCGGTCTCAACGGATTTTGACGTTTTGAACTAATGAGCTCGCCTGAAGAAGGACTAAACCGAAACCAGCTGCTATTACGTAAATAAACAACTAATTTACATTACCATGACAGTTGTGTAGACGGTACTAACTAGGCAATGGGTATAAAGACCGGAGAATGAAGCTTTGATTCCCGTCATCGGAAAATTGTTATTCTTCTCCACATATTTACAGCGGTTCTGGGGTCCACCTAGCAAGTAGCAAGGGCAGTTTCCCCTGGGTAAAGCGATTCGATGCATTAACTTGAAAGTTCATGTCCATTTAAATTCCTTCTCTATGAATTTGTGGAGCTATACACCGCCTGGCCATGTGGTGCGTATGGGCGAGGAGAGTGGGTTGTATAGGTTCTTGTTGGGAAAACCGGAGGGAAAGAGACCAATGGGGAGATCTAGGCGTATATGGGTGGATAACATTAGGATGGATCTCCAGGAGGTGGGATGTGGGTATATGAACTGGATTGGGCTGGCCCAGGTTAGAGACAAGTGGCGGACGTTTGTGAGTGCGGTAATGAACTTTCGGGTTCCATGAAATGCGGGTAATTTCTTGACTAGCTGCAAACCAGTTAGCTTCTCAAGAAGGACTCTGCACCTTGGAGTAAGTAAGTAATACGCCGCCTGATCGATCGCTGTTTATCTCGAATCAAATCGATGCTTGTCTCTTGTTCCTGACCTTCCATTTTTCAACATAAAAATTTCATAAAACCGTCAACTAAACCGGTAGAACATTCGCCAATAGACATTTATTTTCAGTTGATTCTCAAAATATCTACGTCCATAATATAATGTCTTTAATGGATTTTACGACTCAAAATCTAAGACTCCAGTGGTCATCCATCGCTACACAAGTATCTCTTCTTTGCATACGTGTATGCCGTAAGTTCACAGGACCCGATCAACTTTGGCTCGACATATACACTAGAGCAGTGTTTCTCAATCGCCGGGCCGCGGCCCGGTACCGGGCCCTTGCATCAATTATAACGGGCCGCGAAAGATTCTCCGTGAATTGATAACTAATTTAAATGTAACTTTATATTTGTCAACATGCCACACCGTACACAAAATTCAACTGATACTCTTTATCATTATGCCATAATTAATTATTAATACTTACGTTAGTTTAAAGTATTAACTTTAAAAAAATTGGAAAGGTACTGACGAATAAATCTGTTGGGACTGGGACCTCGTCTTTTGAAAAAGAATTTACCGGGCCGCGGTCTCACAAAGGATGAGGAACACTGCACTAGAGAACTGAACATACAGTGCCACATAAATAAAAGCTTCCACAGCTAAACTCAGAATTAATCATTTCTACACTGTGTGTGTGTGTGTTTATATATATATATAAAATATTTTAACTATGTATGCAATGATTTAACCATAGTGTAACATCTGTACAGTTGAATATTGGGGACCGCGGTGGCACAGTGGTTAAGGTGCTGTGCTAAAAATCGGAAGGTCGCTGGTTCGATCCCAGCTGGTGTCATTTTATTGACATAATCCTTCCGATCGCACTATGGCCCTGGGGTCGACTCAGCCTCTAACAGAAATGAGTACCAGGAGCTTTTCATGGGGGTAAAGGCGACCGGTGCGTAAGCCTGACAACCTTACCACCATCTTGTGCCGTTGTCGTGAAATCTGGGAACCTTAACTTCCTGGAACCCTTTGGGCCACTCCAGGCCTGAAACGGGACTGCTTTAGGGTTGAATATTTTATGCTTAATTAATGATAACAATGCAGATGCTACAGGCAGACTAACCCTATAAATAGCAGCTCTCCAGAGGCAAATGGTTTTTAAAACTGACAGTCAGTTCTCCCTGAAGATGGCACACTAATACGGAAATATGTTGTACAAGCGCCTTTAATATTTGTGTTAATTAAGAACGTGCATTCAGTTTGCCTAATAAAATGTGCGCTCAAAATATTCCTTCGATTATCCGTTACATTTTTTGGCCATTGCGACAAAAAGCCCTCTAATTAAATTCAACCAATGACAGTTTAAAACGTGAAGGCTTTCTCCACTAGCTTGCCTTAATACGGTTATGCTCTCACTGCACCATCCGACTTCGTAAAGATCGGTTTTAATATCATCCTCCCATCTACGTCTTGTTTTTGTCTTCTCTTTACGTTTTCAGATTGATATGCTCTACACATTTATCACGCCAATTGCGTGCCATATCTCGCGAACATTTCTTCTCCGTTAATTTAATCGCTCTTAGAGATCGGGGTCCGGCTGGAAGTTCCAAGTGCCAACATGTTTCTTTTCAATAGTAGGCCTACTTAAAATCAGCACTGACCACCATTCCCCTGCTGGCAGGTGTCTCAGCTGTAAACGGAACTGTAAAAGAAAAAAACCCTTTGGCGTTGAGATATGCCAGGGGCGGGAAAACTAAGTCTCACAAAAATTATGGCCATGTACAATGCCATAATTTTCTGTTCCACTCCCTGTTTTGGTAAGCGCTACAAATGTGTTTGAATTAATCAGTCATATTTTAAGGCGTCAACACACCCCTGACACAAACACGACAGCAAGAAGTTACGACAAACAAGTACGAGCGAAGTGGAGGGGGGGGGGGGGCAACAAGAGACAAGAGGAGATAAGAAAATGCGGAAGGGGGAAAAAGA
>Ga0123357_10007916_pt1 | contig 13219 bp, 11 predicted proteins | sample TergutEmb28metaG_FD_89873 | JGI IMG/M metagenome (GOLD analysis project Ga0123357, IMG submission 89873) | Embiratermes neotenicus P4 segment gut microbial communities from Petit-Saut dam, French Guiana - Emb289 P4 | ecosystem: Host-associated > Arthropoda: Insects > Digestive system > Gut ...
ACATGATGCAAACCATAACCAGGCGCATTCTCAACAACGTACTCTTACACAATACGACATGCTGCCACAACCTCCTGTTAATATAAAGGAATTATTTTGTGAAAGTTTTTAAAATGACTTTAGCAAGGAACAATTTAGCTCCCTGAGGGTGATCTTCGGATCGAAACATGTCGGAGCGATTTTAAGTGTTTTAATGTGAAATTTTATGTAAGTGCATATGTTGGTTAAAAATTAAAGTGATTCATTTCACTACCCTAAGAGCAACTTACTTTTAGGTTTTCCATTCTACAGTTACAGTATTAATATGATGTAATATTCGTCTCGAATGAATGTTTTATACTTGTGCTGAACCACAACAAAGAATCCAGTTTCCTTTTTCTTGCTCATATCCGAGCACTAATATCACTATTCCAAATACACACAGACGAATGCACACGTCGAAATAATACAGGTTCCGTCTGTGTAAAGCACAGACTGCTACGCCACATTTCCCAAGGCTACAATATGGCACTGTTTTTTTTTTTTTTGTAATTGTTTATCCCAACTGACACCTTCTTAAATTATCCAGACACTACCGGATTTAATGAGATGATTATTTGACGCTCTCAATAAAAACAACTTTTATGGTACCGTAAAGAAAAGTCCGTACACATTATTTTAATTAATTAATTGCTTAGTCTGTCTCGCGAGAGGACCGTAGCCTCTTCCAGAGTGAGTTTTCCACAGTGTGCGCCCTAGCGTTTTCTCTTTCAAGCTCCAGTATCTTTTCTTTTCCTTTAGGTCAGACAGTAACTGCTTATATCTTCTTCCTCATCTTCCCGTTCCTTCTGCATTTCCTTCCATTTATCCTTCAAAAACGTGCTTTAGAAAGCAGTTCCTACGCAAGATATAACTAATACTGGACCGTGCATCATTGTGATAGTTGAAGAATAAAAGACTAACTTGATGTCACTTGCTACTTTATTTCACTTCTTATGTGCTCAACATGTTTCGGACATTAATATATCCATCATCAGGAGCTTGCGACAATTCTGTTGAATTACCACATTGGTCTTATTGTTCTTGGTTCGATGTGTGTTGGAGTTTCGGTGTGGTTGGGCTGGAGTGGTATCCGTGTTGCAGGCTGAAGCTTCAGCCTACTACACGGATACCACTCCAACCCACCAATTCAACAGAATAGTCGCAAGCTCCTGATGATGGATATATTAATGTCCGAAGCATGTTGAGCACATAAGTGAAATAAAATAGCAAGTGACATCACGTTGGTCTTTTATTCTTCAACTAATCCAGTCATCTTTATGGAAGCCAGCCCATTAACTCCATTACTAAACAAACCACACTTGTTCCGTCTAACACAACACAGGTTTAGTTTAATTCAGTTGGTTACCTTTACATGTATGCATACATGCAACACATGTAAGTGCAACTAATTGCATTACAATGAACCTGCGTGGTGTTAGACTGAATAAGTGTGGTTTGTTTAGCAATCCAGTTAGCCTTCCCTCATTTTTGTATTTTCTGTAACTTAACGTGTTCCTGCCTCTTTGACTCTACGTTTACACTTCTTCATTTTTCACACGATCGGTCCAACCATCTTCTCCGTCCTTATCCAGCATCACGTTTCAAAACTTCCAAGGTATTTCTGCATCATCTTACCAGGTGGCCGGATTTCAGCACCACACAAAGGAGACAATTCATAGCGAAGTGCATACTGTGTGCATGACAGTTGTTCGTTACACGTATGAACAGTTACGTCGGCACTTCATAATATTCAGCTGATCATACATGAGCCTTGTTTCCATACGTATTGCCATAACTCTGTCGGTTTATGTTTCTTTCTCGTTTGTCATTTCATAAGTCAGCATCACATAAAGGACGTCAAGGTCTAGAAGAAAATGACCATAATCGAATTTAATAGTATCCAGCATTTACGTAACCTACAAGAGTGCCAGGTTACTTTTAAATTCGACAATGCAAAACGGTTGTATTCAAAACCCCGGAGAAGAGGTAGAGACAATTTTTGTTTATATTGATGATACTAGGGAGCCGGTGGAGCGCAGTGGGTATAGAGAGTAGGCCACGGGCTGGACGGTCCGGGGTTCGAACGACGATAGAGGCAAGAGATTTTTCTCCATGAAATGTTACCGGGCAGACAGCCGCGTCAAGATATGAAGGTTTTTCGACCTTTCAGGGACTAACTCCATCCCAATATACAGTGTGTTGCTTCAGGGCAACACCCTGTAGATGGGTCAGTCCCTTAAACGTCAGAAAACCTTCACATCTTGATGCGGCTGTCTGCCCGAGAAAATTTCATTGTTCTGTCGCCGCAAAGGCTTCAAGACTTACAAGAGATTTTTCTGTCCTCAAAAAGTCCAGATCTGTGACCCACCTAGTCTCCTATTCAATGGGCACCGGGGTTGTGTGATTTCAGGGTTCCGTCGTGGTGTAAATGAGATCTTAGCTCTTCTGGGATGTTACGCAAGCGTAGATTGGTAGCTAGTACGGATGTTCCGGGACAACCTATCTGGCCCATCTTCAAGCGACTGCTTGACCTCTGAAGATGGGACCGATAGATTTTACCGAAACGTCGGTAAATAACCACCAATATACGCTGTGTAAATCCTAGAACAGGGAGTATCTATGGTACCAGGCTTCTTTGTAAGGAGTAAAGCGGCCGGGGCGTGAAGTTGACATCTCATCTCCATCTAGTGCCGAGGTTAAGAAGTAGTGGAGCTACAGCTATACTTCCCCTATACGCCTTGATGGCGTAGACAGGGAAAACTTTACTTTTTACATTTACTAATACATATACTGCACTAAATGCGGAGATGGATCAATAAAATAATGTGACTTTTCACCTGTAACTTTATATTAATTTTCAATAACCAATAAAGCAATCTTAGTAATTAACCAACTTGATGCACAAAATCTTGTTTTATAATAAGTTCATTAAATGCCTCTACATGTTTCGAGCACTATGTGCTCATCATCAGGAGGTCAAAATTGTATTATACGGCATCTGGTATCATAACACCTGTAGAGAGAGAGAGAAGAGTCTTCTCTCAACCTGTGCACCGGACGGCCACCTACAGGTGTGATGATACCAAATGCTGTATAATACAATTCTGACCTCCTGATGATGAGCACATAGTGCTCGAAACAAGTAGAGGCATTTAATAAACTTATTATAAAACAAGATTTTGTGCATCAAGTTGGTTAATTACTAAGATTATATTGAGATGCACGGTCAGCAAAACATCAACATAGCGATGTTAATACAGATTTCAATGCAATATTTGTGGTCAGCAACATTTACAAACGGAAACAGATACACTTAGAATTGCACTTACAACACGCCTAGTGCTTTATTTAATAGATACGAAAGAACACTTAACTCAATCGACAAATTTTAAGGCAGATGATTTAAAAATATATCCAAAATCGGTTAAATGGTTTCTGAAGCAAAATATGCTTTCATGTTTCGTACAATTTGCAATGAACACATAAAGATAAAACACAAAATCAGCAATTTTTCCTTTCGTATTGACCCCATGTCTGAAGTGTGTGGATAGTAATGAAGCGAGAAGCGAAATGCAATTTATGTGAAAGCAGCTGCCGAAAGATAAAGGTTAAACTGCAGTTAGACAGCTTGGTGATTCTGTCGCCGGTTAGTCTATTGCCATATGTCTCGCTGCTCGACCCAGCGGGGTCGACGTTATTAATAGTGATAGTCCGAGATACAGCAAGCTGTGTCCACACTGGCCTACGGTACTTACTTCATTGAGGCCACATGGCGCGGAAAATTACTTCTGCATTGGGAAGAAGGAGACTGAAAACAGAACAGTTGTTGGATTGAGGCAATGGATGTAACTGAGGCACGTGACGCACGCAGAGGCCATCCATAGGCCAGTAAATCCATCTTCGTACTGTACCATTCACATGGCTATTAATGGGATTCGTTCCTACTGAATACACACAGACATATAAACACAACACATTTCCGTATGCATGCACACGCACACACAGACAGCATATGCATTCTGGTTTTCCTCTCTCAACAGTAAATCTGCTGATTATTTGTGACGATTCGTTAATAACTCCATGGCGATCAGCCTTTTTTCTGAAGCAAACTAAACCCAGTGGAACAGAGTCTTGCTTGAGACAATAGGTTCTCAGCCAGTCAAGAAATTCCTTCAATTATAGGACCCGGAAATTCATTTCCGCATTCACAGCAGCCTAATTCTTGTCCCCATCTTGAGCCAGATCATTCCACTTCATGCCATTCCATCCCTGTTCTTTAAGATGTACGTACTACAATATTACGCTCCCATTTTACGATAGGCCTTCAAAGCAGTCTCTTCCTTTCAGGTTTTCCAAACAAAACTCCGTATGCAGTTCTCTTCAACCTCATGGGTTCTGCATGCACAACCCATCGCATCGTCCTTGCTTTAATCACCCTAATTATAACTAGCGAGAAATCAAGTAACAAGAGGCGCCTGTGTATGGAATTTTCTCCCCTTTCCAGAAGCTAATATTTACTAAAACATTCAATAACTTACATATATTTTACAGTCCCTGAAGGTCAATTACTTATTTTCATAGGAAACCGCCATTAGTTCCATTTTCAGAAGGCTTCAGTTACCACATACACTCTTTATTTTAGAACCGCTTTAGTATTATCTTTCTACTTAGTCGTGATTCTTTAAAGTGATTCTTCTCCGATTCTTTTGACCGAATGTTTGCTGAATTCCTTGTTACTCATATCTGACCATGCTGCTTTCATCAGTTCTTTAAGTGATCAACCTAACAATAAGCTATATATGGCATATTATAAAGCTCCTCACAACACCTACTTTTCCAGTCACGTATTATTTCCTTGAATTTCATCTTCTTTTTCTTAAATACAATCTAACTTCCTCCTATATTCCGCAGGATTAGTTTCACATATTTGCAAAACAACCATTAGAATTATGTGTTACAAATAGGCTACAATTTCACACACTTTAGCTAATGAAGTTTTTTTGTGCTTAGAAATCAGTGCAAAAACTGTTATTTGGGATATTTACGTGGTATATTTACCTTTATGTTGTCGGGGTGGGTATTTATATTTCAGCGCATGGTTTATGAAAAAATCAGGTATTACTTGAACAAAAAACATAAAAATAATGAAATAAATGACACCGTGGGTAACACAGACATCATGCAGCATCTATATAATACGAAGTAAACTCTGTGTTGCCTAAATATACAAAATGAATTTGTATGGGTGTACACGTATTCCATCGTACCTTCACTTTTGGCAACGCAGGTATTTAAAGAGTTTTATTTTATTTTATTTTTATTTTTTTTTTCACGAGCGTTTGTTAGAATTATTAGGCAAATACACGGACATTAGTAAATTCATTTGCCCATACCCCTGTTTGCCTTCATAGCGTGCCCTGGGACAATTTCAGCTCTTTTAAAAACAGATTCCATCCAACAATTCTGCATTAAGTGCTACACTCTGTATTATTTTTACGGTAGTCTATCGTAGGCGTAGGTACAAATTCACTTTTTTTTTTAACGAGTCTATGAGCAGGTCTCGCGTGAAGTGGTCAACCCTCTAATATTGGCAAAATAGCCTGTCATTTGCAAATTCAATTCTTTTTACAACAGCGCGACCTACTTTAAGTGGAACACTCTGTATTATTTACACGGTGACCTATAATATTTGCCAAGGTACAATTCTTCCGAAACGCAATAACGTAACAGGACGTGACAACATGACAAACCGAGATGGTTAGACTTCAGTATCTCCCGCATATTATTCGGTATATGAAGGAGCTGAAGGAATGTGTATCGTGTGTAATACAATTATGGAATTTTATGAGCACCATCAGAGAAATAGATCGAAATTTTATTTAAAAAGAGACAAAAACCACGAATTTTCAGCACAAATGGCAAAGGGGAAGACCATGGAATTTTTTTCCTTCGTTCTGTGTCTGAAACAGTGTGAGGCTTCTGTGCAGTTTATTAATACACTCGTGATGATACAAAATGTCATGTAACTTTCTGTATTTTATAAGCAAGTGGGCAAAAAGGAAAGATCTGCTTTCCGGTATTCCGAATTAGTTTGTGCTGCTGCCTGTCGCCATTTTGAATGACTTTTGCCTAAAGTCACCCCTCTATATTTTCCGTCTGTTCTGTTTTCAAAATTTCCTAATTTTAAAAACCTGCGTATGGGTAACCAATATTTGGCCGAGTACTTCATTAAAAATCTGACTTTGATCTCAACGTAACTGAAAAATTATGATTGGTGCTTGGCTTTACTATGAGCATAAAACTGGGGTTTTCATTAACTACACGTATTACTAAAAACAACCTATCGTAAATGAAGAATTATAAATTCGGCGAAGAGACTCGTTGAAAATTTGACGGGGAGTATATTACAAGTGAAATGTTATGTCACCATCATCTGATGATGAAGACAATGGAGGCACTAAAAATCTCTTACACTACCTGTCGAAGCCATACGTAAAGCAATGGTAGACTGCGTCCTACATGCATGAAAAACGCTCACTTGTTCAGATACATCTGAAGGGGAGATGATATGGTAGGCGTACGCCTATGCAAACAATTTTAAATTAAGCTTCACTTAGATTCATATTCTGAAGAAACTACTGAAGATAAGAATTCAAAATTTTTACCATTTCTAGTTTATTGCTGTGACCACAATCAGATAAAGAATAAGCCGTTTTCAAGAAAAACGCTTCCTACAATACATTTTTCTTATTTTTTGTGTAATTATGTGCATTTTGCAGTACACTTTTAATACTTCACAACAGCTTCTTTATGTAACTACAATCCTTTATCTTGATCTGATTGACAATCGAGATGCTATCTAGGGATGGTGAAATTTCAAGACATACATTATGAGATAATGATACCGGCAGATGAGAAAATGTAGTTTTGAGAAAAATGATTTAAAGTTTTAACATCACTAAAAATTATGGCACATAATGATACAGACTCACATTGAATGCTTCCCTGCACCATATTCTGGATCACCTGGACCGTCCCAATCTTATTTTCTTCTTTTCTGAATCTGCTTGTTTTTTTCTTGCTTGAAGCTCAATGTTGCTATTTCTGCCTTCCAGACACTTTCCATATCTGCTTTAGAGCAATCACTTTGTTAGATCTAGTGTATTTAGGACATCACTTTTTTTTTGCTACACCATCATTAAAACACAACACTGCATTATGTAGCCCAAACTCGAGTGTGTCAAGCCCTACAAAAACAGTTTTGTGTATACTTGTCCAAATAACAGAGTTCACACATTCACAGCGATTCTGAGTTTTCCCACAAAGTCCCACAAAGACATCTCTTCAGAAGATCTACACTGGCAAGGTCACTGAACACTGGTTTACTTGCATGCACAACAGCTGCTAGTAAACTATGCTTATGTTGATATGTAAGTCCTGGATTTGCACTGTTCTTGACTTTACACCACCTTGCATTAACATTTGGGCAAAACCCATCATGGGGCTTCTCATCCATTGACAGCTCTTAAAAAATATAACCCACAAAGTTCCCTTCATGGCTTCCAAATTGTTGACATTCCTTCTGACGGTTAAACCATAATAATTTCGTAATTTTCCTATTTCAGACTTAGGGAGGTGATTTAGGCCTCCAAGAGGTTTGTCATCGTGAAATTTTGTACCTGTCTTTCCTTCCACAATTCTCCTCAATTTTGTACCTGTCTTTTCTTCCACAATTCTCCTCAATTTTGTACCTGTCTTTCCTTCCACAATTCTCCTCAATTTTGTACCTGTCTTTTCTTCCACAATTCTCCTCAATTTTGTACCTGTCTTTTCTTCCACAATTCTCCTCAGTGCTGCTCCCATTTTTTTGTACATGGCCTAAATATTCTAGTTTTGTTACAGGTATTTTTGGACCATAGAGCTTCTCAGCAGCCACCCTTTGTATGCTTTGCTGTCCCCATTACCAAGATACTTTGTGCAACAAATACTTTGGGTATGAAAAGAACAACTGAAAATGTTTAGGATACTAGCAACTTCCATTCCATCACTTGTTCTTTCATAGTTCTTTTTACAGCTAAGTTCCAAGGTTGGACTGTTGTGACAAAACAAAACATGCTCATTATTTCTATATATGAAACTTTCCCTGTGTCAAAGCAGGTAGCTCATATAATATCATTCAGGGAAGTGTGTCACCGTTTTTGCAGCTGCCATCAAAACAAGTAGTTATATCTGATGAATCACCTTCCTCATTCTCACGTACAGATTCTCTAGCTGCTTGCATCATGGAGACTTTACACACTTCAGTCACAGCTGAACCAACAGTCTTATTATAGATACTAAACATTTTGGAGGCTGTGGAAGATGCAGCACTACACATATCACTTTTCCTGCCTCTCTGCCTTTGCCATTTGGCCTTAGGCCATACAATAAAGGGACGTTAACATACAACCTGCTACTTTTAATGTTTGAAAGTCATTATGCCTGCAGTATGATGACATTTACAACATTTAATAACTAATATACCTATAATACATCTCTTTGACAAATTTTCCAACAAAGAAATATCACCAGCACAATGTTTGCAACTAGTGTCTTTGTTTATGAGCCACAAAGCAGGTTTAAACTACAATGTTTCAGTTGTGAGCACAATCACGTTCACCGGTACAACAAATGTTCTCATGTGTATTAATTTCAGTCTTCACAGAAATGACATGTACCTTTTCGTTGGATGAACTGAGGTTATGTTTGTCACAACTGTTTTTGGCGCTTTTGTTAGACCGAGACCGTCTCCTTTCTGAAATAACTGTTGTATTTTTAACAACTACATACTTTTGTCCTCCAAATTTTGTTTTCGATCGCAACTTCTATGTTCTGGGCGTTTTCAAATAATAACTGAAATTATACCACACAAAAATTCAAGAAACGAAACGAGAGACCTCGATATGACTATCGATACAACTGACAGTGTGGGAAACACTGCAGACACAGTTTTCTCTCTACATCGAAATAAAAAATATCCCCCTCGTACTAAAAGTCTAAAAATTCCAGCTCTTTTCCTGCTGGAGTGCAAAAAAGTGGACGTGGCCTGTAAAGAACATACCCTTGTGTAATATTTTATTAAAATTTAATCAGATGTGGGATTTTAATACAACTAATGTAATTTGACGCACAAAAGAGTGAGGCGTTTTAATATGCTAAAACCATGTAATCTAATTTTGAAGCCCTCTTGACACTTGTTTTTTTTTTTTTAAGACTTGCCCTGTTATGTGTGTTAATACTTTGAATCCGAAATCCGTTACTACCGGTTGTTACGGCGTAGGCTAAGGTAGAAACCATTAAGTACAGCAAGCGAGTTTATACACTAGTAAGAAACAGAAATTTCTGCAGCAGCTGTTAGCAGCAACTGAAATCAAAACTTCGAAAACACGGCATTTCTTGTTCCTAGCAGAAAAATGTAGTTATGAGGTATTCGTTAAGTAAAACAGTTTCCGAATTAGGCAGCCATTTATAAAAACCGGAACCGAAAATGGAAGACGGACTTTACTGCTATTTTCAGTAGAATATATTTCTTAGCACAGACCTTCTCATTTAGGCGTTTTATGTCAAGTAAGAGGATGCCTCATGTCTACCTGTCTATCCAGTTTGTGACTGGCATATTCTGAGCACCTAAACGTATCTGAAAGTCAATTGAAAGTTTTAGGACACTTTAAATTTTCAGCCATATTCATCCATACCACAACATTCTTAACATAATGTTATGCACATATTTCCATTGCAGTCATATCATGTATCGTTCGTCAAAACTTGTTGTAATCAGGTATGACAAAACTCTCAATAACTTGAATAATTACAGGCAAAATCTGTTGTTAGGATTATTGACCATATACACAGCCCCCTCTATACAAAATACCTTAAATTGATTTTCCCATGCATCCCATAAATATGTACACCTGCTCTTTGTAATCTGTTACTGAACACTGCTGTGTATTAAAATATGGATTGGATTCATATATTTTATATTGTCCAAAACGGATATTTACAATTCGGCTAAAACGATGTTAATAAATTGGAATGATTGCCAATGGAAATTCCGTGTACTACATTACAAAGTGAGGTACGCGGTGGCGTAGTTGGCGAGGCACTAGGCTACAAACCAGCAGGTAGCGGTTTCGAATCCCGAAGGCGTCATTGGGATGTTTTTATTGACTTACTTCTTCTGGCCAACCTATGGCCCTAGGGTCGCCGTAGGTTCTGGCAGAAATGAGAAGCAGTGATGCGGCTGGTGCGTAGGGCTGACAAACTTGCCACTCTTGTGTGTAGATTGTCTAGAAGTTCTGGGGGCCTCTACCTCTTGGCGCCCTGAAGATCTTGCTGATAACACAGATTTCTGTGCCAAGATGATTTTGGAAAGTAAGACCTTTTACAAAATTTTCAGAAATGAATTTTTTGGGATAGAAATTGACCGACGTTTCGAAGAAATGCGCTGCTTCCATGTGCAGTGCAATCAGTGCACAGTGATATTGCAAAGCAAGTACCTGTGTTCCAGGATCAACGCAGCGAGAATTAAGATATAATTTCATCGTGCATTACTTTCATTTGATTCATCCCTTTGTTTCCCAAAAATATCCAAAATATCAAATAATCAGTCAACACTCTAAACTGAGTACTGAACAAAATGTGTCATCGCTCACCAATCTGGAACGTAATTCAGAACACGTATCTTCTATGTGCATCACTCCATAAATCATACTCCAAACAAGAGTTTTTAACTTTCTGATTTTTGTATTCATCACTATATTATTTTATTATTTAACCCTAACTTTTAATACAAAAAACTATATCATTTTTAAATTCTGGAGTGATTTAGACACATTTTAATTGTATTTTTATTTTTGTTCTCACCACCCTGAAGATGGCCACGGGACTGGCCGAAACATGTTGGAGACCACTATGCTATAAAATTACATCCATAAAATTAAAGCGTGTTTGTTGATCTTCTAATATATTTTATGAATTCCGCATGCACATTTCGTCAGCGGCCTGCTACTTTATCCTTTCCTAGTTACGTATTTCCTCCCCGGCATCTCAAACTTAGACACCGTCTATGATATTACTAAGTTTGTAGTCAAAGTTTCACTATCACACAAGAACAGAACAAAATAATGTTACTGTAATTACATAAACCATTGATATGAAACTGTGTGGTTTTCAAAAGCGGTGTGGACGTAGTCCTTGTCATTTCTCGGAAATAGAACCGCGGTCATCTGAGTCTTGGTACCCCCCTCACGGTGCGACAGGCCTTAGTGTGCCAGGGCCTCACGATCGTACTCAGATACACCACGCTCGGTAGGACTCCCGTGGATGAGTAATCAGGCCATCGCAGAGACCTCTACCTAACAACACACAACACTGACAAGAGACAGACATCCATGCCACCGGCGGGATTCGAACCCGCAATCCCATTCAGCGAGCGGCCGCAGACCCACGCCTTAGGCTACGGCTACATTGGAGCCACAAACGACACAACACAACCGTCAGGACAGACTCCAGACAAGGAAGTAGAAATCAAAAACATTACTGTTTACGTCAGGGGCTAAACTGAAACCTATACAACCTTGTACGACTGGAATGTTATCTCCCCCGACTGTCTGGAGCCAACAAAGTGAGTTCGTTTCGAGCCGACAGTCTGGTCAGATACCTGCTGCAGTGCGCATAGGATTCGAGTGTCGTTGCAATGGACAAAACATATGGACACGCATGTCGGGTTAAATGTAGCCACACGTGTCTGCGATGTGTACCCAGACAAATGTCGGTTTGCTGTGTTGTGTTGGTTCTGGCTGCACTGTAGACGGTGCGGCAATTGGGATCGGCACTGTTGTAGGTTACTTTCGACTGTTTTCACCCAGACTTAATTACGACATTAAAAATAATTATTTTCTCACAAAATCAAAGACTTTCCCGAAGGCTAATTCACTAATTTCAGAAGGGTTACTACAATGGCAGCGTGCGGTATTGTTGTGTGCTACAAGCCATACGAAAACTTTCACAGCAATTGAAGGATAAAGAGGAGAAAAGCCCTTTATGTTGCATAATTACAAAGCCGTACTATTCTAACTTGTACTACTGCAACTAATCCGGACACGCATAGCATGTAGGGCAACTCTAAAACCTGCTAACAAGGCGGCTTGTTGCGGTCTTTGTCTACGGTGGGCTTTCAAGTAGCCGTCGGTTCAGTTGTTTGGTTTGCCCTTATACAGATCGATATTGTTTAGCAGCTAGGCTACTGCAGAGATAGTGCAGACAGACAGAACTTGGTACCCACTTACCGTAACCATACCAACTGCCAATATCCGCCTAACTTTGCCTAGTCTTCAAGCGATTAGTGACGGTCTGACTACGAACGAAAATAAAGCCGCGCCCAGTGGCCGCGCAGTCTAAGGCGTGGCCGCTCGCTTGCAGGGATTGTGGGTTCGAATCCTGCCGGAGGCATTAATGTATGTTTCTTGTGAGTGATGTGTGTTGTTAGGTAGAGGTCTCTGCGACTGGTTGCTCACTCGTCCAGAGGAGTCCTACTCAGCGTGGTATTTCTGAGTGCGAACGTGGAGCTTCGAGAATGATGAGGCCTTGGCACACTAGGGGCTGTTGCGCAGCGAAGAAGAGAGAAGAGACAAAAGAAAAAGCTGCGTCGTATACAGATTAATTTATTGTCTATCTCTTGTGTTTGGAAGTGACAGTACAACAAATGTAAACTAGCAATTTCTAGAATATTAACCAAAAAATTGACAATATTGTCATTTGATTTACAATAATATTTAAAAAAACATTAATCTCGTACATGTTTGAGACCTTCAAAATATTATTGTGAATCAAATGACAATTTTGTGCATCTGGTGACTAAAATTGTAGAAAACGAATTACCGTTCACTAAATGGAAAATACAAAATTCCTATGCTACTAGGTCTTTTATATTTTTGATTTAACACTGTGCAAGATGGAGATCAGTAAAGAACTCCATACCGACTGACTGTATCGTTTAAGTACCTGATTCGACTTTCAGAAATACCCTTGTATTGCAATACATACAGGGTGATTCACGACTTTGGGACATAACTTCAGGAGGTGATTTCCTAGGTCTTTGTGATCAAAAAAGTTCATATAAACATGTGTCCGAGTTTGGACTGTTACGGAGTTATGACCG
>Ga0123357_10007918_pt1 | contig 13217 bp, 13 predicted proteins | sample TergutEmb28metaG_FD_89873 | JGI IMG/M metagenome (GOLD analysis project Ga0123357, IMG submission 89873) | Embiratermes neotenicus P4 segment gut microbial communities from Petit-Saut dam, French Guiana - Emb289 P4 | ecosystem: Host-associated > Arthropoda: Insects > Digestive system > Gut ...
AGAAGTAGCTGAAAAATTAGGAATGTCTTCGCCTTCGTTGTCAGATGCCATAAATGGTAATCCAACGGCTGATAAATTAGAGCGTATCGCTTCGGCAATTGGTGTATCAATCTCAGAATTATTTGAGCAACCGGCAACTGACATAATCATTTGCCCGAAATGTGGAACTAAATTCAAAATGGAATAAGCTATGGAACTTGCAATTATTCAAAGTAAAATATACGAAATTAGGGGTAGTAGGGTAATGTTGGATTTTGATTTAGCCGAAATCTATCAGGTAGAAACAAAGAATCTCAAACGAGCGGTAAAAAGAAATATTGATAGATTCCCTTCTGATTTCATGTTTGAATTAACTCAAAATGAAGTTGATTTTTTAAGGTGCAATTTTGGCACCTTAGAAACAGGAGGCAGGGGGCAGCACTCAAAATATTTGCCGTTTGCATTTACAGAGCAGGGCATCGCTCAACTGTCAAGCGTATTAAACAGTCCTTTCGCCATACAGATGAATATCAGTATTATAAGGGCTTTTGTTGTTTTACGTCAATATGCTTTGGGATATGCAGAACTTAATCAGAAGATTGAAAACTTTATGATTGAAACCAATATGCAATTTAATGATGTTTATCAGGCATTGAAAGAATTAGCAGAACAAAAGAAGGCATTAGATAAACCCCGTAATCCAATTGGATTTAAAGCAATACAAGAAAAACGAGATAGCAAGGAATGATTTTTTTAGTTTTGTATTTACTGCAATTTACTGAAAAAAATACTGAAATTATTTTGAAGCCCAAACGTCCACCACACGCCGTTTTTTTCTAATTTGTGGTATTCCTTTACGTCAAATTCATTTGATGCGCTTAAACGGGCTTATTTTCATTCATCATAGCATTTTTACAACGGCTATGTGTCGCTTCAACTCGTAAATATCATGCCGCAGTATAAACGATTCTATTTCCGCTGGACTTTTGTCTTTCAAATCCTGAATTGGCGTCTCATAGAATTGTAACGCTTCCAATCCGATATACAACTGTTTTTCAAAATAATCTATTATTTTTTGTTTCTCTGATGCCATAATACGCTGTTTTAATTTTCATTACTGTACTATTTTGCATTATATTTCGCACCGTAAAAATAACTCATTTTGATTTATTATTAAGCATTTAGAGTTCTTTTATTTAAAGTGCAGTAAATTTTTTATTTTCGTTTTCGTTTTTTTATGTTAAGTTTTATCAGGTTCTCACTCCATAAATAGCTGTAAATGTTTGAATTGATTTTGCAACCGCTTTGCCCTGAGATAGAGTTTCCGTACTGTTTTTTCGTTTGAGCCTCAATATTTCTAAATATTTATGTCAACTTTTATCAACTTTTTTTAATTGTCCGTTCTGACCTCCGACATTTGGCGACATTTCCGCCATCCGGCATCCGCCGCCCCGCCGCCCGCCGATTCACGCAAACATACTATTTGACCTTTTTAACTCCATTCGCTTAATGTCTCGCTTCAAATTGTTCTTTGGATTGTATTTTTCATTCCTGATTGAATGCGCTATCTCTCTAAACTGAATTTTCAGTTCCGACCCATCCCATTTTTTTGACAGTCGAACCTTCAATTTTTCATCATAAATCTCTCTATGATTTTCATAATAAAATTCAACTCCCTTGTCACTCAAATATGATGTTTTTGCACCGTCCGGCAATGGCAAATTTGTTATCTCGCAAAGCATATTTTTTATTGATGGTTTTGTCCGGAAATCCCCCGTTATCCAAGCGGTGATTTCCGGACAAATTTTCATTTTTTCAGCCTCTATTTTTTCACTTCCCAAATGGTGATTTTCGGACAAATTTTCATCATCGCTCAAATTTCCCAAACGGTGAAAACGTAACAAATTTTCATTGTTGTTCGGATTTCCCAAATGGTGATTTTCGGACAAATTTTCATTGTTGTTCGGATTTTTCCCAAATGGTGAAATCGTAACATCCTGAATGTCGATTAGAGAATTTATTTTTTCAGCAATCAAACTTCTTACATCGTTTTTCATTGTCGATGTAGAATGTTTTTGAATCAATTCGCTGAATTTTTCGAGTTCCCGTTTCTTTTTTTTCTGATATTCCCATTTCTTTAACCAATATCCGGGAACGCATCCATTTACAAACAACTTTATTTCATCGTTGTTTAGGCTTGCAAGGTCTATGCTGTCTCTATCGACAACAATAATGTCATCAAATACATTTAGCAACTCATCGCCAAAAGAACGCCAAATAAGCGGATTTGCAAGGTCTGACAATACAAAATGTACTTCATTCCCGCCTGTGATTTTCTTTAACCGGCGTGTCTTATTGATTGAAATTTCATACCGTAAAAGGTTATTGGATGCTGTATGCTCGCTCTTTTTCTCTTTTAGGTATATTTTTATGTCCCACTCTGAAAACGTTATTGTAACGCCTATTTCGCTGCGGGAATAATTACCACCGCCGCAATATACAATCGAATCAATGAATTTTTGAGCATCAAATGGCAGTTCTACATTCACTCCAAATTCCAGCGTATAAAATTGCGTCGTTTCCGGATTGAAATTTATTGACGTGGCTAAATCATTGAGCGCAGAGATAAATTCCAACAGGAAGAAGTCGTTTTCATTGTTCAATCCATTGTTTTTGTATTTGTGTAACGAGCCTCTCACATAACAGCGATTTGGATACAATTCTACAATCATACCTTTGTATTTGGCTGTTTTCCTGTTTTCATCTTTCCGGTGAAACTCCAATACATCACTACATATCGCCTTTTCTGGGTCAATCTGAAATCGTATCCCGTCAATCATTTTATAAAATAAATTTTATAGCGCGAATTTTCCGTTTTTATCCAATAATCCAATATCTTAATGCCTCTTTTTCGTAACTCACGGATATGGCTTCGTGGGTCGGGCGTTCTTATAATTCTCGAAATATCCACATTTGAATACTGCCCGCCTGAGAGGAATAGATTAAGCACTTTCATTTGAATTTGTGCCGGATTACCGTAAAATTCATTACCTTTGCGCTCAATATCGCTATATGCGATGTTTAATTGAACCGGAACGCTAGGCGTGTGAACTCTTGGCGTTTTTTTATTTGTTTCCATTGTCATTTTACAACTATGGTTTTTAACGCAAAATCAATATCACTTTGACGATAGCGAACTTGAGAACCTATACGGACGGCTTTAATTTTTCCGCTCTTTGTATATTCCCATAGCGTAGGTAACGATATACCAAGTGTTTTAGACGTTTCGCCTCTTTTGAAAAGTCTTTCCGGCTCTTCCGGCTTGTTTAGCTGACATTTTTTGAATTGTTCTGCTACTGCCTCAACGATAATTGCCTTTATGTCCTCTAACGGCGTTTGATGTAGAATTAAATTATTCATTTTTATTTAATTAGAAAATTAATAAAAATGAAATTGCGCAATTTCAATCAATCGTTTTTGATTGACGGTGCAAATATAAGCATTAAGTTTTGATATAAACAACTAAAAATTAAAGTGTTACATTATTATTATTTTCCATTATAAATGTATCGTAATTGTTCACTTTGTTTTTTGTTGAGGCTTTGTATATCCAAGATAATTAGCTTATTGCATTTTTTTATGTAATAAAGATTCAATATTTTATATTCTATCCTGTTTTATTCCCAATTAATGTATATACAACTGATATAAAACAAATTACTGATTGTTTTATGTGTAACCTTTTCCTTTTTTCATTTCCTTTATCTCATACAATGTATTCAATAAAGTATCTGGAAATATTGCATTTTGCCAAATAATACATTTCTTTCGCCATTCGCTAAGTGTTTTTCTTGATATATTGGTTTTGTTCGCAAATTCAACGGCTGTAAACGATTTATTTTTACCTGAATTAACCTTTTTAACAATTTCAATAATTTCATCTATGTTGTTTATTTTTGGAGTTGCAATATTTAACAACTCTTTTTCATCGACAATTTTTTTACCTTCCCTTTTTGCCTTCTCCAATTGATTAATAACTATTTCAATATTGTAGTATTTCATGGCTTATTGTGCTATGGCTATTGGTGAGAAGAATTTGTGTAGCTTCATTTTCCGGGCGTTATCTTCCTGACTGATTTTTATATATCGCATAAATGCCGATTCTGTTTTATGTCCTGTTATCTTCATTATTGAAATTGCCGGTACATCGCTAAGGTAGGCATTTGTAGCAAACGAGCGGCGGGCTGTATGGGATGAAACAAGGGTGTATTTAGGTTCTGACTTTTTGATTTTGAAATCACCTTTTGTTTGCTCAATCTTTATTGGTTCGTCAATGCCGGATAGCTTGGCAACGTCTTTCAGGTAGTCGTTAAATTTTTGATTGCTTGGAACTTTTGGCAAACGGTATTCGTATTTGCTCAAAATAGACTGTATAACCGGATGCAGAGGAATCACCACCGGCGAACCTGTTTTGATTGTCCTGATTGAAATTGTATCCCCTTGTATATTGTCATTACTTAGTTGTGATAAATCGCTAAAACGTAAACCTGTATAGCATCCAATCAAAAACAAGTCACGCACACGGTCTAATTTTGGCTTTTTAGATAGGTTTAACCTGTACATATACATCAATTCCGTTTCTGACAGGTAAATTGATTCCGTTTCTTCTTTCGGTTTTGCAAACGTCTTTTTTTGGAAGTCGCCATTTACCGGCAAACCGACCTCCTTAGCATTGGACAGGAATGTTTTTAGTATCTTTATTCGTGTTCCTATGGTATTAGGCGCATAGCCCTTTTCTTTCAAAAATTTTACTAAGAGATTATAAAAATCAATGTCGATTGTGGCAAACCTTAATTTCAGTTTTTTTTGTGTTTGATATTCTGTTAAATCCCGTTCTAAAACTCTATAACTTTTCTTTGTAGATTCCTTCGCATTGGATGTTTTTATAAAATGTGAAATGTATTGCATCAATTCCATTTCTGAAGCAGGTTCTTCTGTTTTGTTTTTTTCTGTACGCCAAATTTTGTCAAATTCTCTTTTGAGAATATTGTTTGTCGGTTCAATCCCATTATTTTGTAATCTGCGCAATACATTTAAGGCTGTACTTTCAATATTCTTTAACCGGACATTAAATTCTGGATATTCTGGAAATTTTTTTGTTTCTTTTACTGTACCGGTACTAAAATTCCAAAAGTCAGGATTTATTGTTTCAGACGTAAAATATCGCAGGCTTAAATACTGTTTTTTGTCATTTACTATTTTGTACGCTCCATATGAAAACCTAAAGAAGATTGACGTTTCTTTTGAATCAGGTTTGTTTAGATAAAATTTTACTGATGCCATAATTTTGATGTTTAATTGAACGTACAAAATTAATCAATATTTTTCTGCTGACAAATAAACTGACAAATATTTTTTATTCCAATTAATTTATTTTAATTTATCCTTACTTTATATCCTTGTTATACGCCCTGTAATAGGATAAAATAGATTAAGTTATATTGTGTTTAGTAAAATTATTTGTTGTCCTAGCAGGACAATAAACATAGCCTAATTCTAAATGAGTTAGGCTTTATTGTTTCCGTATTTGTTTCCGTTTTATCTTTTTTTCTTGTTTTTATCGTTAGCTGGAAAAATCAAAATGTAAAAAAACTAATTTTTAGAAGTCCCCTAACTGATTTTATATAGCCGTCTTGAAAAAGAAAGGCTGTTCAGTGAATTTTGGACAGCCTTTTTTTGTTATACTAAACTTCTTTCAGAATTTGAATAATATCCTCCGCTGTGATTTTAAGAAAATCTTTTTCCAACGGCGTAATAAATACGCCTCCCAAATCAACGGCAGCCGGACTGATCAACAAGTTAGCTTCGCCTTCCGCGCTGTAACACGCAGGGCGGTGTTTTTTTCTTGGGAAGATACAGACAATCCACCGATCATTTTCATACCAAGCCAGCACGTTCATCATCGGCTCACTATTTTCCGGCTTCTGTTCCATAGAATAATAAACCTGCCTGAAACGGTCGAGCAGCTCTTCCTTATTATCTGATTCAATATTTATTGCATTGTACCTGTTCCGGTTTTTCTCAATGGGAAGAAAGCCTTTATTTCCCGCCTGAAAATGAAAATGGTCGGGAGCAGAAGCGCCACATTCCGGTCCGTTATAAAAAACGACCGAATCGTCTAACTGCTGTGCCAAATCGAGCATATCCCCGAAGCGTGAAGCGATTCGTTGCGGCGTATGTTCCAATGCCGGTATCGTCAAATGACGTGGAAAAATCGGATAAGGATTGACCAGTATGGTATACCGTTCGTTGAATGGTATTCCGTTTTGCTCCGGCGGACGGTTTTCCGCGCAAAGGAAACACTTTCTTTCCCTGATAGATTGTGCATCTATCCTGGCAGCCGAAGAAACAATGCGCGCCGGATTGAATTGCACTTTGTATTCCCTGCCGTCCACCAGTAAAGTTTTCTCTTTCACCATTTTCATACAAGTTTCAAATCCATTGCTATTTTCGTCAGCTCGGCGGTATTGTGAGCATTTAATTTTATATGCAGGTTTTTCCGGTAGCTGCGGATAGTTTCATAACCGAGAAACATTTTGTCGGCAATTTCCGTGCTGGTGTTGCCTTCGATTATCAACTGCAACAGCTTGCACTCGCGGCGGGTAAGTTCAATTTTTTTCTCTTCGCCTTTTCTCAGCAGAATGTCTGCTTCTTCGCACAGGAACCGTTTTCCGGAAGCAACCGCATGGATTCCCTGTATGATTTCTTCCGGCATGGCGTTTTTCAAAATATATCCCGATGCGCCGTTGTTGAGGACGTGAGAAATAACCGTATATTCGGCATAGCTTGTCAGCATCAGTATGTTTATAGCCGAATATTTTTCTTTGATTTGAGGACACAAATCCATGCCGCTGCCATCGGGCAAACCAACGTCGAGCATCAGGACATCGGGTTGTTCGCAGTTCAACATCTTCCAGCAACCAGCTACATTATAGGATTTTCCTGTCAGACAGGCGATACCCGATTGCGTAATGATTTTTTCCAATCCGTCAATCACAATCTGGTGGTCATCTACAATAGCTACCCTGATTAATGTAGAATTGGGAATTGAGGATTGAGAATTATCCTTTCCTGTCTGCAAATCATCTGTTTTCATATTTTAATATTCTTATAATTTATAATTATCAATTGTCAACTGTCAATTGTCAATTCAACATTGATTTCCGTTCCTTCGCCTGTCCTTGAATCAATGTTAATCATGCCGTTGTAAGACGCTATGCGGGTGCGGATATTCTGCAAGCCCGAACCGCCGGTTTCTCCCGAAGGGTCGAAGCCGCAACCGTCGTCCTGAACGGTAAAAGCAATACGGTTAGTGTCTTGCACGATTTGTACCATGATTTTACCGGCGCCCGAATGTTTCAACGCATTGTTCACCAATTCGTGAATGCTGCGGTAAATCATCACCTCCAGATTCGGGTCTAAACGCGATTCGTTGCCGTAATAGGCAAACTGAACGGAAGGCAAGTCGCTGCAAAAATCGCTCACCGCCGGTTTCAGTCCGAAACGCGAAAGCGAATCGGGCATCAGGTGATGCGCCACGCGCCGCATTTCCTGTACCGACCGGTCGAGCAATCCAATAGCGCTGTCGAAATGTTCCAGGTCGGCATATTCCAGCCGGACTCCTTTTTTCAATTCCAGCAAATTCAATTTCACGCCGGTCAGGATACTGCCCAGCCCGTCGTGCAGGTCGCGGGCAAGTCGGGTGCGTTCGCGTGTTTCTCCGTCGAGCACGGCTTGTGTGGCGACTAACTGTTTTTCCTGCTCCAGCTGTTTCAACTGCTGTTCCGCCAACTGCTTTTGTTTTTCGGCAACACGTCTTTTCTGTACCGTCCAACGCCATAGCAAAAAGAAAGTTGTCAATGCCAGCAACAAAACGGCGCCTCCCGCAATGCTTAATCCTCTCATCAATCGCTTTTCTTTTTCCAAAGTGGTAATTTGGAGATCTTTCTTTTCTGTTTTGTATTTGACTTCCATTTCCGAAAGCGACGATTGGAAGTTTTTGTTGGAAAAAGCGCGAATGGCATTCTTACTTTTTTCGAAATATTCAATGCTTTTAGCAGGGTTTCCTATCCATGCGTTGGCTTTTGCAATATCCCCATACAAAACGGAATTGATATAAACATCGGTAGTATCGGTTGCTAAAGCTTCAAAAGCTGTTTTTTCCGCTTCTCTGTATTTTCCCTGTTTCAAATAGCAGGTAGAAAGCATATACAAGGCAGAAGCCAAATATGATGGAACGTCTGTTTGACGCGCGTATTCAACTGTTTTTTGAGCATATTCCAAAGCTTTGCCGTAATCGGGAATCTTCAGCCAAACATCGGTTAATTCCTGATTGGCATACATCAGTTTATATGCTGGAGTCTTTGGTAAAGCGGAGAGAATTCGGTAAGACTCTTCGCCGTATTTCAATGCTGTGGCATAATCTTCTTTGTCGATGGATATGCTGCATAATCCCTGATAGGCGTCAGCAAGACGGATAGAATCATTTATCTCACGGGAAATTTTTTCGCCTTTCAAATAATATACTTCTGCCTGCTGCGAATTTGACATTTTTGTGTAAGTACTTGCAACTTCATTGTAGATTACTGCAACCTCATCCTGCTTTTTGTTTTTATCAGCCAGCGCTAATGCTTTGAAATAATTATCCAATGCCAAATCATATTGCCCGTGAGTATCACTTATTACACCCATACTCTCAAACACTTTTATTTGCAAAGAGTCCAAGTTTTCTTTATCTTTCGTTTCGCTTTTTCCTGTTTGTTTCAGAGTTTCAGAGGATTGTTCAAAGTAATAAAGGGCAGAATCTAATTGGTTTGCAAAGTAGTAAGAAATTCCGGCATTGTAATAAAATGTAGCTATTTGAAAGGAATTACTTCTTTTCTCAGCAAGCCGAAGACCTATCCATGAATATTCCAGCGATTCACGGGTATCTGTATGTAAGTATGCTTTCGACAATTTATTATAAATATTATACGATTCATTGTCGGATAAAGCCGGATTACGCAAAAGTATTTTAAGCGAATCTATACTTTCCTTCGTACGTTGCGCATGAATAGTAACCACCGGTAAAAATATGCCAATCAAAATCCAATATTGAATTTTTATGTGCAAATATTTTTTGATTTGTAGAAAATAGTCCATATCTTTGTCGCTGTAATCTAATTATTTTGAAATATGATAGTAAGTGATGATTCTGTTCGTGATCCAGGTCCTGCTCCTAAGGGCATAGCTGATTCTTCCACTTCTGATGAAATGGTTAACTCTCCCGCTCCTAAAAGTGCAGTTAAGCCTTCTCCTCCCAAGCCTTCCGTGAAAGGTAAAAAAGGAGCAGTCAATACAAAAAAAGCTGTAAAGCCGGTAAGTGCTAAAACAAAAGCGCCTGCAAAAGGCAAATGAAAGAGGAAGAAAGAGGGTGGAAATATTTCCGCTCTCTTTTTCTTTTCTATCAATGCGTTCGCTTCCATAATCTTTATTAGTTACGAGGAATTAGAATTCCTGCCGTAAAATTAATAAATTTTTTCCAACTCTCAACTCTCAACTTTCAACTCTCAACTTTCAACTCCACATTAATCTCCGTCCCTTCCCCAACTATCGAATCAATATTAATGATGCCATTGTAGGACGCCACGCGGGTGCGGATATTCTGCAAGCCCATGCCTTCGCTAACGCCCGCAACATCAAAGCCGCAGCCGTCGTCCTGAACGGTAAATGCGATGCGGTCGGCTTCCTGCACGATTTGCACCATGATTTTAGCGGCTCCCGCATGTTTCAACGCATTATTCACCAATTCGTGAATGCTGCGATAAATCATCACCTCCAATTTCGGATCCAAGCGCGATTCGTCGCCGTAATAGGCAAAATGAACAGAAGGCAGGTCGCTGCAAAAATCATTCACCGCCGGCTTCAATCCAAAGCGCGAGAGCGAATCGGGCATCAGGTGGTGCGCCACGCGCCGCATTTCGCGCACCGATCCGTCGAGTAATCCCAGCGCCTTGTCGAAACGTTCTACATTGTCATATTCCAACATCACGCCTTTTTTCATCTCCAATAAATTTTGTTTTACGCCTGTCAGCATACTGCCCAATCCGTCGTGCAGGTCGCGGGCGAGGCGGGCGCGTTCCTGCGTCTCGCCGTCGAGTACGGCTTGTGTGGCAACCAATTGCTTTTCCTGCTCCAATTGTTTCACCTGTTGTTCGGCAACCCGTCTTTTTTGCACCAACCAGCGCCAGAGGAAGAAGAAGGCTGCTAATGCCAGCAACAAAACGGCGCCTCCCGCGATGCTTAATCCTGTCATCAATTGTTTTTCCTTTCTCAAAGCAGTTATTTGGAGATCTTTCTTTTCGGTTTCGTATTTGACTTCCATTTCTTTGGCATATCCACGAGTATTTTCGGATACAAGCGCATTCTGAACCGAGTCGGATTTTGCGGTGAATAATATTTGGTTACGAAAATCACGCCGTGAAATTGAGACATTGGAAAGAAGTGTATAGCAATCCCTTTCATCGTCGGGTAATTCGTTCTCCATGGCAGTTTTCAATGCTTCCCTTGCATGTTCTTCCGCCTTATCATAATTCCCTTTGTACCATTCTATGTAGCCAAGACCTATATTAGATGCGCAGTGACTTTCGACGTCTCCAAATTCGGAAGCAAGTTCAGATGCTTTCAGGGCGTACATTTCCGCCTTGTTCAAATCATACTTATTAAGGGCTATCTGCCACAGATTGCCACAAATACCCATCAACAAGTATTTGTTATTATAGAGATTACTGATGCGTTGCGCCTCGAAAAGGCAGTTTTCCGCTTTTTCAAGCTGGCGCTTGGGACTTTTATAGAGTGCAAAGGCATAATTGGTTAAAGTGTACGCTCTTATCAATGTATCCGGTCTTTCTTTCAATATATCAAGTGATTTTTCGGAATAAGCGATTTCTTCGTCATACATATTCATATATCCATATATAACACCCATTAAATAGTAAATATGAGCAAGCCTGAATTTATCGCCTCGCTTTTCCAATATGGGTAACGCTTCGTTATAATAGTTCAAAGCCGTTTCGAACCATCGCTTATAAGCGTAGCCAAGTCCCATATTTACAGCCGTTATGGCAATCCATTCTTCGTCCATTTCTTTTTTTGCCAATTCGTGAGCCTGTTGAGTAACGATAAGAGACGAATCAATCAAACCTTCCCTGTTATATATACCAGCAGATGCTGTTGCGTATCGGTAACGTCCTTCATTCCAGTCTAATTTTTCGCTCAAATCTTTTAATTTGAGATAATACGCTTTGGCTTTCTCGAAATCATAATTATAATATATCTCTCCGATAGTATAATACACTAATGCGAGATTGGTATCCTGTTTGGCTGTTGCCGCCACTCGCAACAAACTGTCGAGTTTGCTGTTTTTACTTTGTGCCAAAGAATCCACCGGCGTTGCGGAAATCGAATCCGGCATTGCGGCATTTTGCCTGTCCTGCCCGCTGCCGCCGTTCTTGTGAGAAAAGTTGCAGCCTGCTGCAACCATCAGTCCGGCAAGGCAAATCGAATAAATTTTCGTCCTGTTTTTCATAATTCCATGTTTATTTTTTTATTCTCAAATTCGTGTCAAAAGTACTGCATCTTTTCAAATAAAAATACCCCCAAATGGGGGTTTTTTCAGATAAATATTAAAAAAATCGGAGGGTTCATTATGAACAACCCCTAAAGAAGTGCATCAATTGTTGCAAATGACGTTTTTGTGATTATTTTCCACTAAAAATGACATTTTCTATACCCCCAAATGGGGGTTTTTTTACCTCTGCCTTAAAATACCCCCAAATGGGGGTATTGCAGGATTTTTTTATATCATATTTTTGCCGTGTCAATTGATAATTAATAATTAATGTTAAACAATAAAATTTTAAGGTAATGAGAACAATTTTTAGATTCAGTATTGGAATTGCAATCTTAATGATTGCTTCGGGAGCTTATGCTCAGGACACTTTTTTCCCCACAAAAGCGGGAATGGTATTGGTATATGCGCAAAAAGACGCTAAGGGAAAGCCGGCAAGCTATTCAAAGCTTACCATTAAAGATGTGGAAGGATCGGGCAACAACATGACCGTTTCGTATGCAGTGGAAGTTTTGAATAAAGACCGGAAACCGTCCAACCCGCCGGTTGAGATGCCATGCAAAGTGGTTGTCAAAGACGGTGTAATGATTTTGGACATGAATCAGATGTTTGCAGGGCAAATGAAAAACGCGCAAATGAAAGTTGACATCACCGGCGTCCCGATGGAATTGCCGGTCAATATGCAGGCTGGTCAATCGCTCAAAGATGCGGAAGTGACGATGTCCATTGATATGGGCATCATGAAAATGAAAACGACTATGAAGATGACCGATGGAAAATGTCTGGCGATTGAAGACGCAACTGTCGCCGCCGGAACTTTCAAATGTCATAAGATTACGCAAACCGTCACCACTACGGTTATGGGAAAAACGGTAGTGTCGCGAACCCTTTCATGGTATGCTCCGGGCATAGGAACGGTGAAAACAGAATCCTATAACGACAAAGATCAGTTGCAGAGCAGTCAGGAATTAGTAGAAGTGAATTAGTGATTAATGATTAGTGATTAGTAGAGTAGCCATCATTATAGATTTATTGAAATTTAAGATTACAAAATTATAAAATATGTAACAATTAGAATTAAAAAAAATGAAAAAGTATTTAATTTCGGGCATTATAGCCCTTATGATGTGCGGAACAACGATTCACGCACAAACATGGCAAATCGGCTCGCCGAATGCAGCCGCCGTAACAGCGACGCTTTCAGGCGGAACGCTCACTATCAGCGGAACAGGGAAAATGAAGGATTTTAGCTATATGGGCGCACCTTGGTATGGCGTAAAAACTACTGTAACATCTTTATCGATAGGGCAAGGAATTACTTCTATCGGCTCTTATGCTTTTGACGAATGCTCTAATATTGCAGGCGATGTATCTATTCCAAATGGAGTTACTTCAATCGGCGCTAATGCTTTTGACTGGTGCAACCATTTAACATCCGTGTCTATTCCGAGTTCGGTTACTTCAATTGGGAATTTGGCTTTTGACCAGTGCAGCCGTTTAACTTCCGTAATTATTCCTTCTTCAGTTGCATCGCTTGGCGATAAGGCTTTTGCATATTGTAGCGGATTAA
>Ga0123357_10007919_pt1 | contig 13217 bp, 6 predicted proteins | sample TergutEmb28metaG_FD_89873 | JGI IMG/M metagenome (GOLD analysis project Ga0123357, IMG submission 89873) | Embiratermes neotenicus P4 segment gut microbial communities from Petit-Saut dam, French Guiana - Emb289 P4 | ecosystem: Host-associated > Arthropoda: Insects > Digestive system > Gut ...
AAAAAAATAATGTGTGTTATATTCAGTATGTCTCATTTTAGTTAGGAACCATCTGAAAGTATCATTCATTGTCTATCGAAATACGTTTATGTATTCTCCTCTGCAATTATGGCGAAACACACAAACGGGGGGTGGGGGAGGGGACAATTTTTTTACAGTATTCCAAAAATTGTAATGCCTTAATATTTGAGTTCTGTGTTTAACATATAATATCCCTAATTTCTAAAGCTCTAACTTTACAAGCTCATGAGCCGGTTACATCCACTTCGCATCCGTGGAGTCTAATTCTGAAGACCGGTCTTAATATTTCCGTCATGTCTCTATATTCGAACAGAAAGTTTTGCAAGATGTTTCCACATTGTTTTCTGCGTACATTCTTGGTTTCTTCTACCACCCAACACTAACAATCCAGTAGCAAGGTCATTAAATAAACTTCGAATCGAATAAGGTGATGGTTTATCTGAAAGAACTGTCGATAATACAATACCGAAATTCACAGTACAAAACATCCAGCAACAAATGCATATTATTATTATTATTATTATTATCATCATCATCATCATCATCATCATCACTACTACCTATCGCCCCATCTCAGCACGCTTTCTTAACAGGAAATGTAACAGCAGATGTTAGAATTCTATTAGAAATGAGATATTCGTATTGGAAGTAACTTATGGAAACCAGAATAGCGACTTTTGTTACAATAAATTGACAGTGTCTCGCTTTTTATATTTTGTAATACATATTGCGGGATGTAGACTGTATTTGTTTGTTTAATAGTTTCTTTATTTATCTCCTTCAAATATTTACTTTGTTTCTTCGTATTACAATAATAGGCGCTTACAATAAAGCAGGTTACATACCGTAGCAAGATGTGACGTGCACGTGGAAAAATAGAGTCGTCGTAAACTGAGACACTCTTTTGGCAGTTGCCGGGAAGTACTGGCGAAAAGGTCGAGACACCTCAGCCGGAAGTCGTGGTTCGACCTTAAAATATGCAAAATATAAAATATTCCGGCTTCTATTCTCAGCACGACAATGACTATTAGAAAAACCAATAAATAAAAGCGAATTTATATTCATCCGTACAAGAATCGTATTTGTCCTTGTCAATGCATGAAGAAAGTATTGTACAGTACCTGCTTTCAGAGGTCGCTGTGTTAAAGACGTAGTAAAGAATGACGGATCTTCAAGGTAGTCGGTGTTTCGAAGACCAGCGGGTATTGCAAACAACTAAAACCTGAGTTACATTCAGGCAGTTAGTCGCTACTCACAGGCACTGGCGTAAATAGACATAGTGTAGGTCTAACTGGGCTGCTCGGTGACGCAGTTGGTTGGGGCACTGCGGTACCAGCCGGAAGGTCGCGGGTTCGATTTACGATGGGGTAATTCAAACTTTTCTATGATTAATCCTTCTGGGTTCACCATGAGTACCAGGGATATCTCCTGAGGTGTAAAGGAACTAACAGCCTGTCCTGTAATGGGACAGCTTACACTTGTATATCTAACTATTTCTTTGATTTACGTATACATTTATTTACTTATGTATTTGTTTTTCCCTGCCACCACAGCATGGCTGTCCTCAGGTTGCAGATAGAAGAACGGCCTTCAATATGCAGGGTAACTATGTATATATTGAAGAAACAGTAGACAGCCGGCTAGGGGTGGTACTCTACCTTGGGGGTTGGGGAAGGTGCTAACAATTCCTCTCCGTAAAAACTGGTCTTGTTTCGAAACAGATGCAAGTACTTTGGGCCTGGATCGATCTTAGGTACGACCTAAGCAATGGAGAAGAGGCATGAGATAGCATATGTGGAATGTTACGAGCCTGTATGGGTTAGGTTCAGTTACAAGAGTAGCCAGGGAATTAGGAAGGTATAAATTCGATTTAGTGGGTGTGCAGGAGATTAGGTGGGGCAAAGTGGACACGGTAAGAGCAGAGGATTATAATTATTTCTAAGGAAAGGAAATGATAATCATAAATGGGGAACAGGATTTTTATACACCACAGAATAGTGCCAACAGTAAAAAAAGAATCTTATATTTATTGGACCGTGTATCATCTTGATAGTTGAGTAAGGAGAAACCAACTTGATGCCACTTGTTTTATTATTATTTTATTCAGTGTTCAACATGTTTCGGACGTTAATACGTCCATCCTCAGGAGCTTGAGACTAATTCATAGTTAGCACTAGTGCTTCAGACTGCATAAAGACACCACACCACCATAGCCACACTGAAACGGAACGCCAACACACACCGAACCAGATACAACCCATGAAATAACTATGAATTAGTCGCAAGCTCCTGAGGATTGACGTATTAACGTCCGAAACATGTTGAGCACTGAATAAAATAATAATAAAACAAGTGGCATCAAGTTGGTTTCTCCTTACTCAACTAGTAAAAAAAGAGTACAATATGACATAAACACTTCCGGCAGAATTGTAGATTTATTGCGTCCGAATGAATGAGCTCCTTTTTTAGTAGTTATTTAAATATTTTTCTAAACACAAAATCAATATTAATTATAAAATTAAATAAAGCATGCGTAATGAATACTTTTAAAAATAATTAGTTTTTGTGAGTAGACTCCGGACTGTTAATGTAAATACAATGTGGTTCAAATATGACCGGGACTGTTTGTGTGTAAATCTGGCGACATCAGTCCCGGTCATATTTGAACCACCTTGTATATGTATATGAAAAATGACATACGGGGAGTTTAAAAACACATCACTATGTTTGTATTAATGTTAGAAGTCTTCTTTATAAAAACTGCCGAAATAATGTCAATGTAAGATAAAATACGGCAGTTATTGATAGTATATTACCACTGACATCCGTTGGACGCAAATACTAATGAAACATCTAACACAAATCACTGGCATAGAGCCAATTTAATATTTCAAAAATATATCCGGGCTGGAAGCCAAATAACAGTAAAATATGAAAAACGTTGAATAGCATTAGTCACGTTTAGAACTGTGCAGAAGTAACAAATAATAGGAACTATATAATCTGGAGCGCCCTTACGATTAACAATATTATATTCATGCAGGGCAAAACGCCGCAGTTTGGTATGTCTTGGTTTTGTCTAACAAATTCTTTACACATCTTGAGGCTCAATGATTCATTACACAGATATTCTGTTGAACACTCTCAGTTTTCTGAAGGAAGTTTGGTACACACAGCGCTGCAGAGGCTGGGTGTACTTACATCATTCATAGTGAATACGATAAACCTACCGTGTGCGTATCATCATATTGTTGTTTACCTGAATACTGACGCATGGCCACCTTCCAAAATGCCTTGTCTTGAAGACATACGCCTGACAAAGCACCATTGTCGTTTAATATTCCTTGTTACAACTTACGTCTGTTCTCATGATGGCTCTGTAAGTGTTGAAACATGTAGATTCTTTGTCACTTAACAAACAAGCCCCGTTGACTGAGATGACCTTCTGTTTGAATAACTCAAGACACTTGACAATATCAAACACAATATTTTTTTAAAGTGCATGCTTATAAAATTAAAAACGGTTAGTTCCTCGTTCGTGATATAAATCTCCAGGAAAACAGTACAACGATTCACATGTAGGCTGAAATGAGTGCTAACCTAGTACGTTAACCCTTATCCTGCTAACGTGGTGAATATGGTGAGATCCTAATAATGCCATCAAATGGCAGATTGGATTTAACTCGGCGTTTAAAGGGTTAAGCTACAGGCTGAAAAAGCAATTTTCAATAGTTTCAGCAAAATTTCTTAGGCGTTAAACTACGATGAGTTTCTGAAAGGCACCAAGAAGTTAATGAAGAGTTTCATTAGTTTGAATATTACTTATATTTTTATAAGACGTGCTGATTTTCGAAGGCAGTACATGTTGGCTAAAATGTTGGGTAAATATTAATAGCATTGATTGGTGACAACAATTTCAGGTTAGACAGCCTCATATATAGATAGTTCTACAAGGCAAGAAAAAGAACGGGATGGCCTGATTCTTAGCAGGAGTGTGAAAACTGGGATAAAGAAGCAGAAGACTACGTAAAGGACGTTGTGGCAGAACAACAATAATAAAGAACAGAATTATTATTATTATTATTATTATTGTTATTTGATGAACGCTAGGCTTGTATCAAGTCACTATAAATAAATTTCTGTTATTTAACCCCACATTTTAAGTCAAATTTTAGTTTTTAGAAAACATTAATACTTTTAATTTCTTGTAACTTGTATCATCTCAACTTATATAGTAACTGGACCTTAATTTTTACAAATTATAACACATAAGGTATCCCATTCAGTCCGAAACCCATACAAGCGGCTAGTTTTTGGTTTTGCCTGAATAATTTCCCGGTAATTTCATCACAGATCGTTCCGTCACAAATCAAATAAATGCTGATTCAAAACACACTTAAAAATCATTATTATTATCCGCGCTCAACATAAATAAAAGTTACTCGTGTATATTACAAAAATTGTAACACAGAGTTTGTTGTCGAAACTTCTGTCAGAAAAGAGAAGGACAACGAAATAAGAGTTGGCTTCTTGGAGTTTCAGTTCCTTCGAAATCGACACTATATATTAATTTTATGAACATAATTTGAAGAAGGTTTTTATAGAGGAGAACCGACAGCAAGCAGGACGTGTTCTGGGGAAGAAACATCACACAATACTGCGGCGTGTACAGAATCATTTCGGCTAAAATACTTGTGGCGAAATTACGGGTCTGTAAAGCAGTGTGTAAGGGTGAGATGGACGTATTGTTAATTTATTTTCAGATTAGATTGCTTAGACGATCACGTAACTACAAAACGTAAGAGACAGTAACTAATCAGCAGAGAGATCCCAGATTAATACACGAGGTACCGTTACCGGACGTTAAATTTGGAGTATGTTGTGCTGTCAGTGCGATATGAATAAGCAGATCCATATTCTTTAGGATACAATAAATTCAGAAAGATGGTATGGACACATTCCCGCGCCATGTTCCAAATACATAGGTAATGCTGAGAAGGAATGGAAGATGGTGAAACCACCCACACGAGAGCTACGCTGTTCAAAGTTCGCCTTACGTAAAATGCTTGGAGACGGAACCAGTATTCGTCTTTTTTTCTCGTTAATTCTAAACGACGCCATCGGAATATTATCTGTCCGTCTGTCCCACAGACAACGTCTGTAAAATGTCACGATATATAACGACCTTACAGAAATTATCTCGCTTGCAACATCGGCGATATCTATATAAACAATTCAGAAAGTTTATGTTTCTTGTACCGTGCATTGTGATACAATTATGTAATGTTAACCAACAAAACGCACTTTTTTAAATTAATATTTTAATTCAATTCTTCTTATCTTCTGCTTATTTCGAAAATCTTATGTTCATCATCAGGAAGTCTATACTGTACATGCAACGTTATATGTAATATTTTCCTTGCATATATGCAAGCATTCTAGCAGGTTGAAGAATGTGCTTGATACTTGCATAAATGCATGAAAAATATACCATATGAGGCTGCATGTACAATATAGTCTTCCTGAAGATGAACATAAGATGTTCGAAACATGTAGAATACAAGAAGAACTGAATTAAAACGTTCATTTGAAAAGGGCATTTTATTGGCTAACATTACGTTATTCAAACAGTTTCAGATGTGTTCGTACAGTTAAGAAAATCGACTGTGATTGTCTGTCCGTCCGTCCGTCCACCTGTGTGCCCGTCTGCCTAGAACTCAGTTCCCACTCAAATTTACGTTGGGGAGATACATTAAAACATGTGGATAAAATGCAAGTTTTGTTAAAATCGGACAAAAGTGAAAGGCACTTATCATAATTAACTACGCACTTGTATAGCAATACCTCACGGAATTCTTCTTCAAAGAAGAATTGTCTCGTACTCATTGTACAGAACATCATGTCAAATACATTTTCCTTAAAATCGTAACTTTTAACGAGACGATTACGAAAAACGCGGTATAATCAGACAGGACACACATAATCGAATATAAAAAGGAGCAAAGAATTTTAGTTTTGTGTGCCAGTAACTATGAACAAACTACGTACAGAAATTATACGGAATATTGTTGCTTTCGACCGGATGCGTATTTGGAGTTCAGACCCATTTTTTCAAGAAGTGTAATTAAGGAAAAATATAGTCATGATAAATCTTATTGTAGCACCGTGCATTTTCGTAGAATCACTTCAATTTATCAACCAACGAATGCACATAAAATTTCACATAAAACACTTTTGTCGTAGGCTGAGTAATACGAGTCTCTTATTACTCAGCATACGATGCACACCTGGCCACTGCTCCACAACACATTCCCACACAACATGAGATGTTGCCACAACACCTCGTTTGCAAATACGAATTGAATTGTGAATACTGTAATATAACATTAGCAAGGAACAAAGCTCCCTGATGAAGATCTGACAAGATCTAAACATGTCGGAGTGTTTTAAAGTGTTTTAAAAGTGTTTTATGTGAAATTATATGTGCATTCCTTGGTTGATAAATTGAAGTATAATCATGCTGTTTAGGATTTACTATTGTATTTCCGATTATACTTATATAACAATCTGAAACCACAGAAATTACAATACATGTCGGGCTAAAACAGTAAAGTGAAATATGACCGACAAATTTAGGAGAAAAATCAACATTACTTATTACTTTTTAAGGTGAACGTAACAGCGTGCTTAATAATAGTAATAAAAATGTATAATATTTGTAAAAACTGCGAAAATTAACAAAAATTGGTACCTAAGTGGGTTATACTGTGACTCTCTTAGATGGATCCACAATGCAAAATCCGTATGGGCCACAAGATTATATGAGTACATTTTCTATATTATTAATGACAGTTTCATCAAATGCCAAGTATGTCTGAGAGTTGTACGATGTCATTCACCAAACCTGGTTTACCATATGGAAACTTAACATGATGCAATGCACATTTTTAATGCATATTCTTCGAGCTAATCTACTCTCAGTGGGGCATTCTGTAGATGTAACTAGTACACCAGCACACAAATCGTTTGCAAACACACCATGGACACTGGCGTACCAATGTTACCAATATTACTACCAAGCTGCTGCTTCTGCTACTACTACTAATAACACTACTGATAATCGTATTTTATTGCGACGCTAAAATCTTGTTCTCTTCCAAATCAACCATTCTGGACTAGAATTTATTAAAGAATGAGTCGGTATCAGTTAAAAATACACGGTGCTTCGCAGTGGCAGTTCTAAGTAAATAGGACAGGACACTACAATAAATACATTTTGGCAGTCTAAAATGTGGCCTCACGGAGGACGGTGCTATTATGATCACGGGTTTATTGCGACAAAAATAAAAGAAAGGGAAAAACGCAGCTACTGGACAGAAGTGATGGGTGATAAGGTCACCATTCTGTGCGAGATATCAGGCTTCTGCGGCGGCACACTTGAGAGCTCTTTGCGCTTCTGGTGTGTTACGCAGCTTTGGTTGACGGTTCGTCACAGACGTTGCGGTACAAAATATTGGTCCAATCTTCAAGATCAAAGCATTTTTCTCCCCTCTACATCCTAGTAGTAAGCTCACGCTCCTGCCAACCGATTCGATCGATTACATTCCCTGGGAACTTATCACCACACACACACACACACACACACACACATACACATCATCCCCTATAAAATAACGCATCCCTTGTTCCCGGCTGTGATGGAATGACCTTAAGAACTATCGATCAACGTCACGTAACGTCCCAAAGAGTGAAGGTCCCGTGGTCATAACTCTGCCATCAGAAGACAGGCAGTTGACTTTGTGTCTCAGGTGGTGGAATTTTGTTCCTGTAATGTTGCCTCTTTATCAGCTGTCCAGTGTTACCGTGGCAAGTTAAGTTGCACGTCCTCTCTTATCGTTCCTAATTACACCCTGACAATTGTGTAATAAGCCGTGAGAACTGAATTAATACATAAGAAAATGTACTTTCCTACGTCACGTTTATCAAAAGAATGTAGTTAATATTTCTGGCCAGAGACAACATTACTTGTTACTTTACCTCCCACTGGACTGTCAGTTTGATCCACATAACCAGATCCTGAAAAGCGGGTCAATTTTCTTCACGAAGTTCGGGTAAATTACACATTATATAAAGAATGGGAAAAACTTCCTACGTTCCAACTAAAGGCCTAGATTGCTCAGTTCCTTCTTTGTATTTACCAAACAAATAAGAGGAGGCAATGTTATCACTGGAATAGACGAAACCATTTCGACATGAAACATTGTTGCGTTGCAAGTAGATATTCATGTCATAGTCGATGTTGCGACAGATACATCGAAGGATTATACACCTCATTTAGTACAAGATAATTTGAATTTGATTGTTTCCATCCCGTTGTGCATATGTAACAAATATATTGAAATGAACCGTCTTTACACAACATACAAATAACAGTTGCATATCTACAACTGATAATAATAACCAGTTGTAGATTTGCAACTGTTATTTGTATGTTGTGTAAAGACGGTTCATTTCAATAAATTTGTTACAAGATAATTTGCTTCGAGATTTCTTATACCGGTCCGATCCCGGTGGCCGCGCGGTCTAAGGCATAGCCTGCGGCCGCTCACGTGCTGAGATTGTGGGTTCCAATCCCGCCGAGGGCTTGGATGTTAGTTACGATTGTTGTATGTTTTCAGATGTCTCTGCGACAAGCTGATCACCCATACAGAGGAGTCCTACTGACTGTGACGCGTCGTTGTGTGTGATCTAGAAACCTCAAAAATGAAAAGGGCATGGCCCGCGTCAAGACGTAGTGCCACAGGGAAAAACAATTCTTAAGGCAGCAGAACCCACTGTTATTAAGTGCACTGGTCTATTTTCAAGCTATGCACTGTCAGTACAGATGGCTGTAAAAAAAAGCAACACGTAAAATGACCAATAATGTATACTGGAACAGAAAAGTCTATTTCCAAGAATCGGATAACTGTGTAAGTGCAGTACACACGCGCACCACGGGAAAATATGCTGCCATAACACCGATTACGTCCATATCAACGGACGAGATAGAACCAGTAATGTAATTTTAGCCAAGCACTTTATAGAGCTTCCTGGTGATGGATCCCTTGTGATCCGAAATATGTTGGAGCAATTTTAAATATTTTAAATATTTTATAATAATTCTAATTGGATCTACGAATTATATATTTGTGCATCTGTTGGATAATAAAGTGTTTTAGTGATAAAAAAATTGAATCAAGAAGAAAAGTGTATAGGAAATATGTAGAATTACATGCTCATTATTCAGATGATTAGTACTTCTATTTTCGTCTCTAATTAAATATTTAAGCGTATATTACTAATGAATAAATACCATGACACACAACATCTACCAATAATTTCGTACCCCGTCGACTTAAGTGATTACTTATATTTTGAGAAACTTAAAGGTTATCTGTGGTGCTGTTCTTAGAATTTATTCAAATCCAGATCAACAAAATGCACGTTCAATTAGAGTAAACGTACATTTTAACATTATTCCAAATATATGCCCGAATCTCACCAGAAGGTCATTAATATGACTACCAATAGACACGGCAACATATCCCTGAAAATTTTGATTATTAAGAACTCCGATACGAGAATCTCAAATCCCGTCAGTAGTTCTGTCATTCTGAATATTACGGAATGCGTGAATTTGTAGACTGGATCTATATCATTACTAAAGTTCTTAGTTTTATGTCAGGTTTTTCGAGTAAAGTTTTCGTAGAGGTTCACTTAAAAATCCATATAATTAAATATTGTCTGTGATTGTGTGTGTGTGTGTGTCTGTTGCTGCCATAAATCATCCGTGTCAAATATAAGGCAGACAGGCTATGTACCCCGTACGTATGACGTAACATTAAGACGCGTCCGTGCAACCCTTTTTGGGGTGGAAAATCAATGTGTTACATAATCTGAGTGTCTATTTGTAGCTCTAGTAATCGAGTGTGCAATGCGCATGCACCATACTGCAATCTATGGCCTGCTCGGCTCTGCACGATTTTTCCACATGCTCTCACAAACGGCGCTATTTTCGAAAAACGGTTATTGAATATAAAATGTTTGTTTTGATCACATATATATTGCTATTCTTGTAAAGTGTCCGTTATTCTTGTCGTATTTTCATGAAACTTGATCTTTCCAGACAAATTTTCCGAAAACACTCAAATAACAAATTTCATGAAAATCCATCCAGTGGGAGCCGCTTTGTTCCATGCGGACAGACGAACAGGCATGACGAATGTAACAGACAGTTTTCCCAGTTTTGCAAATGTGCCTAAAGAAAGCCGGACCAAGAAATTTAATGATGGTTCCAGTTTAAGACAAGCAAAATATGTCGCTGTGTACTTAATCTCAAAAGCCTCGCTGGGGGGAATAAATTAAAGCACACCAAAACGATACAGAATTTATAGTCTGGGAAAATAAAAGTATTCATCAAAGGGTTACGTCACATGGAAAGTGTTCAAATCATTCCAGTGTTACATGTCTTCATAAAACCAAGGCCTGGAAAGACAAAAAATAAATGTATGTGGCTGACCGCCTATATGGTGTGGTGAATTCAATCAAAAAACAAAACTATAAAATATGGCTAAATGATTGTGTTTATTAGCAAGGAAAAACTACATGTTTCGGCCTATAGTGGCCATCTTCAGGTTCCGACCTATATAGGCCGAACCATGTACTTTTTCCTTGCTAATAAACATAATCATTTAGCCATATTTTATAGTTCTGTTTTTTCACTTAATTCGCCTCACCATATAGTTTAAACACACATCGGGGATGGCACACCTCAGAAATACTGACCGCCTAACATACTGTATGCTACACTGTGTAAGGGTAAATTCCAAATACGATGTATAACGTATGCTGCACTGTGTGTCACATGGCATATAGTTTTTCGAAAGAGCACTGTCCAGTGAAGACACATATTTGTATCAACGGTCACGGGGAATTAATTATGCAATGCATCATTATCTGAACCATTATCAGTATTCGTCTGACGTACACATCCCAAAATTTGTGCTGAATTTGAAATCGAGAGAGAGAGAGTAGTTGTGTACATTAACAAATGAGATTTGGGTTGCCAAATATTCCCCCCATCTACTGGAACTATGCACCAATGGCGATACCACAAAATACAAGTATGGCAAATTTAGTGTTCATCGGTAAACAACCATATGTTAACATAATTATAGAACATGGTACAACTGCAACGCCTCTATTACATGCGTCTACTCAAGCACTAAGCGGTGAATGCATCTGCGCTTCAGTTATTTCGACTCAATTAGTAGTTCAGTCATTTTATTCTGACTGAAACCCAAATGCAGTTAGTTGCGGTCATGTCTGATAAGAGCAACGCTTAGCACAATTACAGTGCTAGTGTTGCAAACCGTTGGGCAGATGGCGACATAGAAATACACATGTTACTCTGTGTGAACAACAAGTATTGTCACATTACAAATTAAGCTTATCGTGATGAAAACTAACGTTTATTTCACAAGCGTCTGATACAGGTGCTTCATCTGTTCATCCATAGCACTTAATGTTTTTCAAATGCTAATCATGTTCATACATCATACTGGTCTACGTAAATCCATATGGTACAGACTCTTGCAATAAATATTGCTTTTTGTGAATCTGCTCGACCAAGTTGTTCCTGCACACGCCTGGAAGGCAGAGGGTGGAGTTCAAGTATAGACGCCCCCTTTTCACATTAAACTTCTGCGATAGATGGAGATGAGTGATCAATTTCACCCAACGTTCGCCCAGCGAACAGTAAGCTGGGTCTGTCCCAGAGTCAGTCTGGTCGCTTTCGAGGAATGTCTCTTACCCAGACAAGAATGGAACTTCGATTTGTCAGTACTAGAGCCCGGGTCTTGGCTCCAAAAATCTCATTCGTATCGTAATTTCACTCTATTATAAGTTTATATTCGAAAAGTGCACAATACTGACAAAACCATTAGCAGAACCACGTTGTAGCTTATGGGTTCTTGGACTGAAATGGATTAAAAACAAACTTCTTACGTGAAGCTGGTTAGTCGTTGGAACAAACTTACTGAATTTCAGTTGTAACAATCATTAGAAGCAATTAACATTTTTTTCTTCTTTCTTTCTTAGTCGGACTCTAATACTTACTCATTGTAGGTGTAGAGGGTACTAATTGGCACACTCTCGGCAGGTCTCTCCTGGACGAACGATCGGCCCCTTGTAAAGGTCTCTACTTGTAAAACACACGAAACTCACAAGACGCCGCCGTCCTCCATGTCTCCGGCGGAACTCGAACCCACGATCTCAGCGGCCGCATACCTACGCCTTAAGGCTACGTGTGGCGTAACAGCGACTGGCGTGCTCGTGCGTTGTATTTCCTGGCCACTCGCGCTGACAAACACATGTGTCAGTGGAGCTGTCTTGCATGGCTCTGTGTGGCGGGCGAGCGTGTAAAGAGGCGCTCAGGAAGGTAGAAGCGACAAAGCTTCTTTGTCCGCTTCTTCCTGGTCGCTCGGATAAGGGGTGCTGGTGTGATCGTCGGGAGGACGTGGAGGACTGCCATAACCTAGCAGACAAGCACTTTGCGAACAGGGTTGCAAAAGGCGAGGACAAACAGCTGACAATATCGCACGTCACGATTTCACGTGTTCGATGACGAAGGCTGTAATTTCCGAGGTTTTCAATCGACTAACACAACAGGGACTTTGTTGAAAATGATCTGCGACACACAACAGCAAGAACCACAGGAGAAGAAGTTATAAACGCCGAGGAAAGCCAGGACTACGAGAATAAATCGGGGTTTTCAGAGAATGCCACTTCTGAAAAACAGGATCTTGCTCCGAGGGCGCACTCAAGGGCTGCGAAGAGAAAGAGAGGGAAGTCGACATTAAATTATGAAGAAACGCTACGTTTGCAGAACAGGAACCTCGAGTGATTAATTAAGCAAGGTTGACGATGAGGATCTAAATTTCTTCAGGTCTCTGGTTCCGTATGTGAAACAACTACCTTCCACACAAAAAAAAAGTTATTTTTTAAGTCACAGTTCCAAAACGCGGTGGCAGATGAGATGGGTGCACTGCAGAATAATTTGCTTCATGCTTGAGCCTCATCAACAGCCCCAGCTAGAACAGTTTTGATCACAGTACGCTTATAGGATCGTCCTAAGTACGTACTTGGTACCGATGTAA
>Ga0123357_10007920_pt1 | contig 13216 bp, 9 predicted proteins | sample TergutEmb28metaG_FD_89873 | JGI IMG/M metagenome (GOLD analysis project Ga0123357, IMG submission 89873) | Embiratermes neotenicus P4 segment gut microbial communities from Petit-Saut dam, French Guiana - Emb289 P4 | ecosystem: Host-associated > Arthropoda: Insects > Digestive system > Gut ...
ATATAACACTTGTATGTATTGTGCAATACCCAACAGCAAAACACTTTGTCTTTTTCTGAACCACTACTATCCAGCCCATAAATCCACACTCATTCTACAAAACAAATGTACTCTTTATCCTTCGTTTCATGCCAAATAGCGGGTGGGGGTAGCGTAGTCGGCATAGCCACTCACTACGGACTAGACGGTCCGGGTATCGAGTGCCGGAGGAGTAGAGTATTTCCGTACCCGTCCAGTCCCACTCTGGAGCCCCCTTTACAATGAGTGCCAGGTAATTTGCGCGAGAAAAGCGGCCAGAATGTGGCTTTAACCGTCCACCCCATATGACTCCGAGGTTAAAGAAAGAGTACAGCCATATCTTTACACAGCTTTTGTGCCTTTGTGGCAAGTTATGGAGAGAAATATACGTTTAATTGGCGGCAAATATCGCCAGCCTCAGATCCTATTTAACCGTTCTTTACAGTTTTACTAAATTAAGTCAGCTTTGTGCTTTTCCTCTAAAGTGGAGACATAAATTTTATGTTGCTTTTTACAGTAATAGGGTTCCAAAAATATTTATCGGAAAAGGAAAGAAAAGAAAAGGGGATAAAATCAGGAATGTTTATGGTTAGGAGTCTGAAGACGCTGTATTGGTGTGATAGTGGTGATACTGATATTGGTGATGGACCAGCTTCCGTAGAAATGTTGTTAAAAAGCGAGAAAGTCGGTGAACTTGCAGGTTAGAATGTCATACGGCTGGTTGTTACATTTGATGACGACGTTTTTACGTGGAAGCGATGAACAACGTCATACTCATGGGCCAGAAAGTGTCCAAGCAGGTATAAAATGTTTTAGGGTGATATGGGAGGAAGGGAATCTTAGAAATTGCAATGCACCTAACACATTTTTGTACTCTGTAAAAATTAATGAAACTAAACCAATAAATTGCAGTCGAAGTGGAAATGCGCCACGCGGTGGCGCAGTTTGTTGAGGTACTGAGCTAAAAGTCAGAAGGTCAAGGGTTCGATTTCCGATGGAGTCATTGGAATTCTTCATTGACATAATCTTTCCGGCCGACACTATTTCCTTGGGGTCGACTAAGCCTCTAACAGAAACGAGTACTAGGAATGGGGGGGGAGTAAAGACGTCCGGTGTGTAAGGCTGACCTTAACACTTACGTGTACTCTCTGCCTAGAAATTCAGAGATTTTGAATCTCCTGCATCCCTAAGGGCCTTTCCAGTCTTGTAGTGGGGTAGCTCGAAGTGATAGTGAACAATTTTTTGGTGTTTTCTGTACGCGTTTATTTAACGGACCTCCAATTTCGAGGATATTTACATATCTGAGGCTCGTGTTTTATCTGTTGCTGACATTACAAGTGGCAACCTATGGAAGCAGTTCAAATAGGACATCCATTTCAATATCACCACTAAGCTATATCATGATGACAATTTATGCAATGACGGAACAATTTTACAAACGCTGGTTGATAATTTTACAAAAATTCCGTGGATGGAAGCGTGTGTAGGCGAAAAGAATACCTTGAAAGGCTAGCAGATTGTCAGACAGAATAACACAAACAAGCTAAATAAATGTGACTACAAAACCTGTTATGCCTTTCTTCAGCAATTTTGTTTGGAACTGCTTTCTGTACAAAAATTTCTTAATTCGTCTTTGCCAGATGTAGGCAAATGTATGAAGCTCTGCGTATACAAACCTGGACACACCTTTAGGGCTCTAGGAAGCTGAGGCTCCTAGAATTTCTAGATAATCGGCAAATAAATGTGGTAAGGTTATCAGCCCAACCACCGCCTTTACCTCCCGAAAATATTTCTGGTTCTCGTTTCTATTAGTAGCTGAATGGACCCCAGGACTACAGTGCGGTCGGAAGGATGATGTCAATGAAAATCGAAATTACGCTATGGGGAATGGAACCCGCAACATTCCGGCTTGTAGCAGAGTGTCTCAACCATCGGAGCCACCGCTTACACTTGCCAGATGTACGGGAAAGTTGAAAATTAGCTCTTCGCCTAGACACTCATATAAAAATAGGCTATTTCCATAAATATTATTTTGATAGGTGGTTTAATAGTGTTCGGCTACAGGTTGGTCTAAAAAAAACTCTGCATTAAGTGTTCAGGAATAGCGCCATCGAACAGACTGAGTGGCTGTAAATTTTGTGCACACAAAGATATAAAAAGAAACAAGAAGAAGGGACTGCTATGAAGAGTGTCAGGAAGTTAAGATGGCGTCATACCCACAGTCGTGAAGGAAAGTGGTAGTCTGCTGTGATTTAGCTTAGCACAACTGGCGGTTCGTATCCCATTTGCATATCAAATTGGCAGAACAAAAAAAAAGGAAGAATATTTCAGGTTCAACGCCCCGGTTTTGTACTTTTATACAGTTATTTTATGGGAGGAATAGGTTTCATTTACTCACTGCTAACACATTGGGGTCTTCCATAAATTTCGTCACAAGATTTTGGCGTAAAACTGACCCCCCCGTCACATTTCGTTACGACAGTCTTGACATCCTTCCGAAATCACGTCACAAATTTACCACCTCCCGCCTCTAGCCACAAGGAAATGAGTTGCCTATAGAAAGCAGCTGCCACTGTTTACAGCCAAAAGACTTACCAGTCCGTACTATTTTACTAATGTGGGCCGGGTAAGTTAGTCGGTATAGCGACTGACTACGGGCTGGACGGTCCGGGATCGAATCCCGGTGGGGACGAGATTTTCCGCCCATCCAGACCGGCCCTGGGGCCCACCCAGCCCCCTGTAAAATGGATACCGGGTCTTTCCAAGGGGTAAAGTGCGGCCGGAGCGTGCTGCTGACCACTCACCCCCTTCTAGTGCCGCGGTCATGGAAGAGTAAAGCTATACCTCCACCCACTCTCTGGGCCACACCGGGCCCGTAACGGGATCACTTTACCTTTTTTACTATTTTACTAATGCAAACCATCATACAAAACAATGTGTACAATTGAATTCTACTGGAAACCGTTGCGCCAGACCGCTTCTGCCCATTCATCAACAGCCGGCGAATTGCCTGACTGCAGTATGAGAAGTCTAGCCAGATCTGCACAAAATCGTATTGGTTGTAGTAAGACTTTCGTGACGTCACGACATTTCGAAACTCCTCACTCCCCCTTTAGACAAACTGTCACAAAAATCTCAACCCTTCCCCTTAAAGAGCGTGAAGTTTTTTTTATGGACGACCTCTATATCGCATCAAATTTCGATCTCAGAAATGGCACCAGAGTATCGTTTCTCAGCTACTGGATATGTTATTGTCAGCTGTTGGCTACACTGTTGGAAAGACTGCACGGTTTGCGCCATAAGCAGAAAGGAACAGCTCAGCCTACCACAATTCAGAGCCTCTCTTATTGTTTTCTTTGCAAGCAGAAAAAAAGAAAGAGTCGGAAGAAAACACGAGGACCTGGCCTATATTCGATTGATGTTGAAACTGAAGTGGAAAAGGGAAAGAAGCCAAATGCAACAGTGCCAGAAAGGGAAGCTACAAGAGATCAAAGAAGCCACTTACCACGGTTCGCCGAGAGGAGGGGACATACACATCCAGAAGCCTGGGAGTGCTGTTGTACCGCCAGTCTACTGCACCAAATGCAAGGATTTTGTGTGCTTCACAGCGCGCTCATAATGCTTGTAGACTCTCAAAAGAACTAGGTTATTTAGTGAGGAAACTGTAGATAACTGTACGGATAAACAGAGCAGTATAGCAGGGTCACACCCTGTGTAGGGAACTTCCTTCTGAATCACATTACTGAAGGAAAGACAGAAGAAAATTTAGGATGGGAAGAAGATAAAGAACACGTAAGCAGCTACTAGATGACTTTAGGGAAAAGAGAGGATAATGGAAATTGAAAGAGGAAGCGCTAGATGGTCCTGTCAAGGGAAATGAGTTTGGAAGAGGCTACGGACCTGTCGTAAGACAGACTACGTTATGGTGATGATGATGATGATGATGATGACGACGATTATGATGATAGCAGGAAGAAATGGGCAAAGAATGTATGTTAGGACCATGGTGCTTCTTTTGTGACAAGAGTATTTTCTCCTGTCAGGCTGTGCTTTTGAAGTGCGAAAAATGGCATGCGGCTGGAGAATCCCCCATTTACTGGTTCATACTTAAGCCAATGGATATTCTGTTATATAACTGTCTTCAATCAACTTTTTTGTTATTTGAACAAGAATATTTTCGTGTTTATTATAAACATTTCTGAGCTGGTTTGTCTAACATTATCGAATTTTACATACACTGGAATTGATACCAATTTGTCGGTGAATGTATGATGTTTTTTTTAAAAATATTATAACTTAATTTTACGCACATTTGTTATAACATCTGAACGTAGAATTTTTTTTTATAAAGGCTAGTTTTTTGTCTTGAAAGGAAGGAATATAACAGTCATTAGTCAGATATTAGACCAGTGTTCCCCTTGTAACTTGAGAGTAGTAAACGAGATTTTGAAAAAATCAAAAACAAAAATAAAACTTTTTTCATATCAATTATTACTTTTACGGCAATTGTACTTATATTTCTGTAGCTATAGAATTTTTAGACATCCGAAACTTTATTTCGGCCGTAGAAAAACAAGTTGATATTTCACAACCTGAAGTTCCAAGGCCCTGCCAAACGTTGTGACCCAAGGAACATTCTCTGCTGGCTGTCAGCGGTTATTTATCCTTTACTCAACACGTCTTCGCATTCGTCCCAGTCTAAGGGCGCACCAATCCGTGATGACATGGAATGGGACATTAACACACACTGGTAATGAAGCTAATAAATTTTAAGCTGTCTTTGTGCTTAACTTACTTATCACGCCATTAAGGCGTATGGGGAAATGAATGTATAGCTCCATACATTTTAACCTCCGGCGCTGGATGTAGGTGAATGATCTGCTTTAGGCCCTAACCACATTGACTCCTCCGTTGGGAGTCTGCGTGGCACCCACAGCCGGCCTAAACGTGGTGGGAACAAAACAAACCCAAGCACTGCCTAAATAAAACCTGCACCAAGCTATTATCTGCGCTGGCTCTAAAGGTCAAATAGCGCCATTCGTAAGCTAACAACTCCACAGCACGCAATAACACTTCGTAGTGTGTGTTAAATTTAAATTACATAAACGTTCCCTTCCTACCTCACAGAGAACATAGTCCGTCTCCAGTATGAAGGTCACTCATTTAATGCTCTTTAAGACAGCGGTCGCCGTTTGCTGTCCGCAACACACGAAACGTGTCAGTACCGTTTATGGAAAACTGCAGATTTTCGTAACGCTAAAACAAGCGGTGAAGTTTAAGCGGGTAACTATAAAATAAATATACGCGGTATTTTCTCTTCTAGGATGTTTTAGAACACAGCGTGACCCTTGAAGATGGGACCGATAGGCTGTCCCGAAAAGTCGGTAACTAACTACTAATCAATCGGTCCCGTCTTCAATGGTAAAGCAGTCCTAAAGACAGGCTGTCCCGAAATAACAACTAATCAACCCTGGGTAAATGACCAACTTGATTCACAATTACGTTATACAGGGTTATTCAAAATGATTGTCGGAGTTTTAACAATTTGTCATACAAAATACACTTGAGATAGGAGTATATGTGTTTCTTTATTTAATAGAACAACACTGCAAGTTTTTGTTACATAACTTACAAGTGCTCTTTGAGAGTTTCTAGATCCATCGGTGCAACTACATACTGCTATCTGAAGTGTATTGTGTATGACAAGTTGTTAAAACCCCGAGTCATTTTGAATAACCCTGTATAATGCGTTTATTATTATACTCCTCTACATGTTTCGAGCAACACTGTGCTGATCATCAGGAGGTCAAATTGCATTAATACAACACCTGGTCTATGTACTCTTTGTAACTGACCGTCCCGTGTGCACACCGGACCATCGCTCATAGAGAATACTATACCAGATTATGTATTAATACAATTTGACATCCTGATGATGAGCACAGAGTTGTTCGAAACATGTGGAGGATTATAATAATAAACGCATTATATAACGCAATTGTGCATCAAGTTGGTCATTTACCCAGAGCTGTACCAGGATGCACGGTCAGCAAAACATAATACCAATCAACCGGTCCCATCCTCAATGGTCAAGCAGTCCTAGCGATAGGCTGTCCCGAAATGTCGGTAACTAACTACCAATCAGCGCTGCGAAACGTCCAAGAAGAGCAAAGACTTCATTTACACCGCTGCGGAATCCTGAACTCACACAAATAAATGTATGTTGGTGAAGGAACGGGTCCATTAGGGCACGACAAATCTTCAGGCTTGCAGTTCGAGAAGATTATATTGAATTTTGACGCTCAAGGACATGCATACATTAAAACATGTAGGTGTGGAGTGTGTAATGTTATCCAATGTGTGCAGCCAAATGTAGAATACTTCTAGGAGAGCGTTCTGTAACAACAGTAGGCGTGTGAATGGCGCTGACAGTTTGTTTTCGTCCACCTACGTCAGCAGAAAAAAACAGTGTTAGCATACGAACAGTCTGTGGTGTCACGAGACATAAAAGAGGGGTCCATGTCCTGGCAACCTTGAACTTGCTCACATGACGAACCTTGTTTTGCTAAAACGTAATACATATCAACTGTGTCATGCTTTTTTAATGGCGGGGTGGAATAATCTAGCGGGTCGAAGGACAACCTATTGGCCTCTTTTAAATTATGCAGCTATTAATGTCGTAATTCCTTCAAATGTGATATGGGCTGGAATGAAAACAGAACTGTGCTTCTGGGTTAGGAATTTGTTACAATTATTTTTGTAAATTGCTTTCTGGTGTTTACACATAATTGTATTTGTTGGTGGAATGGCTGACAATGAGATATGTGGCAGACTATAAACTGGAAGACCGGATCAAAGTTTTATTTATTCACCAACTGATGCACTAATGAGTTGTCTTTTAAAAAAATATTATAATTTACAGTAAATTTTAATGTAAAATTTACATTAAATTTTAATGTCAATTTTAATATTGTTTTTTAAGACAACTCACTAGTGCATCAGTTGGTGAATAAATAAATCTTTGATAATATCAAGATGCAAGGTACGAATGTGAAAAAAATAAGGAAGACCGGAGTTTCAGTTCCGGCATTTGCAAAGGCTTTTTCCTTCGCCATGCAGTCCATATCGGCTCTGAGGCCCACCAGATTCCAGTCCAGTGGGAAGTAGACAAGGCTGGACCTTGAAGATGACCACCCACATTCATACAATGTCGAGGTTAAAAATGTCTGCAGCCTCTTAGCGCTCGCGATTCTTTTTAATGTTGCGGTGCTTCATTATGTCCGAAGTGTGTAGAGTTAACGGGATATGATTACGTTCAAATATTTTACACAGACCTTGTGCGTGACCACACGCAAGCACAAATTTATTAACCATTCTTAATTAATTTATTGTTATATAAACCGATTGCAGGCCGTATGATCTGAGCGTACTGTCTTTTGCCGCCAAAAGCCCCAGACTGTCAGTTGAAACAGGCGAACTGAAACTTTCACTGTAATACTGTCTCATATTTGTGGAACCTATCCTCTGTATTGTTGTATTTGCAGTGTCTTCGAATCACACCTTTGACGTAAATTGTTAAAGATTCCCTAAATAATTGTTACAGTAGCTCAGGACTGGAACAGGTGACGGGCTGTTGTGAAAGCAGTAGTAATCCTTCTGGTTCCAACAATTGCAAAGGAATTACTAACTAGCGGAGTTACTAGTAGCTGTTCAAGAAGGATTCTGGTCCATGGAGTGAGTTAGTGAGCGAGCGAGTGAGTGAGTTAGTTGGCTAATTAGTTAGTTAGTTGTTAGTTAGTTAGTCGGTCAGTCAGATAGTAAGTCAGCCAGCCTGTGAATTAATTGTTTATCCATGAGAAGGTCTTAGTTATTACGATTTTTTTTTCCTGTGGCGCTGCGGCCCAACGCGGACCATGTCCTCCTAATTCTTGAGGTTTCTAGATCACACACAACGACCCATCACAGTCGGTAGGACTCCTCTGGACGAGTGATCCGCCCGTCGCAGAGACCTCTACCTGACGACACACAACATTCAAACCTGACAGACATCCATGCCCCCGGCGGGATTCGAAACCACAATCCCAGCATGCGAGCGACCGCAGACCCAAGTTATTACGAATAGATATCTTAACTCTGTTATAGGAAAATATTAATACACCTTAATATTACAGCAAGTCTTCTCGTTAATAGCATGTATTATAATGCTGTTATGTGGTATATTTTAGTTCACGAACAGTTCAATTTCCGAAAAATCTTCAGGGTAATTTCCCGTGACATAAATTGGGTTAGGCATCAGCAACAGTACGAATACAGAAACTGAAATTTAGAAAAGCATAACTTTCCAAAGATTCTGCATAGCTTAAGAACTCTTATGAATTTAGACGGACAAGAGTGGAGTAATCATGTATATGGTGTTTCGGTAAATTTCGAAACTTGACACGCGGGATCTGGTTGGTCAGAATTTTGCCCGGAACACTGGTTACTTCCAGTGAACTTATTCCTTCTTTTCTTCAGTCTTCAAGCAAATGTGAGAATAATACCTCGATTAGGCTTCGCCCGTTTCCTTACAAATCCATTATGATTCATCAATCATCAATTACCAGCGACACCATCTATATAGTATGTGGTTCTGAGAGCCAACTAAGCGAGTAAAACTGAAACTAATTTTACTCAATTCTTATAATAAAACCAACTATATGCACTAAGTTCTCAAATTTATTTTTGGCAAAACATGTAGAGTTTTATTCCAAAAATAAATTTGAGAAATTAGTGCATCTAGTTGGTTTTATTATAAGAATATATCACGATGCACGGTCACCTGAACGTCAAACTAATTTTACTCAGTTAATTTGTAAAAATATTCCTTTGTTTACAGCAGCTAGATACATGTTTTGGCTTTTTACTAAAGTCATAAACAGGGTAAACTGTTACAAAAATATAAAATAGCCTCGTACCACATATCAATTCAGTGTGGCATTGAGATATCACATCCTACAAGACTTTATCTCATATAACATTACTTTCATAATTTTAAAATTCTGTAATAGTATAAGCTGAGGATGGCTTTAGCAAAAGGTCGAAACGTTAGCTATTTTTTATAAATGGAAAGGATTTTTTAGCCAATAAATTTTGTGTTGACTGAACAAACGTACATCAAACACAAACGGACGCCACGCCAGAATATTGTGACACGAAGTGCAACGTCATTCCAAGAAAGACTGGAGTAAATATTTGTTTTCAGTGCTGTAAATATACACTCTGTGCTGCTGTGGACACTTCGTATCCTCGTAACTTGTTGCAATGGAGGACTTTTTCAGTACTGTAATGATATTCATATTTCATAAGAGGCGGATGTTTTCCAGGCCAGCTGAGAAAAATTAGCATTGAACAGTTATACTCAGCATGCAGTTAGACATTTAGTTAGGTTGTCGCTTATTTAAAAAAATATATATTATATATATATGCATAATGCAATACAGTGTTTGATCAACTGCCGATCTGGTGGCCGTGCGGTCTAAAGCGTAGGTCTAAGCCGCTTGATTTCTGAGACCGGTCGCTCAGTTTCGCTAGGGGCATGGATGTTCGTCCCACGTGTTCGTTGTGTGTTGCGTAGGTAGCGGTCTCTGCCATAAGCTGAATATCGTTCAAGGGAGTGCCACCGGGTATGTGGGATGTGTCTAGTTGTGTGTTATCTAGATATCTCAACAATGAGGCGGCCTAGGTCGAGTTGGGCTGTAACACCGCAACAAAGAGACCAGCCTCGTGGTCTAGTGGTCAGAGTCTCTGCCTACTAATCATGAGGTCCCGGGTTCGATTCCCGGTTCTACCGTGGGAATTTTCCCTGAAGGAGAGGATTCCCGCAGTGACAATGGTCTGGGTAGTTTAGTAGAATTAAGGGCCCTCCTGGCACTACATCCTATATCACCACTCACATCATCGGGACAACGTAACTGCGCCTCATGGGCGTCCCAACCTCAGAAGTCGGTTACACTTCTACCATGCCCAGGAGGGAAGACCACGAAGAAAAAAAAGAGGGAGAGAGAAAAAAAACACTGCAACAGAGAATGATCAAAACAACAAGTAAAGTAAATTTGTCTCCGTGCAAGTCACGAAGGTGTGTGAGGATGAGTGGTTAGCATCAAATCCCGGGCACTTTACCCGTGGAGAAATAGTCCCCAGGAGGCTGTGTGGTTCTCATATTCGGTCTGGATGCTTTGAAAAAGAAACAAGTCCTTTGTTCCGGCAGGGAATCGAACAAGCATTTCTCGATATTCCAGCAAAATCTGCGTCACGGCATTGATCACGCCATCCCGGTTTCTTGATTAATAAGGCGTGTTTGTTATTCCCTCGCACGGACGAAATTAGCTCGGTGTCTGACAGGTTTAGTTATCAATTTTAATCTGTTAGAGATTTCCCTTTTTATTTTGAGGCCGCTCTTTCTACTAGTTATTTAATATATCCTTAGAAGTCTGGGTTCGAAGTTTCCCTTATCTTGACACATTACGACATGTGGCCTATTCCAACGCAGATTTAGCGCCGAGACATCAGTGAAGTCCCTCGAACTGTGGCAGAACCCGCCGTAATAATGAATATTACCCGTACCAGACACAGGGCGTAAGAAAAGTCGCCTGCGGCAATGCGGTATAGGAACAAATGACAGTTATTTCTCGACGCTCTAAGGCAACACTTGCTGTAAGGGGCACCACAAAGCGAGCAGATTATGGTCAATAACCGGTCGTCGTATTCCGTGGGTACGGGGTTCTTTCACGGGAGTTAATCAGCTGGAGTATGAATTTGGCTGACCATAACATCAAGAGCTGGGTTTAAGAATGAGTGGCGATATAATTTTCCTTCATAATGTCGACAGAAACAGTTCTATTCTCACCTATTCAGTATATTGCATTGAGACTTCAAAGTAATACTTAATTCTCTAGCGGCTGTTACTAGCCTACCACTAGGTAGTCCGGTGGTGGGGTTTGCAGGTTTTACCCTCTGGACTACCAAAATTTGCTCAAATGCTGGGAATTCTAAACGAAACATCTAAACAAACTTTCGTCCGGAAATTTTCAAAAATAAAAGTACATAATCCACTGGCTCCTCCCATTGTTTTATACGGAACCGAAATTTGGACCCTTATAAAAAAGGATATAAAACGTTTGACCTCAATGGAGATGAAAGTTTTAGAAGAACAGCCGGGTGAACTCTTTTTGATTACAAAACGAATGAAGAAATTTTGGAAGAGTTGAAAGTAGAACCAGTTGACGAGAAACTATGAAGATGCAACTCAAATTTGCTATGATGTATAACGAGAATGAACAACAACAGGATGCCGAAAATAATGCTGAATAACAGAAAAAATGGACGAAGACAAATTGGAATACCTTTGATGGGACTATTAGAGTAGGCCGAAACGGGTCTGTCTAGGCCTAACTTGTGACGGATGATGAAGATGATGATGAAATTTATTGCATTCTATTGTTATGTATGGGTGTTAAACTTGGTCGCTTACACTGAGGGAGGAACGCATGCTGTGGGTGTTTGTGAATAGGGTGCTGAGGAGGATATTTGGGCCTGAGAGGGACGAGGCATCAGGGGAGTGGGGAAGACTACATAATGAGGAGCTTAATGATCTCTTCTCTTCACCAAATGTTATTCTGGTGATCGAAACAAGAAGAATCAGATGGGCGGGGCGTGTGGCTCTTATGGGGGAGCGAAGAGGTGCATAAAGGGTTATGGCGGAGAAACCTGACGGAGAGACACAACTTGGAGTTCCCGTTCTAAGTGTGAGAATAATATATAAAATAGATAATCAGGAAGTAAGATGAGGGGATGGGCTGGATTGATCTGTCTGAGAACAGGGACGGGTGGCAGGCTGTTGTGATTGCGATAATGGACATTCGGATTCTATAAATTGCGGAGAATTTGTTGACTAGCTGAGAACCCTTTAGCTTTTCAAGGACTTTGCCCCATAGAGTTAATCAGTTAGTAAGTTAGTATACTGCATTAATAGGTATACGAACACGTATTCCCAAAATACATAGCGTGGCGACAAAAATAAAATCCCTCATTAAAAATATATACTTTACTGGAAGACATTTTATTTTGACGAGAGTTTTAAATACCAATCCCAGTGCCGTGGGGCCTCATATGTGGGTTTGAAGCCGCTTGATTCCTGCATTTGCGAACTCGAAACCCTCTGAGGCCATGGCTCTTCATCTGTTGTGTTCATCGTGTGTTGTGTAGGTAGCAGTCTCTGCGACGTAATTCTGTGTGATCTAGAAACCTCAACAACGAGACGACCGAGGCCCGAGTTGGACCGTTGTGCCACAGGAGGAGGCTTACATTAACAACTGCCATAAGAATAGGAACAGCTTAACATTCACGAATTTTTAGCAGGAAGAATATTTTTATTACAGTTAACCTTTGAAATCCTACAGGTTCATTTACGTATCACCGGGATTATTCAATCATTCTGCATGCTGATTACATTGCATTTGTCTGTTTGTACGGCTCTCAGAACAAATACTAACTTTTGTCTTATACATAATTAACAGATTGGTTTTTGTAATCGATGTGGAGAGTGTTCACTGCGCGGTAAACTGAGTCCTTGTATAACACAGACACGTTCCGTCCTTAAGAGGTTAAATGTACACCCATTTTTCCTTCCGTGCGGCTTGATGACTTTATCTGAATTCCTGTTTCATCATCATCTTCATCATCATCATCACCTTCTTCTTCTTCTTCTCCTCCTCCTGCTCCTCCTCCTCCTCCTCCTCCTCCTCCTCCTGCTCCTCCTCAATCACTACATACCGTTGTGAATCTTGGCTGTCAATACTCTCTTCCTCTATTCCCTACGGACCCTGATAATGGCACGTTTCGTTTTCATTCGCACCTTATTTAAATCCTTTCCAGTGGCGTACCGAGGGGGGGGGTTGGGGATTCAACCCCCCCCCCGAAATTCCGAAGGCCCTCAAAAATCGTGCCAAACTCAACCCGATTGTGAAAACTGTTAAAAATTGCTGAATTTAGGACGCCAACACCCCAAGATGTTTGGCAAAAAGGCAGTAAAATTCTAAAACTACCGTCGGTTCGTAATTGTTTTACATTGGTAATGACAAATAAATTGGTTGTCATCATAAATAGTCTTAAAGTACCAAAAATTAAGAAAATTTTACTATATGAAATGAAATTTCATGTA
>Ga0123357_10007921_pt1 | contig 13216 bp, 6 predicted proteins | sample TergutEmb28metaG_FD_89873 | JGI IMG/M metagenome (GOLD analysis project Ga0123357, IMG submission 89873) | Embiratermes neotenicus P4 segment gut microbial communities from Petit-Saut dam, French Guiana - Emb289 P4 | ecosystem: Host-associated > Arthropoda: Insects > Digestive system > Gut ...
ACACCCTCCCCCATGCAGTTTCTATACCAAATAATGTAGTCCACACCCTCCCCCATGCAGTTTCTATACCAAATAATGTAGTCCACACCCTCCCCCATGCAGTATCTATACCAAATAATGTAGTCCACACCCTCCCCCATGCAGTTTCTATACAAAATAATGTAGTCCACACCCTCCTCCATGCAGTTTCTTTAAAATTCAATTAAATACACGTATTAGATTCTTATCTTCCGAGTGATCTCTCCCCAGTGTGTGCCTTATGCACTGTTTGTCTCTTTTCTTTGATTTTATAATTTCAATAATGTTCGGTGACTGGTACAGATCATGAAGCCCTCAGTTCACACATTCTTCTCAGCACCCTAAACCTATGACCTTCTTTTGATGCATGAAACTAATTTTTACATCCATACAAACTATAGTCAAAATTTCAGAGTTTTGTATTATAACCTTTTAAAGAGTGACGAACTTCTTAAGTATACAAAACGTCGACTCCTACCTCACTGAAAACACAGTCCGTCTGTATTAGAGAGACCAACTTGAAAATAATTTATGTTTATTGTGAGAATCATGGGTAAAACAGTACGCTGTATGGTCAAATACAATTTCTTAATATTAAACAAGGTGATCTGTATAGTTACCACTGCTCTTCGGAACGTTAATATGTACGTATTTACATAACAGACGGAAAAGATAGCAATTCTGAACTGGGTGATAGTAAGAATCTCACAAATTTAATTTACATATAATTTTTTTCGCGAACCCACATGTGTATTATTAATGCTGCTGTATTAATTGCCTTGATTAATGTGTACGAAAGGTAATGAATTTATTCAAATTTCAATCAATGGAATATTTCTGAGTACAGATTATCTTCATAAATGTTACGAAATTTATGACATTACACAGAATAGCCCCACTTAGTGTGGTTGTTTGTACCGTACGTGTGACTGGTCCATATGCGCTGCGCCATTTCTATCACACTTTCCGCTGCAAGTGAGTGGTGCATGTTTTTTAGCCCATAACGTGGTGGATTCATACTTCAATCGACTGACCATTCTAAATGAATTATTTTTTCAATTTCCTTTATTTCGTTGCCACTCGCTGCCGGAATCAGTACCTAGACCCTAAAGCAATGCCACAGTTCAGAGATGACACCATATGCAGTCATAAATCATAGGAAACAAATGTTCAATTTTGAGTGACATGTCTGTAATTAATATTATTCTTTGAAACCAAAATGCAACTGATATGTTGACAAGTTAGGAAGTGTCCCCACTCATCTTAGTCTACCGCATAGATTCATAACGAGTGGAACTATATTCTCCCCTATATAGCTCAAAGACATAGACATGGACAATATTTTTAGAACATATCCTTAAAACACTTCTGGCGCGTTAGACCTGTTAATGCCCCTTAAATGCATGTCTATTTGCAAGAAAAATCCTGACGATACAAATATTTGCATGGTATCTTCCCGCGTTTGACAAAAAAAAACACCCTAATAAGTCTCCGTATCCTAGCAACAGATTTACAATTGCTCATATCCGGTATCTCGATGCGCCACCGCCTGGTGTGAAAAGCCATTCAATACAAAATAATCTGGGGTAGATATGACAGGTGGTTGGGGTGCAAGAAACTCATATCCGTGCAATTCCAGACTACGGCCAGCATGACGGTAAAAAGAATAAGAGTTTATTTAAAAAAACAAAAATAAACAATAATTACTTACTCAAATACAGCACAGTATACAGCTCAGAAAAGATAACCAGCTGAACGAAACATGACGTTGCGCTTCATCCTTCATAACAACCTCCAAACGAAACGAAGAAGTTGCATGGAATTTTAGGTACTTCAATGAATAGAAATGAAATTACTAGTGCTTACATCACAACGCCATTGCAGGGGCTCTGGAATAATCTCAACGGCTGGAAATAAATTTGGAAATACGCGTCCAAGAAGGAAGTTTAAGAGAATGTTGTTATAGTGACTTGCGAACCGAAAGTGGTGGTCAAGTTTTCAAACAGAAAGAAAACGGGAAAGGTAAGTGGTGGGGCAAGAGGTGACGAAACTCGGCCATGCGCGTTACAGGACACGTGTGTAGTTACAGAAGTTTTCATCACGTCACGTCTTAAAAGGTGAATATCGTATTTCATGTTCTCACCTTGATTTGTATTGTTTAGATCCTCAGCTGTTTCTTCGGCCTCACCTCGTAAAAAAATTACAGATAACAGTAACGGCGAGTTATTATAAATTTGCGTAGGTATTTATGTAAAATGTCTGTTATTTTTGTCCAAGTTTAATCAAAATCGGAATATGTCAACAAACCATTAGAGTCCTCAAACACGAAATTTCACTAAAATCCGTCCATCGGGTGTCGCTCTGTTCCCTTCAGATAGACGGACGGACGAATGACCGGACTGTCAAGCCGAAACTAATTGTCGCTCTCCCCAACTGCTTTAAAATGCGCCCAAAACCGCACGCCTTTAGACAAAATTGTGCGTTCCGTGTGTGTAGAAAGACAACACGGCACAACTACCTGATACTACACACACAGGTAACGGACACTACAGACAACCCGGTGCGCACTGAGGAGGGCGCGTGATAGGGTCGAAATGCGCAGGTGGAAACAAAAATTGTATTAATTACAAGGAAGTGGACCAAGTGAATTTAACACTGTTTTTGTTAAATTGATATCTTTATGTCAAATCCACTGCCGTTATTAATAAAAGAATAATTATTTATTCTTTTATTAATAACGGCAGTACTCTCCCTTCTCTTTCTTTCTGTATACCGTTCCAAGATATTGAGCCCTGACTTTGTATCCTAGCTACACTTCTCTCTGGTATAGTCTGCATCAGTAACTGTTGTGACCTTGCGAGCACTTGCTTTACTCTGTTCTGTCCGATAGATTACAGTATACATATAACGCCAGTCAGGGACAGCGGACACTGAGTATGACACAGTGCATGTCAAAACGAATCTGTCCAATATACAAACATTTATTGTGAGTTTAAAGGTTGTTTGTCTTAGACTTGTTATTGGTTATCGCACGAAATGCTTGATTTAAGGTTTAGGTTTGTATGCATGGATGTGGTCGATATTTATAGAAGTGCGTGTAGGATATACCTGGGAAGGAAGTGAGGACTTCATGCAGTGTGTCAGTGCCTGTTGCTGAATAGGCCTGAAGTGATTTCAGGTTGACAGATTCTGGACGCTAAATGACAGATGTACCTAAACACATGCGTTGATTCAGTGCACGTCATTACATGCAACCGGACAGACTTGGCGACATTAATTGATCGAACACCTCTTTAATGTAAGATCTGATCCCTTACGTTGTTGTAAATCTATTTTGTGGTCGGTCTTCTTGGTTAAGACAGCGTGTTATGAGCTGGTGCATTTTGGGTTAGGATAGGTTAGGTTACTTTCGATCGGATTATGTTACCTTAGGTTACTTTAGGTTAGGCTAGGTTCGGTTAGGTTACGTTACATTAAGTTATTTTACGGCAGGTTACGTTGCCTTGGTTTAAGTTACATTAATTTAGGTTATGTTAGGTTAGGTTAAGTTAGGTTAGGTTACATTTGCTTCTGTTAGATTACGTTACGTGGTAGTTCCAGTTACGTTAATTTTGGTTAGCTTGGGTTAGGTTACATTAGCTAAGGTTAGTTTAGGTTAAATTAGATTAGATTCGGTTAGTCTGGGTTAGGTTAGGTTAGATTAGGTTAGGTTATGCCACGTTACGTTATGTTCCGTTATTGTAGCTCTGGTCAGATCAGGTCAAGTTATGTTAAGTTACACGAGGTTAGATTAGTTCAGGTTAGGTTAGGTTAGGCTAGGCTATATCCCGACCTAATACAGCTGTTATTAGTCTGTGAGTGCGCTGAAATCTCTATCTAGTAAACATCTCCCTGAAGCCCTACTCTCACACGTAATACTGATTGAGTAGTTCTGTTTTTCGCCACAGATCCATTCGCTTCGGTCAGAGAATACCAACATTTCGAAGGAACATACCGTCTGATTGTTCAGGTTTGAATTTTCTTTCCTCAACCGTTTACACCACAATACTCTACATAAGGTGAAAACCAACTGCTCACCTAAACGAGCATTAGGACGTGTTTTTGTAGCATTATTTAGTTTATATTTTTCTCTCTTCCTTTATAACAAATGATATATGTTCGGCGCTGTCTGTCGTAGTGTTCTTTCACTTTCTCTTCACAAGCTCGAAATTTAAAGATATATGAGGATTCAACTCCTTTGGGATGTCACGCCGTCTCGATTGGTATATTTATCAGTCGATACAGCGTCACTTCCCAGAAGACTTGAATCTTCATCAACACCGCTGGGAGAATCTCAAATCTCTATTTATGTGAGTTAGGGAGGAAACACGCGAAACTCGCTGTGTACTTTGTAAGAGCATATTTTCTGTTCCTGTGGTTAATGATACTTGTGCAACGAGTCTTGAATTAGTAACAGGCCAGAGGGGTAAGTTCGTAGTAAAACTTATTACATATTAGCATCCCTTACTATCTTTGCTAACACAAAGTTAGACAAAGTTTGTAATATATCTCTGCTGAATGTCCCGAAGCCAGACGGGCAGAATTGAAGAACTGCGACTCCTACCATAAGGTAGCAGTTACTCCGAAACACCGGCACGCAGCTACCACACTATGTGGCGCCGCAACGCAGGCATCGCAATATAAGGTGCAGTAAGTTGGGAGGTTGCACGTACGTAGCAAATCACTATATGCGACAAGATTGGGCTATAGCATTCACGTGTTACGAACACTCTCGGTGGCCGCGCGGTCTACGACGTGGGTCTGCGGCCGCTCACTTGCTGGGTTTACGCGTTCGTATCCCGCCGGGGGCATGGATGTCCGACTGTTGTGAGTGTTGAGTGTTGACAGGTAGGGGTCTCTGCGACGGGCTGATCACTCGTCCAGAGGAGTCCTACCAAGAGTACTGTGTCTGAGTGTGTAAAAATTCACAAGTTACGATTCTGAGAAAAATCACAATCTACAAGATCTGACATGTCAGCTTTTAGGTTAGTATGGAATTTAACAGAGTCTTTTGAATTTGATATTTGTTTTACCGTGCAACATTGATACAATAATATAAACAGCCAGCTAGATGCAACAATAATAATTTTATTAACAAATTCAATCAGCTCAATAAGTTTCGGACGATAATTTCACCCATCCTCAGGAGCACTAGACTGTGTTTACAGTTTGTGGTATAATGCACCGACGATGGTGCCTGCAGGCAGCATCGTCTGTGCATTATACCACAAACTGTAAACACAGTCTAGTGCTCCTGTGGATGAGCGAAATTATCGTCCGAAACTTGTTGAGTTGATTGAATTTGTTAATAAAATTATTATTGTTGCATCTAGTTAGCTGTTTATATTACTGTAATGCCTCCCGAGATGGTACTCTGGCCTAACTGCACCTGCCTCGTGAAGACACCATAATTTAAAGGGCCGCGACTATTAACGTCAGCGCCGAAGTCTCTAATTTCAATGCTGCCACCAGCCAGATTCCGACTAAACTTAGACTGTCGGGGATCTGACAAACTGCTCTGCCACGCCACCTAGTAGAATATAGAATACGCCCATCTATAATTCTCAGTCAACTTATACAATACTCCAGGGACATCTATCGGTGGTCAACTGTGCTTCAATTATGTCAGTAGAATTTAATAATTAACCCAAAGTATTTAATATTAAAGTAAAAATAAAAGTATACAGACAACCATAATTTACACAATCACAGTGTAACACATAAAAGGTTTGAATTTATTAGTTGACCAAATATTCGTCTTGCCTTCCTTTATATAGCCCAATGCACGCCGGAAATTTAGAATAAATTTCTAAATAATTTTCCTAAATAATTGTTCGCCGAAATTGCTCAACTCGCGTAAATTAATTCAAAACGGTTTTCTAACAGTCTAACACAGCTCACTTTGGATACTCAGCATAAATCTGTGTCTCGTACACATAATATAAATTCTTCTTCAGCGTAGAAGTCAGAACAATACTTCATGTTGAATAAACACGTAAGTATGTCCAAACTTTCCACGAGAATGAGGGCGTTTGCCTGGTTACAGCGGACTATATAGAGTAGGGCCGCTGACACATCTAAAAAGATGCGTATTCTTCAGTGCATTAAACTGTTTGCCACTGAAATTTCATAGACTCCGCCACTTTACGGCAAAAGGAAATTCAATGTCTAAGTTGCACATATATGTCAGTGCAGTGCACTCTTCTTGTCAGCATTCAAAAGCCTTGTCGCGTCTATGCGCGACTGATTTCCAAACTGAATTTTATAAGTACATTGTTTATTTATTACATTACTATGGTATATGCCTGATTAATGTGTGGATCCGAAAACCAGAAGAGAGATAGAATGGTAAAGACAAACTCAAGGAAAGCAGCCGTTCTTGGTAAGCTAGTAATTACACAGCCCGTCAAAAAATCCCAGCAATCCACCCAGAAGAAAAATGACCTCAGTTGACTAAGAGATTGTAATTACAATGCGAAGGAAACTGTGCTTAATTCAACAAGTTCATACAAAAGAAAAGTTTACGTAATTAAGAAACCGCAGAAGTAGAAAATGGGTGTTATAAAAGTTTTATATTTTGGAATTGGGTGAGCAGAGAGTCACAATTTCGCTCAGATTCTGATCACTTTGTTTTGATCCGTATGAGTTCGTCGAATACAATTCTGGCGTGAATGTGGCTCTTGGGTCGTGGGGGGTTAAAATAAGTAAACTTGGACCGATTAGAAGATATATTTTGATTCTAAGCCGAGATTCGAACACATTGGCTACGGAAAGCAGGTACTCCTAGCAAGCGTTTCTCTCAGATAAGCCTCCAGATTCAAGATAGCAGGTTTCGGTGATGAACCGTTTTAACACAGCATATATGCAGTACAAATAAATGGTGTGAAACACCATTCTGTTTTTATATTTGAATTGTATTGCGTTGACCTGCACCTGAAATGCAAGAAAACTCGGTAAACGCTCTCCGTAATCCCCTTCATTTCATACACAACAATGCACTCCACGCTATGAAGCATTAGAAATATATAGAAGAATATAATTCCGCATTCAAAACACTGCGAGAATTAGTAATACGGGACGGACGGATGAATCCAAATCCAACGTACCTACTCACTGCCAAAACTGGCATCATGTATTAAAGAGAATAATAAAAACCCAATATTTTTCTTATTATAAGAACAACAATTCGCACATAAAAGTATACACAATTTTACAGTCTCGTCGGAGTGTGCAAATTTTGTTCTCATAATACGAAATATAATAAACTGCACGGAATGTACATCAAAACCAAATATCTAACAAATCGACAAGATTTTAAGCATTTCCTTATTTTAAGTTTTTAACCTTATAAAGGCTCCTGTTTACGTGATGCACCAACAGTTTAACATTCAACAACTGTACGCTCTGCCCACACTGCATTTATGTATTTTGTATTTATCTTAGAACGAACAGCGACTTGTGCCACTTACACCATAAACTGACTGCTTTTTATAACCAAGATGAAACGTGTTTACTGTGCGGTACGGACTGGGTCTTTAAATAAAGCAGTCTGCGCTTCGTCTTTAAAGGGTTAGTATAACGATTCTTAGTATTAAACACCCCCAGAGAAATAACTGGGACACACTATTTCCAGCTACAGTGTGTCATGATATCTTCGCTTTTCTGGGATGTCAAGAGGCGTAGATTGTTAGTTATTTACAGGCATTGCGGTACAGCCTATCGGCCGAGGATGGGGCCGAGAGGTTGTCGCGAAACGTCGGTAAATAACCACAAATCTACGCTGTGTAACACCCCAGAAGAACACAGATCTCATTTACACCGCAGCGGAAGCCTAAAATCACGGGAAGTGTCTCGTATTCATTTATGGAAGGGTCAGGCCTCTCCCACTTTTCACACCTTCTTTAATATAATTTATATTGACTTTGCCTGAAAATGGCCCTTCGGCTGAAACGTGTAGCGTCTTCTTGTAACAACTTTGCTTACAATAAAGTAATTGTGATAGGGGAACTTGTAACATTTACATTGAATTTTATAACTCAATTGGATGTCCTCTCTGAAGGTATTTAAATTTCTTGTGACCCATACTTTTATGTCAGTTAAATGTCCAAAATCTTCTACTTCACATCGACATCTGCAGAACTTCCAGAACGCCATGCAATTCTCATACACCCCTGTCTGTCCTACTGTATGTGCCAGTGAAGTGCTGTCGTTACTAGCAGCCTGTTCACCAGCCTTCATTCTGCTGGTGAACCAGTTGTGCATAAATCTGACTGCTCCGGTCCCTCGTTAATGTAATGTTATTGTTTCAGAGAGCTGGACTGACCCAGGCCTCTCACATTTGCATTGCGAGCGTTCGTCAGAGAGCCTCCCTGGCTGGCCATGTCGTGTCACATTTCTGCGTGATTTATGTGTTGCAATGTGACTGAGTGTCTACATGAATTATGACTCGCGAGAAGCTATTGTTCGCGCACATCGTGGAAGTATGACCTTCGTTATTGCTTAATCGTTACGGAATTTCTATATAGCATGTACAATTCAGAGTGGGTGATCTACAGATTCGGTACGTAATATCATGCACACAGTCCGACCCGGTTATAACGACATCGGTTTATGCGACACCTCGACTATATCATCAGATATTCCGTGGTACAGTACCAATTAATTCCCCACTGTGAGCCATAACATTGTACTCCTCGATAATAACAACACTGGTCTACAAAGACACAAAATATTCACTTTCATGACGTCATAACCCAGTTCGATTGTGTTTTTTTTTTTCGGAAGCCTCATTAGCTGGGTTCTGTTTTCACCATGGTTTTTATGATCCCTATTTCTGTCAGCATGCACAAAATCCTTGTGTGGCCCTCGTCATGAATGCCGAAGAAAGAGGTTGAGGAAATCGATGTTGCAGTGTGACACCTCCCACTAATATTGCGTGAGTGAGCGAATGAGTCTATTAGAACGACGATGTAAGCAACCAACAAGATGCAACAAATTCCGTTTATTGATCTTTTTAAATCAGCTCTACATGTTTCGGGCGACAAACTCGCCCATCCTCAGGAGCACTTTTGACTGTATATACAGCTTTTGGTACAATGCACCGATATTGCTGCCGACCGGTCGACAGCAATATCGGTGCATTGTTGCATCTTGTTGGTTGCTTACGTCATTGTTCTAATGATGCACGGTCTCACAAACGTCAAGAGCGAGTCTACTAGGTTTGTCGTCTGTGTATTCAAGACGACGAGGCATGACTTCTGGCCTTGCACTGCAATCTTCTCTTTTGCATCGACGCCCAAATATTATTTGCCTATATTCAAATCCACTTAGTTTTTGTTTCTTCCTTATGCCGAGTCTATTTCCACTTTAAATGGATGTAATACTCCAGAATTTCAAATGGCTGACACCAAACTGCTAATTATATAACAAAATCATAAATCTCTTCAGCACATTTAATTAGGGTGTGCACCCAGGGAAGTTTATTTTACATTTTGTAAAAGAGAGCATTTACTGAATAGGCAGTAATGAAGAACCTTATTGTTATTGTTATTGCTATTCACCAAAACAACCCAATAAACACAAACTTAACCATCGGCCCTCACTACGCAATCAAAAAATTCATGCTGTAGGGACAAACGAGCTTATCATGCTATTGAATAAAAAAGCGAAGTCATTCTTTGAGACATTTTGGTGTGCTAGAGTACAACCGGGACCCTTCGTATGAACGTTGTGCGTATTCTACACATCTTATATAACCTTTCTCCTTTACTTCGCGTAACCTTTAGTTTTATTATTATTATTATTATTATTATAATTATTAGTGGTAGTAGTAGTAGTAGTAGTAGTAGTAGTAGTAGTAGTAGTAGTAGTAGTATTAGTACTGTTGTATTTTAAGACAGCTGCATTCTACAAGGTGGCATCATGCAGTTTGCTAGAAAGATGCCTTCCCTTATCTACTCTCATATCCCCAGAGAGCTACAAGTATAGAATTAATTTTAAACAGGGACACTCCTACCAAATTACACGGCGTCGCATCCCAGAAGACAGCTAGATTGTAGTCATCATCGCCACGTCATCAGATCCGAATTCAAGTTATATTTGCCCTTGTGTGGCTAATTCACTCGATTCTTAATCCGTGGGCTGTCATGATGTGTCAGCTCTTTCTATGGCATCCATTTTCCTTTCAGACCCGGTGAGTAGGCCGACGGTCTGAAATTTCGGTTCGAAGACCAGCCACTGTCCCTTACTCTAGAGAATGCAGAATGCAGTGGGTAGAGTCCCTTAACATTACAGACGACAGTCGGGGGGGAAACATATATATATTCTGTCCAAAACATGCGTCTGTGACACAACATGAACTTCTTTCAACAGGTCGCCACTGCATTTATGACGAGCCTAAAGTTCAATTTATCATAGCTCTAACCACAAAAACCCAACAAATAATAGCTGTATTGTCGCACATGCGCAACACAACCGCACTTCAGCCGAATGCATTTGTAACTAGAATAATATATCGGTTGCTGGTCACAAGCAAGAAGGGTCGAATTTCCCCAACACAAATAATTTTCAAGGTCAACTTCAAACTCCTCAGTCAGAATCAGTAAGCTGGCAAGCGTATTTTTGGAATGAGGTCTGTTGTCACTTCCTAGAGCCAAACTGCGAAACAGAGTGACTTCAAACAATTTTCTATCCCTTCAATACAAATTCTTTCGGATTCGTAATTCACAAATGATCCCTGAACATGATGCAATTCAAAAAGCATGCTAAACCGCAAAAGCCCGCCCTTCTGTGCCTACATAAAGTGAAGTAAATTAGCGAAACATATCGCGCAATTTGACGCACTGCTACACACATAGAGGAGACAGACGTACAAGATCGTCAAATAGCAGGCCGGAACTGCATTGAAATTAATGCCTTAATGTCACGGGAAACCTAACAGTTGAGACTCTTTAGCCATTAGCAAAATGAATGCAGAAATCACATCTGCTGTCGAAAGCATCACTAAAAAGATGCTGGCTGCACTCATCGACACTTTCATTTTCCTGTGTACAAGCGTTATTGCTTGCAAAAGGTTCAAACTACAACTAAATACGATTTCTTGCGCTTTAGTACAAAAGGCGCTCACTAAGTAGCGTTCCCTACGTCATAACGTCATAAAAATTAACGCGAATTCATTAAAGATTAAATTTAGTTTATTTATCCCAGTAAAGTGGCACAGTTTATTCACTGTAATCCCTGAGCAGTTTGGTGTACATGTTACGTGCTGGCGTGCGTTTGCTTGCGGTAGAAACTTGGCTGTCGCATTCACAACCCTACAAGTACAGTCACTTATAATTATCTTGTGTATCTTGTAAACACAAGATACGAGGGTGAATCAAAAAGTAAAGGTAATTTTTAAATTACGCGGTAACCGGGATAGACAGGAGCTGGCGCATTGCGCAGTATTGACAATGCCTGTTGAAGAGTTCAGCCATGTGCAGTACAGCGCTCTGCCTTCAGTCAAGTGGCAGCAACGAGGGCGAAAACATGGACGCTCCTTTGCAAGACTGCACCATCGAAGAACAACGTGGCGTAGTGCGGTTTCTTTGGGCAGAAGGAGTGAAACCTGTGGAAATTCACCGTCGTATGTTGACTCGGTATGGACAGAGCACCATGAGTCAACGAAAGGTGTATGAGTGGGTGGAAAGGTTTAAATCGAGTCGAATACGTGTTAATGATGAAGAAGGTCGTTCTGGTCGGCCATCAACATCGCGCACACAAGACCACAAGAGCAGCCGAAAAGCTTCTTCTCTGCAGGAATACAGAAATTAGTTGAACGATATAACAAATGCATTGTGTTGCAAGGGGACTGTGTAGAAAAATGATATGTAAAATTGCTCACAGTTATTTCTATTAAAGCCGTTAAATGTATTTTGCCTTTACTTTTTTATTCTCCCTCTTAGAATATATGATACTGTTGTATTACGGTAATTGCAAAATTTATGAGATCTCGCAAATTGCGATATTTCCCAAATGCATTTCAATTACATTAAAGTTACTTACATTAATATCTGAAGATAGTCTATAGACCGAAACATACATCATTGTTGAATATTATAAACTGTTGTCTTGGGCAGTAAACTATCATATAATAGTGATTTATTAGAGCACAACGGGATGAATACCATCAAACAATTGCGGTACTGCTTGATAGACAGAAAATTTCTCGACGGGTTTGGAACTATTTAAAGGAAAGGAGACTTTTTGATATGTGGGAAATTCTTTGGTAGACAGAGGATTATTTGATGGGCATAGAATTGCTTGATGACCATGGATGAATATGGAACTGCCGGATGGGAACGGAACTGACGAACGATAGGGAATTCCTTGATGGATATGGAAATCTTTGATGGACATAGAACCACTTGATGGTTATGGAACTACCTGAGGTATAAGCAACTGCTCGATTGGTGGGGAACTGTTTGGTGGATGGGAAAACCCCTTTATGGGAGAGGATTCACTGATGGGCGGGGAACTGCTTACTGGATAGGAAACTGCTAGAGCAGGGAGCAGCTGGCACCGCAAATCGTGGCGACGAAAAGTCTAATTAATTCGTAGGGAATCAAACTTGGCTAAACAGACAAACACATAAATCCTTTAACTAACTTCTGTTAAGTTCTCTCTTGTTATAGTGTTTTAGAAAAATATCAACGTGTTTCTAAAATGATTAATTAATTCCACCGCAATATCCGTCTAGAAATGTTGATAATTCCTTATATTGTCAAGAAATTCCCTCGTGTTATCAAAACGAAAGATCACTGAAGCACGTCAGCAGTGACAAGCCTGGGGTTCACACGCGTGTGGAATAGAACCAGGCATATGCATACACTTGTTTATTTCACGCCATTAAGTTTTCAGATCAGACGTGCGAAGATGTAATACTTCGAACTACGAGGTAGCAGGAACTCTCCGACGTTAATCTGCTCTTGACAGCTTCATGACCGTAATTTGATTTTTTAAATCTTATGTTTATTGGATCGTGCATCATTGTGATAGGTGAAGAATAAAAGACCAACTTGATGTGACTTGCTATTTTATTTCACTTCTTATGTGCTCAACATGTTTCGGACATTAATATATCCATCATCAGGAGCTTGCGACTATTCTGTTGAATTACCAC
>Ga0123357_10007922_pt1 | contig 13215 bp, 5 predicted proteins | sample TergutEmb28metaG_FD_89873 | JGI IMG/M metagenome (GOLD analysis project Ga0123357, IMG submission 89873) | Embiratermes neotenicus P4 segment gut microbial communities from Petit-Saut dam, French Guiana - Emb289 P4 | ecosystem: Host-associated > Arthropoda: Insects > Digestive system > Gut ...
ATTGGGCTGGCCCAGGATAGAGACAGGTGGCGGACGCTTGTGAGTGCGGTAATGAACCTTCGGGTTCCGTGAAATGCGGGGAGTTTCTTGACTAGCTGCAGACCAGCTAGCTTCTCAAGAAGGTCTCTGCACCATGGAGTAAGTAAGTAAGTAAGTATTATTATTATTACAGCCGAAATAGCGTAGTCGGTATAGCGACTCACTACCGGCTGGACGGTTCGGGTATAGAATCTGTGTGGGAGCGACATTTTTCGCACTCGTCCAGACCCACCCGGTGCCCATCCAGCCTCATCTACAATCGGTACCGGGTCCCTTTCTTGGGGCAAAGCGGCCTGGGCGTGGCGCTGACCACCCACTCCGTGCCTTCATGGCCTGTTCTAGGATGAACTTTAGGTTTACTGTTATAAGTATTATCGTGCTAACTGCTACGGCTGCTGCTGCTGCTGCTACTACTACTACTACTACTACTACTATTACTACTATTAATAATAATAATAATAATAACTCGATTTTAGACTTCGTTGACACTAAACGTCGATTAGCAGGATGAAATATAAATCATAAACATCAGTCGCCATTTCCAGCACTTGATTTATTTTATTCTGCCTTATACAAGCAAGCTACGGTTCGTTAATTTCTATGTTTTATATCTGAATTTCTTGATTTCATTTAAAGTTCATTTCTTACAGACCTTCGATCTGGGTCTCCCTTCTTCAGCAACAAAGCGAATTCCATGTGTCATCTGCATTGCAAATATTGCATTTTCAACGTCCTGGCTGAATGGTTTTAATTCAAGCCAACCGGTGACTGTACAAGTAACGAGACTGATAACCTCCGCCAAAGTTTCATGACGATTCACATAACGTCGTAATGGTTTGAGGTTAGCAGTTAATACTAGATGGATACTCTGCAACTACTTAACAACTGTGTAATTCGTAGTGTCAACTGCCTTAGCGTTGGATGGTTGTAAACAACGCACGTCCAGGAAGCCGGCCTGTCCTCCCTTTCCACGCCACTTTTCACATTATTCGCCTAAAGGGTCTAAAGGAATTCAAGTACATCTCACAAAACACCAGCTGGCTCCCGTTGGCATTCGGAGTACCTCCAAAATTCAGTAAAACGCGTTACTGCTGTTCCAGCCCACTCATTTTGGGGTCATTTAATTCAAAAGGAACAACTAACATGGCACTCGCAGTATTCCCTTCAACCGGCAATTGTCTTCCACATGCCAGTAGCAGGTTCCGAAGATTCATAACAGTTCGTGCAAACGGGAGTCTCTCCTTCCGCGTAAGACAAGAGGCAGGCGGTAGACAAAAGAATTTCTTACCTTTTAAATAATTACGCACGAAGGTGTGGCGAATGAAAAAGTGATTAATTTAATTAGCACACCAACTAATGCACATACACAAAATTTTTTACATTAAAACATTTAAAATCGCTCCAACATGTTTCGATCTATCTTCAGGGAGCTACACTGCTCCTTGCTAAAGTCACATTTTTAAAAACATTCACTGATTAATTTCTTAATAAATTAATCAGTGAGTGTTTTTAAAAATGTGAATTTAGCAAGGAACAGTGTAGCTCCCTGAAAATCATCTTAGGATCGAAACATGTTGGAGCGATTTTAAATGTTTTAATGTAAAAAATTTTATGTATGTGCATTAGTTGGTGTGCTAATTAAATGACTCTACGAAACACACAGTGCAACGCTAAAGATAGAAAAAGTGATTATTTCTCACATACAGCGAATGCTGCAATCAAGAACACAGTACACGTTTTTTAAAAACGCAACTTGTATGAAGAATCAGAAAAATAAAAATAAAAAAAAAACAGGATATAGAAAACTTCCATGACTTACTTAACCCTTCAAAGCCCTGCGCCCCACCAGGTCCAACGTACACGACAGGCAATGCACGAAGAACGTAACATTAAGGATCGTTCGCGTAACCATTGTTACCATGGAAAACTATGAAGTATTAAATATTGTGTGTTTCTGTATTCCTGCCTCAGTTATCCGATATGCAAATCGCACATTTTGTTCGCCGTTTATACAGTATTGTCATCTGTGGCCTGTCTGGTTCGATCATATTTCTCCACATTATCTCACAAACGGCACGAATTTCGGGGGGGGGGAGTTGAACATACAATGTCTTGATTATCTCCTCGACTTTTGTCCGAAACATATCTCATTCTAAGAAGAATTCGGCGAGATATGATCATAAACGCACATACGTCTTCATTTAAAGTACTCATTATTCTTGTCAGATTTAAATGAAACTTGAATTTTCTCGAAAGATTTTAAAAAAATGCTCAAATAACTAATTTCATGAAAATTTGTTTAGTGGCAGCTGAGTTGTTTCACGCGGACAGACACGACGGAGGCAATAGTCACTTTCCGCTATTTTGCGAACGAGCCTAGGAACTCCGTTTGTGTTTTGTACGTTTCTGGGAACAACCAGCAACTATTCAACTACACAGCATTAAGTGACTGGTTTCATAAACGGAATGAAGCGCGTTTACTGCGCGGTACGACCTGTCTTCAACGACAGTCCAGGTTAAATTCAATATTCAAAGGATTAAGGATGGTCTGTCATTTCCTTTGGTTACGATGACAGAATATAAGAAAAAACAAATATCTAAACCAGGACAGTCGTCATTCTGGTCCAGATTCGAACCCAGGATCTTTCCAATGTCAACCATGAGGGTTAACCGCTACAAAGTGCGATGATCTGAATTCCTCTGTTTTTTGGATTTTAAAACCACGCGAAGTTACATTAATTCACATGAAAAACAACAGTATATCGCTGCACTATATTGTGGCTTGCCGCCTCTGCGAGATTAAAATTCCTGCTACTTCGTTGTTTGAATTCGTACTTTATGTTACCGTCATGTATAAAAAAAGAGCAAACATCGTGTTCATTACACAATATGTGTTGCGAAACTGCAACGTAAATATTGGAATTTATGAGCATTAGTCAGCTATACTGAACACAATTTCTTCTCATACGCCAATTGAAACAGAATTCACTGCTATTTCGAGCAACCTTTATTAGGGCGCTAGCAAAATAAAATGACTTTGTAGACACTGTCAAGTGCACACACAAACGCACAAACAAAAAGACAGTTCAAAATCACACCTGTCTCGACTCAAATACGTTGGTAATAGCTCTGGTTTGCAAAGAAAACAGCCAAACCATGATTTACCGATTTGTAGATTAGTGATGTTTTCAGCGGTTTAAACAAATGGGAACAAGAGCGAAGAGAACGTGCGTTAAAATACGTGCATTACAACAGGTGCCAGGAGCACATCACCAAAGATGTTTAGTTTTAATACAAATGTGTTAAAAGTATATGTAATCAGATTTATGCTTTATCTCGGAAACTTTACGAAAGTATAAAGAAAACGCTCCAATTCTGGACTACAAAGAAGACAGACGCCAATCAAACGTCCTTCGTGACATCTGGTACGAATGGCATGTATCTGGGGGGCACACTGTCTTGGTAATCCGGTTTCAAAAATTCACTACCGTGAAAGTGGTTTAAATTGCCTCACACAAATAAAACCGTGAGGCCTGAATACAGTACATGAAGGTTAGTTTTAACATTTTACCGTACTATTCCAATGTTTTAATCTTAAGCAAGAATTTTCATATTTTATCAAGGTTTAATGTGAACGAAATGGGATCCCATTGAGTACTATTTTTATTGTATCTTAACTGTTGTTATTAGTTGGCCTGAAGATGGCCGGTCACGGCCGAAACATGTAGCCAAATACTACCTAATTATAATTATTGCATCTTGTTTCATGTATGTTGTGTACTGACGGTGCATAATATATTACACAAAATTAAATAAAGTTACGTATACTGTGACTTTACACATCGTAGGTCTCAAAACTCCCCCAAAAGCATCCCGTTAATGACGAAACAGCCGCACAAAAACCTCTCGCAACAAGAATCCGATCTTCACTCGACGTCTGAAATACTGCATGTACCTCCATAAAGAACAATACACCAAGGTCTTGTGTTTACGCCCTTCGTTTATGCCTTTTGTTCAAATGCCCCTTGCCAATTTACACTTCTTAATTTACGTCCACTCGTTTGCGGTTTAACGATCTTTGGCTGGTTTATTTCCTTTAATTTAAATTTTTTTATGGAAACGTCGTTTTTGATTCACGCCTATTTCATTTACGCCCACTTTTTTAGGAACACAACTAGGGTGTAAAAGAAGTCCTCTGTGTAACGGTAAAGCTGCTACTTCCTGTTGCAGCACAAATCATATTTGTGCCAGACTGTGTTCCAGCAACAAGGGAACTGTTAAGTAACACTACCACTATTTCCATTTAGTATTCAAAGGTGTGTGGTGTGTTTCCTTCGCGCACATTCTGTGATAATAATACTCCGCAACTTTTATGTAACGTATTCTTCTCTTAGCTGAATACATTGTGAGATACTTCCCAAACCGTATTACGACATTAATTATAGAGAAGGCTTGACAACTGCAGAAATGAATACAACTTACGACTGCTGCTGGTTCACAATGAAGATAACGTAGATAATAAGCAGGGGTGCAAAAATACCGGAGCCATGTCGGCCGGCCGACCAAATTTTGACCGATGACGCGTACTATTCGTGGATCAGTAATGGAACCTGCTTCATGTACCCACCTGGCGCCTAGAATTGTGTGGTGGCTTCCAAATTTTTGGAAAATTTGTGCACCCCTGATAAAATGTAAAGGCAGTTGGAATTCTAATTTGTACCTACATCCTTCGAACCCATACGGAATGTACTGAATAAACCTCAAGGTGTCACCATCAGGTGGAACGATAAGCGTCAAACTGCATAACTATCATGATCATATTTCGTATAAATGTAGCACATTAGTTATTTTGGTTGAATACGCCAAATAACTGTAACATTAATTATACCATGAAATAATGTCAAGTTACTCAAGTTGAAAAGTCTGGTTAAAAATTGGTCTAAAGGACTAAGTTTCAGATGGATTTAAGCTCAAAACTCCACAGAAAATCGTATACCAATGATACATCGAATCATTGCACTGGCCGTATCGTTTAGAACGTATGGTACACTACAGGCGCGTTTTGAATCGTGCTGCTAGCTTAAGCTAGCTAAGAAAATATAATTAATTCAGCTTTCCTGAGGGATTTCTGGCCTGGTCTCGACTTAATTTTGATGCCCTTCAATGGAAACGAAATTCATTCTTTCCCTCCTCTTAATAAGAGGTGATATATTTGGGACACAAAAAATGAGAATAAAAAAATGTAATTTGCAGGCAATGAAGCAGGGACCCGCCAACACGGAAGACTAGTAAGTTCATCGTAACACCCATCTACTGGCATCGTCCTTCCAATAACGTATACAACGCCAGCTTTTTCCTCGAACTACACAACAAACAATTCCAACATCACAATTCAGGTTGCACAAGGGGACACGGACAAGGCTGGAACGTCAGTCATTCCTACATTTAAACTCTAAAACAAGTGAGCTTGCTAGGGCTCACTACAATAACGTACATTGACACAGCTATTCCTAGGCTTCTGCAATGTCTAACTGGCCGCTTTACGGTCGGTATGCAAGACAGACCCGCCACTTACACACTGTGCAATTCCAAAGGGTCGTAAAACCGGAGATAAACGCCCCGAAAAGCTAAGCTCCATTCCTGAACTCGCTGAACTTTCACTGCAAACCATTCTAAGTGCACATTATACCGTTATAAAGTTTATTACTCCAACTTTTCTAATGTGTTAAGCTGTAACAGAACTCTAATTTCTACCCAGGGTCTGAAAGACAACGCAAAGAGAATTTTCAAATTGTTCCCTAGCTGCATTTAGAAAGTAATATCCTGTTTCACCAATAAGCCAACACCAAAAATTCCTTCTGCGTAAGTTGAACAAATTGCTATGGCAACTGAAAGGGCAGCTATATCTAACCAATATCTACAAAATTAAGTAAGAGCCTAACACGAAAAAATTCCCGCTTTCCCGGAAACTGATCCGTGGCTGTCCAGACAAAGCGATTCACTTTACTGAATGCCCTCTTAAGGTCATAACGTCATGGATCCTAACAGTCCTGTCTTGGTATAAACTGTACTCAGTACACTATTTCTACACCTGTACGTAAATGACGCCGTATCGACTGGCAAATAGTTACCGACGTTTAGAAGGAGCTTTCTGTCTCCACCATCAGAGCCTGAGAAGTCCAACACTATGACATGGCAGTAAGTGTTTACTAATCGACACGGCGTCATATTCCGGAAGACCTGAAACCGTCAACACAACTGCGACTGCCTCAAGCCATGCTATCGCATTAAAAAGCCGGATTACTGCTTTTTACACTGCGAAGCACTAGAAATGATCGCTGCAAAAAAGTTCCTTTAGGGCGAAGAGGTCAACTTTCACTTCCTCTTGTACAAAGCTGCTACAGAAATTGGGTTAGTTTTTCATTAAAACCGTGGGCAGATCGGTTCAAAACGAACCTAACAAGTTTAATACACTGCGCTCCCAAGTACTTCAACGTTTCCAGCAGCTCTGCTTCGAACTTGATTCTGAAAGTCATCAAACTTCAATTCTGGTTTTAAGTTAATGAAGCGGCCTGCCTGTGTTTCTTTCAAGGCCCACTTGTTTTGCATGCGAACTGCCACAGGCACTGAGAAGGTACGACGATTCACACAACCTCGTTTCGCATGCAATCCGCGTGATATTCATCCTCAGTGGGGAAAACAAAGGGATATGACTGGACGCCGCACACCTCACATCTCCTACAACCCACGAAACGAAACACATCGGTATACCGGCGTTTTGAAGTCCGTCCAGTGATCCGGAAGCAAATCTTTCCTGAAGATACAGTATCTGGACATAAAATAGCTGAGGTACCGTTTACAAACCATGCGGGGTTATGTCTCAGAAGACGACTCAGCACCTTACCATCTACTTTTAGATCTTCCAATTGGAGTACATGAGTATGACATCCAACGGATTATGTCTACATATTGTTTCTGATCTATATGTTGTCATTTCGTTATCTAATTACACAGCAGCAGGTCGTGCATTATACATTATACATCCATAATTACACAACTTTGTTATTTCCATTGGTGTAGTATTCCCTGTTTAGCGTAGACCTCCAGTCAGTTTCTTTAGACGTAACTACTAAGTGGACACGCACGCACGCGCACATACACACTACTACTACTACTACCACTACTCTACTACTACTACTACTACTACTGCTACTACTAATGCACTTGCCAGAACCGTAAGCCACACACAAACTCCTTATAAAACATGGAAATGTGACTGAAAAGAAAGAAAAAAAAAGTGTTCCTTTCTATTTTGCAATTCACTATGTGCACCCACATTTTATAAAGTACCGTTTGTCGATACTATACCCGCGTTATGGGGCTCCATTCACGATGAAGACAGAGCCCGCCAATTAAACATAAATTCCACATTCAATGTAGAAAACAATACCGAACACACAGCTGTATTTACGATTCAGCAAATATACATTATTAGACAACAGGAATGAAGTCACGTAACATGCATCTAAGGAATGACGCTACAACGATCCGGCTAATTGGTAGAGCCATTGTCAAGCCCTTTCCGAAACATGTAGCCACACTACTCAGATGAACGTTACATGGCAGTATCGTTACCGTCTAATAATGTGCATCTGCTGAATTCTAAATACAACTGTATATTTGGTACTGTATTCCTACATCTGACTCAATAAACACAGCGTTTTGCACCACACAAACGCTGAGACAAATTCAACGTTGCTGGCAGAGTTATTAGAACGTGTTACGATGAACTGCATTTATACGGGACCATTAGCTCCTTCGACACAAGGCTCAGTCTGTTCTGATTTCCTACAATAAGGCGCACATTTAATGTGACAAGAACGGCCAATAATCGAACGTACACTTGGCTACCCGCAGTTACAGGGAAAATTCGAATCCAACACACATAATCATAAAACATTAAACTTAGCTGTAGGCTTTCGAGGATGAAGAAGGGAGACAGAGAGAGAGAGACAAACGAAAAAATGAAGTCAGATGACAGAAGGTCCCAACGTGAGCTTACAACCGTCTTCTTCAGAAAGAAGAACCGAATCTTTTACATGAATCAATAGACAAATAAAAACAGCTTCTTTGATCTATCCCTTCACTTTCAGACAATCAATGAAGTTGCTATAGGCTGGACGGTCCGGGGATCGAATCCCGGTGAGGGCGAGACTTTTCGCGCCCGTCTAGACCAGCTCTAGATTAAACCCAGCCTCCTCTACAATGGGTATCAGGTCTCTTCCTGGGAGGTAAAGCGGCCGGGGCGTGGCGTTGACGCCCACTTCCATCTAACGACGAGGTTAAAAGTTAAATAGGGTGAACTTTTACCTTTACTGTTACCGGGGCCTGACTCGAAAGGCCGACTGCCCACAGGCGTACAGCTACTCAAGTTGTCACAGCTTCCGATAATAAGCCAGGCGCTTAGCAGTACCGTGGCACGCATTCTCACCGCTTAGCAGTGCCGTGGCACGCATTCTCACCTCTTAGCAGTACCATGGCACACATTCTCACCGTTTAGCAGTGCCATGGCACACATTCGCACAGCTTAGCAGTGCCGTGGCACGCATTCTCGCCGCTTAGCGGTGCCATGGCACACATTCTCACCGCTTAGCAGTGCCGTGGCACACATTCTCACACCTTACAATAGCCTGTAAAATACACCTTCCTACCTAAACCGTGAAAAGCAACTATTAGATTCATGTGTGTGTGTGTGTCCGTTCGTCTGTCCGCACAGCACAATCTGGCTCCCACTGGATGGATTTGAATGAAATTTGGTGCTTAAGTACTTTTTGAAAATCTGTCGAGAAAATTCACGTTTGATTAAAATCTCGTATGACCAACGGATACTTCACATAAAGACGTATCTATACTGATGATAATATTTTGCTGAATTTTTCTTAGAATATGAAACGTTTCAAATAAATGTTGTACAGAATGTCAAATCACATATTTTATGTTCAATAATTGTTTTCATACATAGTGACCTTTATGTGATAATGTGGACAATATGGCACAAGCGCATTGCGTGCCGGATAACTAAGGCAAGAATACAACAGCTCTGAACATATAACACGTACTGCTTTTCAACGACAGCAATGGTTATGCGAACGCGCCTCAGCGTTACCTTAGTCTAGCTAGTTCCATCAATCATAAACCAATAACTAATATACTGTTGTGTTTAACGACAAATATTAACAATCTGTTTACCTTCTTACCTCATACGTACATCGCTTATCTGGTTTCAACATTCAGAGTGCGTTTATGTACGTAAATTGTATGGATCCCAGAACAGTGGCACTTTACTCATTAACAGTTCGGTTTTATAACAGAGGAGTTTGTTTACCTCACGGTACGAACTTAATCTTTAAATATAACTGGGGTTCAGTAACGTCTTTAAACGGTTAAACGGAGGATCTGCAATTCCTACGACCTTCAACATCATCATTAGAGATAAAGATGAACCATTTAATAGAATTACAGCTGTCTGTAGAGGTATAATAAAAATCTCTACGATGTTCTGGAAGAACCAGTTGTTTCAGCTGTACTTACGAGACAAGGGAGGATGGACCATACGATGAGGATGTAAGAAAATGGCATGCCACACAGTGTCGGCTACAAAACGCGATGGGTGAAGGGTTGACGGAAGGCTAAAACTGAGAGAGATTGAGGACGTGGAAAGTGATCGCCAAATGATAGGAAGAACAGAGGAAACTGGCAAACAAAAATCCTTGCTAAAGCTATTCACCCGCTGACGTTCATGACGATGATGACGCCTGTTACAGTCGTGCACGATTAGAAAGAGTTTATTATGCAATGACGGGATTTATTTATTCATTTATTTCAGTTTCGCCAATACCATATTTCAGGTGGAGTAGCTCTCCTGACCAAATATAATCTCGAATATACTTTGACGGAATCTAATTAAGATGTCATTTCATCGAAGAGCACCCCATTTCCATTTCAGAAATGAGCGGTGTCAGACCTCCCCAATGTCAGAAGGCCTACTACATGTCAAAGACCAGCGCTACGCCAACTAGACATGCCTACGACATTCCGGACAGAAGAAGAAGCCCAGTCATTATTTCCTGTGTAGTGGTTTCACTCACGTCACGTTGGCTGACGGATACCGACCTACGTCATCTCAAAAACGACGACACAGCAGCATGTAATCGAGAATGACTTTTATATGGCATTCCTAATAAAGTATTTCTCAGCTGTCACGTGGCAGACTTTTGTGAATGATGGTCGGCTCGGTGTTCAAATTTAATGACGCTGAATCTATCGTACTGCTTGCAAGGCACTACATACTGGGTAATTAAACACTTTACTATCCAACTAACGCACAATATATAATATGTAGATACAATTAAAATTATAAAATATTTAAAAGCGCTTCAACATGTTTCCGATCACAGAGAATCCATCATCAGGGAGCCTTGTTCAGTGCTTGGTTAAAAATTACAAGAATGATTCTATCGTGTCGGTTGACATGGACAAGGTCGGTGTTATGGCAGCATATTCCGACCCGTTTGCGTGTGTGTAGTTCACTGTATATGAAGGCAAGCATTGTACAAGGCTCCCTGATGATGGATCCTCTGTGATCCGAAACATGTTGGAGCGCTTTTAAATATTTTATAATTTTAATTGTATCTAAATATTATATATTGTGCATTAGTGGGATGGTAAAGTGTTTAACTATCACTGATCCACGGTGCAAACATGAACATACTGGGTAGTTTCGAAGTGAAGTGTAGCCCTACAAGGCGACTGTGGCATAGATGTAATATTATCCTAGTTTATGCTAGCAGGAGTGGGACGGGACAGCTCAGTCGGTATAGCGACTCGCTACGGGCTTGACGGTCCGAGAATCGAATCCCGGTGGAGGCTAGATTTTCAGCATCTGTCCAGACCGGCCCTGGGGCCCACCCAACCTCCTATACAATGGGTAATGGGTCTCGTTCCCGGGGGCAAAGCGGCAGGGGCGTGGCGTTGACCACCCACCTCCATCTAGCGCCGAGGTTAAGGAAAGAGTAGAGCTATACCTCTACTCACCCTTTGGGCCTTCGTGGCCTGTTCTAAGGCGAACTTTACCTTTACCTTTACCTCATATGCTAGCAGGAATTGAGAAAAAACACAAACGCTAAAGTTCAGGACGATCGGAGTCCAGGCCAAGATTCGCGTCCAGGATCTCCAGACCTTGGTATCAAGCATACTAAACACTACAGTGCGAATGATAACACATCCTACGTTAAATTAGCAGTTGTTCGTCCGACTTACTTTCAGGAGACAGTCGGTTTGAATTTCTGCGGGAATACTGTACCTTCTGAGAGCTTATGAACCGTTTCTCAACCACGCCTACCGATTTAAAGTCACATTCCTCCAGAGAACGCCATGTGTAGGCCATACGACTTCAACAGCTGGTAGCTAAACCTACAGAATTACTAATTTACTATGTCCGTGAGTCCTGCTGTCTTAGAACTAAAAATCTTGATTAATAATAAAAACGGTTGTCGTTGGACCCCCTAGCGAGTCTATCCAATCCAGTTAACGTCTTTCAACTAACCCACTAACAAACTAAATAACTAATTGGGGCAGAGTCCTTGAGAACTTAACAGTTCCTCAACCTGTCAAGAAATTCCAAGCATTTTATTAAGCCCGGCAGTCCATTACCGCATTCACAAGAGCACGCCACCTGTTCGTATCCGAAACCAGATCAATCCATTCCGTGCCCTATTCCACTTCTTGAAGATCCATTTTAATATTATCCTTCCACCTATGTCTGGGTCTTCCAAGTGGTAAACTTCCTTCAGGTTTCCCCACCAGAGTCCCGTATGCACATGTCCTCTCCCCCATACTTAACGTCTTCCAAACCTAAACGTACTAACTGATGTCCTTCCCACATATAGCTTATGCCTATGTGTCTTCAAGGTGGCTCATTATCACAAGTTTCAAAATTTACTGTCTCAGCACTTCGCGTTATGTTCTCACCTCAGTATCGAGAATACTGGGAAAACAGACACATGTGGTTAAGTAATCTGTTCCATTTCTACTTACAAAAATAAGAAAATAATTCTTTGTCGCTGATAATTCTGGTTGGATAGTAATGATAAACAGGAGTGTGCAAATTTTCCAAACGCCTAGGAATCACCTCAAAATTCTAGGCGCCAAACCTACCTGGTATCTGGGATTTGTGCACACCTGATAAATGCAACGACCAAAAAAAGCCCACCTTGAATCCAACGACAATCGGACACATGAAGCGGGCCATTTTTCTATCCACTCCGCAACGGTGCAGTCCGCACTACAACACTGTAAAAACTGAATGCAACAGTGTACCTTGTGTTAACGGTCCAACGGCGTTCCATTTCGCAGGGAATCTGTTTCGACGACAGCTTTGGTTAAAAATTAATGGTACGAGAAAAAAGGCTACCCATTGCAGTGTCGTCTTCAAAGCCAAACTTGCATTATACATAAGAATCGACAAACCCCTGTTGTTGGACTGCTATAAAACCTTCTTCCTTTATAGCCAAAATCGTAATGGACAACTCGTATAACTTATGGTTATTTCACGAGCAAATAATACGACAAGCTAGCTGCCATCCAATGGGGTCCATTTCGCGAATGAAAGCCCTGCCTGGCAGGGTAACGACCCGTGTGGCAATTTAAGACAGAAGCATGCTAGCGGATGTCGAAAGGGGATTTTCGTGTGGCATTTGAAATGCATAAAAAGCAGGTCCACCTGCGTCCTTACAGAAACATCGAACCTTACTGCAGCAGGTTCTTGCCCGGTATAAGGGCAGCTCAGGTTACGCAGAAGAACGCATGTAGCTCTTCTCGAAACCAATACAAAAGCAGTAAAGTGCAGTAAAGAAGGAAAATAACAAGACAGACAATGTACGTATAATTTAACATTGAGGCGCGTTCGTGTAACCACTGTTGCAGCAGAAAAGCAATAAGTATTACGTATTTTGTGTGTGTATTACGTATTTTGTGTGTGTGTGTGTGTGTGTGTGTGCTATGTAGTGGGTCCCTGTCACCACGGCATGGCGCGTCCTCAGGTTGCGGATAGAGGAACGGCCTCCGATAAGGAGGGCAGCTGCGAATAAATTGAATAAGCAGTCGCGGACAGCCGAC
>Ga0123357_10007924_pt1 | contig 13213 bp, 6 predicted proteins | sample TergutEmb28metaG_FD_89873 | JGI IMG/M metagenome (GOLD analysis project Ga0123357, IMG submission 89873) | Embiratermes neotenicus P4 segment gut microbial communities from Petit-Saut dam, French Guiana - Emb289 P4 | ecosystem: Host-associated > Arthropoda: Insects > Digestive system > Gut ...
CCTATTTCCCATCACTCGAGTGCTTAAGTGTGACTGTCGGCGTTTATGGTGAAGTGCCAGCCCCCCGGATTTGACATCTAGTACCCCTATTTGTCAACTTAGGGTACCCGGGTGGCTCAGTAGAAATATATAATTATACGAGATATATTGCTGATCCATGGGAAGTGTTTATCAATAGTGAGATATGCCTGTGCTGTGGCTTTCTTATCTTGCGAAATCCTTTATTCAAATATGTGCTCTGCAGATCGCAGCCTCCACAGGAAATAACAGCGAACTTGTTGGATAGCGAGACAAATTTGCATGGGAAAGGTTAGAATTAAAACTAATTTCCTAATGGACCACAAATCGAAGTTATAATCTGTTAAAACAAGACACTTTTATTCTCTTGGTATCTTGTGTGTGAGATAAGACAAAACAAATGTTCTGAACTCGTCTTGCTGCAGTATTGTTTGTTATAGCACTGTTCAACATCTAGTAGTACCATTCGCAATATTAATGCAGAAATGTTGGTATGTTTAAGGTAGATGAGACTGGGACTGTAGGTGGAAAAAAAAAAACCGTTGGGCCTGATGATACTGATGAATGATTCAGTATTTATTCCACGTCCTAATCGGCCAACCAAACATTTATGAGGCCCCGAAAGCACTTGATACGTATTTAAATAATTGATTCCCTAAAGGTTCGTAATATATTTATTCATTGTACCAACACTACTGTCACATTTCAAGGGGATATTCTCAGAAAACATCTGCTGATTATCCGTTTCCCGTGAAAGACTATTTATTCCACCAAAACAAATCTTTCATGTTAATTGGATATTTTTCCTTACCTTAGAACTCGAATAAGCTGTACACAAAAAAGTGATGGGTATTGTTCAATTTCAAAGCGAAGTAAGCTCACTCCACATGCGTCTAGTTCTCGTAAGAGCTACTTCTAACCTGAGTTTAAGTACTCACACCGCTGTATTTTCGATATTCGAGTTACAACACTAATCGGAAACGTTGTACGGCATGTTTGTAATTCAGACACGAGTTAGAATTTAGCTAGAGTTTTTAGTAGGTCGAAGCTGGAGAATGCTGTTCATTGCAACACACGACTTTCTTTTGGAAGTGAAATTTAACAACACTTTTTAAATTTATATTTTATCTTAAATTTATAGATGGATAATAATTCTCAATCCGCTCTATAGGCAGCAGTGTATTGCTAGCTTCCATTAACCGTGGCGTGTCTCTCGACACACCACCCGTCTCTTTTTCATCTCGACAATTATTTCAATCACTTTATAAGCCATCACCCACAATCAGCCGCTACACCATCTCTCACAGAACCCATCTCGAATGCCGAACACTAACCGTTTGCACGCACTCTGCTCTTTCTTGTATACTACATCCAGAACCAAATTATCGTCTGATCGTAACACGAGACAACACAAGAACTAGCGCTGTGTACACGGACCTATGGGCATAAATGTCGAGATCCAAGAGGAGGGCCGTGCCGACCTCACCGACGTAATATTCTACATATTTTGATCTGGTCTTTTGCCCATAGTAATAACCGAACTCTTTTGAATTTCGAACCTGAAGTAGTATCTTTACAAATTCGCACAACTGCACGGTCATTAAGAAAAGTTTCACCCGTAACAACTTGTTGGAGTTGTGAAAGAATGCTTTTGCATGTAACAGATGACATGGGCCGCAGATTTATCGGTGACTGTGTCTGGCGGAAGTTGTGATTATTGCATAAATACGGCTTAGTTGACACACTGTACAGTAGATACCGGTTATAATAGGTAAGCATTATCACTAACCATTCGGAGGGAACCTCTGCATGAGAAGGTAACAGTCGTTCAGCTGTTCAAGAATTTTCCCCCGTATATGGAATTGGCAGATTCAGTATCGTGGATTCAAGAGCTGAATAAATAAAAAAGAAATGATTTACTTTCGTGTCTGTAAGTTGTGAAACTATGTCGGTCTATCTGTCATGTACTCTACTGCTTGCAAGAAATTTAGTGTTGTGTGTGGTATAATAGTCTTTCTTCAAGTGGCCAATTACAGAAGTACACCTTCTTGTGTTTAAAAACAATTGCATAGGAAAGGACATCAATCGGATATATTGCGAAGTCGCTTTATTGGCCCTGAGATGGAAATACGCTATAAAAATTTTATTTGTCCGAATTTCGTTGTCAAGTGTGCCAAGGGGTTTTACGAGGGAGAGTCAAATGAAAACCTTAAAAGTGCGATAAAAATCCGAACCACAGCTCAATTGTCCTGTAAGTTTCAACAATGATACTCATGGTTTGAAGAGTGGCCGACAGGTGACAGTACGATATTACATAGAAAAATTAAGTCATTGTGTACCTTTTGTTTTCAATAAATTACGAGAAAAAATATTTTTAAGGTTTTCATTTGACTCACCCTCGTAGCTTTTGCAATGTTCCTGGCTTCTGTGTTGTGTTCGGACCGCAGTCAAGGTTTATTGTGTTAAGGGATTTGAGGTTCTTACAACGGCGCTGTTGAAGATTTAATTCTCGTGAGATATGAAGCTTTGTCGACTGGAAAATATTTACCGACAACTGTAAGGAGTTTTCTGCTTCTATCTTCAGGGTTAGGCCAGGCCCCTGAACCCGTATCTGGCGGGCGACTGACAGTATTTATGTTGCCCACCGAGACAGTTTAATGAGAAAAGGTCGTTGAAACATTGTCCTAATAAAGTCGAGATATAACGCTAAAGAAAATTTGAAACCTTATGGGCTGCATATTTCTGGAGACCTGCGTTATTTTACCTCAATTTGAACAAGTGAATTCATTTAAATACTTAGGAAAAATGGCGAATACTGACAACTCTATAGAGGAGGAAATTAAAGAGAGAATAGCAGCAGGAAATAGGGAATACCTTGTTCACAAAAACTATTTTCATCAAAATTAATATCCCGAAACGTCAAACTACAACTTTATAACGCGTTCATTCGCCCAACAGTTACTTACGCCTCCGAAACATGGGTACTTAAGGGAAATATGACAAACTGATGACTTTCGAAAGAAAGATCGTGAGGAAAATATTTGGTCCTACAAGAACACAGGATGGCTACTGGAGGATTAAAACTAATCAAGAAATAAATTATATATTAAAAGGACAAAATATAATTGGGTTTATTAAAAAACAAAGATTAAACTGGTTAGACCATGTTGAAAGCGTGGCTGAGGATAATATTGTACAGAAGATCAGAGATGGAAACCCATGTGTAAAAGACCAATTGGAAGACCTAAAACACGTTGGGGAGATGACGTTTTGCAAGATATAAAGAGCATACACGTAGGCAATTGATAGAAAGCAGCACAGAATAGAGATAGTTGGAAGAAGGTGGTTGAGCAAGCCAGAACCTTATATATGTTATAGCGCTTTATAAGAAGAAGAAGAAGAAGAAAAAGAAAAAGAAGAAGAATAAGAAGACGTTATTTTACCAATTCTTTTTTAGGCGATTTCTCACAGTTGTGAAAAGCGTCTATTAGCTTCATCATGTCTGTCCGCCTGTCCGTCCGCATGTAACAACGCTTCTCCCACTGGATGGATTTGCGTGACATTTGGTATTTGAGTATTTTTCGAAAATCCGTGGAGAAAATTCAAGTTGCATTAATATCGGACAAGAATGAAGACCAGTATACATTTTTGATCATATCTCACTCAATTCTTCTTAAAATGGAAAATGTTTCAGACTGAAATTTTATGATCAGTATTTTTTTTTTTTTTTAGAAAATTGTACCATTTATGAGATAATATGGAAAAATGATGTAGAGTCGGACAGGTCACAGTTGATAATATGGTGCATGCGAATTGCATGCAGGTAACTAAGGCTGCAAATACACACTCAGGATGTGTAATACTCATTGCTTTTCCACTCCAACAATGGTTGCACAAACCCCCGTCATTATTACGTATTACGTACATTGCCTGTATTGTTACAACTTGTAGCTTTCTGCCATCAGTAACGCCAATATGGAGGCTACGGCCGCACAATTCATGGCGCAGGTCTTGGATAACGACATTCAGATTATAAAGAAAGTCTCTGCTTTTATAAAATAAGAATGATCATTGCCTTTTTCACAAAAGTTCTCGATTGGACTGTGTTTTGAACCCCTGGAATTCAGACCATATCTTTACACCGTCTCTGTGTCAGATATATTGTGCATTATTCTCCAGCATTTGTCTTCATCTCCTTACGTGGTCTTATTCCACATTTTCTCGCATAATCATCAGACAGTCTTGGAATCAATCATTAAGAATCGGTGATCTATAAAATACGGTAGACTACTTTCAATATCTGATTTACGGTCTTTTATATTTGGTATTTTTTTTGTAAAAGGAAAGAGAGTTCTAAGAAAGACTTCTCTCCAGCTGCCAGTGTTTTCTGACGTGTGCTTGACGTGAGATTGCACTAGCCAGGAAGAATGGAGGTAGTGATCTAAAGGAACTGCTGTGTGCTAGCCTGCGGTTAGGTCGACAACTTCTGGCCTATAAACAGCATTGCATCAGCCAGGTGAGAGCTGGATGTGTACGTACTGGAAAGAATAAAAACAAGAACCCTGCTACTACTACACGCATCGTTACTCGCTGATCCTCTGGTGACTGGATGTTTCATCAGAAAACGATTATGAACACAAGTTCAAAAATTCTCCTCGCTTGCCGGCAAGTTATATTCCTTGTAAAGTCTTGGCGAATAAAAAATGACTCGTAATTGAACCATCACTTATTATTACGTCACACTTCCGTTCAGCGACGCACAGCCTTTTTTATACGCGCGACCCCAAATTCTTAGCAACTTTTCTTCGACGACCCAAATATATTCTATTGATTTCTGTTACTTTTCTGTTTTATGTTAGTATCGCTTGAAATAAATTCTGGAACATAACTTGCATTAAAAGAATGCGCGTAGGAAATTTTGCGCTTTATTCTTAAAGTCCGTCTCTTGTGAAATACGTGTTGGAGATGTTTTATGTTATTGGTAATTTGCCAGAATCTGTCCGTGAACCCAAGACAGCCGCCTGCGACCTAAAACGAGATCTTGACTTTAGGGTTTATTAGATGTGTAGAACCACGCATCACATTAACGTGTTCGCTATACACTACTGACATTTAGGCTTACGTTAAGCGAGGTTTTTTATTATGAGGGGACTTCCAGGGGGTTTATATTGACCGAAAATGGAACTGACGAAGTCCTGAATTGTGACACATCTGTTTCAACAACTATGATTTAACTTTTTATATTACGTTTCCGTGGTTAGACATAACATTATAGATTTCCCTCCATAGTGCTTTATGTAAGTAAGTATTTCTTGGAAAATAGATCAGAAGTGCCTCGACAGGTTTAAAGTGTGATGCTGGACAAGGATGGATAAGATCATTAGGATCAATCTTGTGAAAAAGAAGAATTATTACATAGAGTCAAGGAGGAAGAAACCTTCATACGTACAGTAAAACGAAGGAATTCCAACTGGATTTTTCGCATCAAACGTAGGAATTGCCTTCGAAAAATGTTACTAAAGGAAAGACAGAAAGGAAGAGAAGACGAGGAAGAAGACGTAAGAAGCTACTGGATGATCTTAAGGAAAATAGAAGATACTCGAATTTGAAAGAGGCAGCACTAGCTCCCAGTCTCTGAAGTTTTCGCTTTTTAAGGGACTATGGTCCTGTTGCAAGACAGACTACGCAACGATGAATACGTATTTCATAACTCAGCTCCAGAAAATCCTCGTCTTGATACATCGGTCGCAATTAAACCACGCCAAATCAATACCACTCTATTGAAATATGTAACATACAGCCTTATGCATGTCTATGTAACGGGTTTTCCAATTACGAGGCTGCGAAAATTCTGGCAAAAGTGAGCAGGCCTGTACTAGTTCCGCTCACGCGCCAGGCTTCCGCAGCGTCATATGATTAAAACACTGTATATGGGCTATCAACATCGAATCTGTTCCTTCTTCTAAAAAAAACTAAGGAATTAATAAGCCTTAATCAATCAACATAATCAATTCTAGACAAGACCAGAAATGTCTGGATATTATCTTGTTTTAAGATAAACAGTCGAATAATTCATTCTCCTTGCGCTGCGTACCGTCATTTTTTTTTTTCGGAAATGCTGATAATTGGGTCAGTTGTGCTTCACCCCCAACAATGTCTCAGTCGCCTTTCACTTAAGCTGACTCGATGACAATATATTTATTACGTAAAGTCATGCTGTAAATAGAGTAGAACTAGATTAATCAGCGTCTGAGCGTTATCAATGTGGATGTAAAGGTCACTGTTACACTTAGGACAAAGTCTGATAAAAATGAAATTCTATGATTAATTTTTTTACCGCTATCTTTTATACGTTCTGTTGCATAAAACCACTTTAATTTATTTACAAACATGCAAGCTTTGCTTACTGAGTTGCTGGATTTGTTCCACATTCTGAGCACTATCTTAGAGCTAACAGGATGCAGATCTCGCATTCCGACTTGTGTTTGACACTAAATAATAATAATAATAATAATAATAATAATAATAATAAACTGCAATTGGATTATCACCCGGTGGCAGTGGTTATTTTACATGTATACAGAATATGAAGCTGGTTACTAATAAATTTAAGTCGGGAGGGCTACATGAGAAGCATGTAGTGACAACTTGGAATTTTGGGAACCATCTCAGCATTTGCTTACAGACACAGGGAAACCAAGAAAAACCTGTGTCGAGGTGGCCGGTCGTAAGACCTTCCGAATACTGACTTCTAGCCAGCAGCCCGGCATCTAAAGTAAAAACAGCAATACACACGTAGCACAAAAAAAGTACACATGAACATATTATATGACAACAGTACACACAAGACAACTACAACAATACACACAAGACAAGTAAACAACAATTCACACAAGACAACTTAAAATAAAATATGTACAAAAGTAAAACATGTACAAAAGGTAATGTAAACATATAAGAAATTATGCCTTGGCAACGTATGTATTGCAAAGGCGATTCAGGTGTTTATTTCTTATTCTAGAAAACTTGCCGCTCTGCTCCAAGGTCGACCTCCCTGTAATATTTTCAGTTTTTCTCCATTACATGTGAGCAGATACTGAAACATTGCCTTTAAATGTAGATGATGATCACCTTCACTCTAATCCATATATTTTCAAGAAATCGAAGAAGTTGATACTGACCCCTTTCTTTTCTTGGATTTGGTTCAAGTATGGCCTTACATTTTAAAACTACAATATAAATCTATGCTTGAAGAATAAAAGACCAATTTGATGTCACTTGCTATTTTATTTCACTTCTTATGTGCTCAACATGTTTCGGACATTAATATATCCATCATCAGGAGCTTGCGACTGTGCCGCTGAATTACCACATTGGTCGTTATATTCTGTAAAGACGGAGGATTAGCGTTAGTGTAAATTTATGGTGTTTAGTAGTGTGTGCTTGGTGTGACGTGCTTTGTCGCTTTGATGTAGTTGGTAAGCGTATTTCTGTTGATATTGGCCGTTATGGTCTTTTCTGCTTTGTGATTGTTGTGTTCTCATGCGTGTAGTATGTTTTGTAAGTTGATTGGTAATGCATCCTTCAACTATCACAATGATGCACGGTCCAATAAACATAAGATTATAAATCTATACATCTGAGAGTTATTACTAACCAACTGCTTTTTCCCAGTTGACTGAAGTGTGAATACACAATTGTAGCTAAACTCCCTCGCCTTTCCGCCAGAAAGATCCATTCTCTGACACATTGTGGGTTTCCTATTATGAGGTGATTTACATAAAAATATAAAAAACACAAAAAAGTTTTACAATATCCAGAATATCAGTCACGTCAAACAACCATGAGTAATTGGAGACTTCTCAGCAATTTTTTTAAAATTGAATTGTGCGTCTCTCTTACCTCATTGTTGTTAGCACAGAATTGCTTGTTAAACTACATTGCGAGAGTAGGGATATTTCAGAATTCCTGCGAATATCTCATATTTTGAGCGACCGCAAATTTGTACGTTATAGCCCGCACAAGGAACCACGAAAATAAAATAATTCAGATCATTATTTGTCGAATGCCGCATAAGGCCACCCTTGTCTGAAGTTACTTTTATGTTTCACTGTCTTTAATGCGCATAGGAGAACATTAGATAATGTGGAGTTCCAAGATTTGTTCTCATTAAATACCCGGCTTTCAATTATGCCGCTGCGAACATGCATGTGAGAGCGAGCAGGCCTAGATTAGTTCTGCGAGTCAATTAATGAAAACCTCTCTCTAATTATGATAATTCAATTAGGGACGATGAGCTGGGCAGATCATATGGCACGCATGGTAAATAAGAGAAATGCGTACAGGGTTTTTGTGGGACGAGAGGTAAGAAGACAGCTTGGTAGACGAAGACTTAGATGGGCCCATAAAGAAATAGGATGGGAGGGTGTGGACTGAATTCATCTGGTTAGATATACGGTCAAGTGGTGGTATGTTGTGAGTAGGGTAATGAACTTTCGGGCTTTATAAAATGCGGGGAATTTCTCAACTAGCGGAGGAATTGTTAGCTTCTGAAGAAGGACTCTGCTTCGTGGTATTATTGGCTCTTTAATGCCTATGCGCAGGCAGCTGTATACCATCTTGTATGCTGGACATTATTTTCTGTGTGTCCGTAGGAAACAACTCAGTCCTGACTGGACGCACTTTGATTAAATGTTTTTCAATGAATGTAAAATAAATTTTGCGGCCGTATTCAGTGTACGGACACCACTGCATTAGTACTGCCAAACTGGTGATGAAAACTCCGTTTTCACCCGTTTATTCTCATAAACTATTTGATTCTGTTGAAATTTGGTATGAGTAAACACTAGAAATTATAGTTATTTTATAGATAAATAAACATTGTAAATGGTAATAATAATAATAATAATAATAATAATAGTAATGGTCGCAACTTACAAAGTTCGGAACAACTTTCCAGAAATAATATGGCCTAAACTGCTTTAAGATTCACTGTATGAGCTGTAGCAGAACGCTGTAATTGAGGAAATGGTTGTCATGTACGTCACAAGCGTAAGTGAAGAGGGAAGCAATTCTCGATTGGATCCAAAGGCGCGTAACGCACCAGAGACGATTGATTTCACATCGGTTACGTAGCAGGAATGTTTCTCACCCTGTGTCCTTCAAGCTGCTCTCTATTCTGATATCAACTTTCCGTTTCCCGTATAACACTTTTGTCTTATTGTGAAACAGGTGGATTTATACCCGTAAAAATGACGTCCTGCCCATTGCCAGGGAATTAATGTTTCCCTAATGGGAACTTATGCACGGGTTCTTATTTCACGTAAATTGAACTGGATATTAGGGTTTAATAGTTTCATATTAATAGAGAAAGGATCACTAATTTATATGGGAATAAAAATTTACAAGTATTCTACATAAGAAACGCATTATTTAATGCAAAATTACACCTCTTTTGGACGCAGAAACTTCAAGCACAACGAAATGAATTTAAGTTACTTTTACCCTTTGAAGACTAAAATGACTGTCCGTTATACATAAAAATTAATTTTATGTCTCAAAGTAAATCCACCGTCTTCTGCTAGAAAGACAAATTAGCGAATGCTGTATAGGAAAGTAGTCGGTGTTTCTGTGGGAGTCATACGGAACACATAAATACATTGTGTGGGTACAATGCAGACTGTTTAGTGTTAAGGCTGGCTGTATATGCAGTAAACACTGGGCCTTTTAGGGTTGACATGATAGACTTGTCAGATTTATTGTAACAGGTTAACATGACAATCTTGTCAAATTTATTGTAATGTACTCACAGCTTAACATAACGAGTTCAGAAAACAATACAGAGTGTACAGAGGCGGTTTGCCTGTTATGAAAATGAAAATCCCTTGATTATCTGTGCCGATTATGTTGTTTGCATTAATGTTAACAGTATTTACCAGAGTAATAAATAAATTTCCGATACTGTAACACACATGTGTATTATACTTCGTGTTGAAGTTGGAATTATGTCGGTGGTGTATCATACAAAAGTACGGGACTACAACAGGGACGTGTAGTTATTAAGCTTATTTATCTACTGCATAAAAACTTCATCTGAAATGGTAAAAACTGCGACATAAACTAGAGTAACTGACATCTGTTTAAAGAAATGAGTGTATTTACAATAAGCACGTTATGTTGGCAGCGTTGTTTGCAAGCAGAAGCTGCATGGTGGGGGACTCCTGTCAGATGGGAGGCTGGAAAGCTTGGCTGGCTGCTGCGAGAGCAGAAACGTTAGGGTGTCGTTAGAGTGCAGACGTACAGTCAACAGCAGATTAGATAACCAGCATGTCATTTTTGAAGTCTATATGGAGGGGCAATTCCAAACACAAAAGTGAGTACACGGCGATATTATCGTCAATTTTAATGGAATTGAAGCGCATGTCTAACATTGTTAAATTTATCATAGGGCATACGTACAGTACCCTAGAGAGTACCAAGTCTAATTTATAAACATTATGCTTTTGACAAAATATATGTCAAACTGGCTATGGTTGATGCTTTTTCAAATCTTACTTAAGTCGTTCACCTGATAGAGAAAAGACGTGTCTAACATAATAAGTGATAACTCGGGGTAATGATTTCATGTTTTTCCTCGAACCAGGTCGGTTAATTTTATAATGATTATTAAAAACTACAAGCATATTGCGCAGTAAGGTTAACAGCATTTTGACTTTTGAATTAGCAGTGTCCTGGATTTTTAACAGAGCGGTGGTTGCAGATTACTGTTGCCGGAATGTAACTCACTGTAGTCAGTAGACAGCCACAAATACTTCGGAAGAACCTGCTGCTGCCAATATCCATCTCTTGTGCTCTGAAAGAAGGAGCCGGCAGCTTCTTCCGAAACGGTGGTATTATCTCACTACACAGCGTCTCAGAAAGACGTGAATAATTATTCACGTCTTTCTTAGACGCTTGTAATTATGAATATGATTATAATCATCGCCGTCACTGCCACGAGAGTAACAGACTTCACATAATATTGGTTTCTTAAGACGTAACGCTAACACATATTCTAGACTCCATTTTGCCATTTTATCTAAGGCGGTGGTTCATTTAAGTACAGAACGTCCTTTAGGAATTCTTAGAGAAGTAATTTTGAGTTACTGCAATTGCATCTTTTATGTAGACGAGAAATTGTCGATTTATAATGGAAGTTATCAACTTTAACAATATTCAGAGTGGGGATAGATTCACTGAACACCCGATATTTAACAGAAAGGCAGTGGCAAGACAGTTGTGCACCATCTTGTACTTGGAATGCGCAGAAGGAGCGAAGTGTTGACTAAAACTCAGGACACCCACAGCGATTCAGTGCTAATTATATTTCGGGTTGATTGCACAGTGTACCACCAGTACATCCTACACACTTGTTTCTTCGATCTTTGGTAAATCCAGGGTGATTCAGTTCGTTTATCTGTTGAATTATCAAAAGATTATCGAATACATTTGTTAGAACAATGCGAAGTGTACTCCAGCATAACAGTTCTGGCACTATTTCTCGCATTTCGTGTACGAGTAGATTTTTAATTATTTACGCTTCCTTTTACGTAATTAGCGTAAAACTGATGATTTCAAGCAAAGCAGTATTAATTGCGAGTATTTAAATGTGTTTTCCCCTTCTAACTGCTTAGCTTTCGGATCCATGTATTGTAGGCCTATATAAATACGCATGTGTGTGTATGTAGGTATACGTACGTATGTGTATGTGCAGCCTTTCTGAACTTTTTCTGAAAATGCTAATGTAATGTCTTTAAGATATGACACGTGTAATTTTTTATAATTTCCGAATTTAATTCGACATTAAGAACTAAACATTCCATTCAGTGTTATTTAATAACATACGGATAAACCACTCGGACTCCACAAGTCTTTGCTATGCGATGCTGGCAGTGGTTGATCGTATGGTTATTTTACAGTGCGAACTGGGTAGCAACGGTTAAAGTTGGCTTACAGGGGCCGATGAATGCAATGGAAAAGTCAGGATATACGTAGTTAGAGTTATATTTGTGGCCCATCTGTATGATAGCCAGTTACAAGAAGCTTGTAATTAACCTATTCTGGTGGATATGATTAGCTAATCTGGTTCAGCGATAATGAGGGTGTTTTTTTAATGCAATCGAAGATACGTAGTACATCCGACCGGGTTGCCAATTCTGACATTATTAATAGAATTGCCAAAACATTTGAGGTATGTGGACTATTTTTAAACACCGCGGTCTGTGTGAGGCGATGTAAAAATTTTCTTTCCCTATCACCCAAATGGGGACCGCGGTAGCACAGTGGTTAAGGTGCTTTGCTACAAATCGGAAGGTCGCTGGTTCGATCCCAGCTGGTGTCAGTTGATTTTTCATTGACATAAAATCCTTCCGATCGTACTATGGCCCTGGGTTCGACTCAGCCTCTAACAGATATGAGTACCAGAAGTATTTCCTGGGGGTAAAGGCGGCCGGTGCGTAAGGCTGACAACCTACCACCATCGTGTGCCGTTGTCACGAAACCTGGGAACCTTAACTTCCTGGGAACTTCTGGGCCCCTCCGAACCTGTAATGGGACTGCTTTACCTTTACCTGTCACCCAACTACCACTCAGTAAATTCGTAGGGGCATGGCGGTAAAACTTCACGTCATTGAACTCTACGGACCTAGACGGTGGGGAGTGATCATATTCATGCTGCGGTCAATTTGTCACCGGCGAAAGAGCTCCCAGTAAATATGAGGCCAGAGTTAGTCTGGACGGGGGAGACCCCTCAGAGAATCGAAGCCTGCCTTCCAGTCCTTAGCCAGTTCTCTACTAATTGAGCTGTCATGGCTGTTAATGTTTGTATTGTATGATGCTACAACACTCTTTGTTTTCATACTGTACTTCAAAGTCATTCCAATTTAAAGGATACAAAACCCGATAATGTAATATTCTTTATTACCGTTTTGTGTTTGTATGTAAGAGCAGGCTGAAGTTGGGGAATGCGTGCTATTATTCGGTGCAGAATCTGCTGTCATCCAGGTTGCTGTCCAAAAATTTAAAAATTAAGATATATAGAACTATAATTCTGCCCGTTGTCCTGTATGGGTGTGAAACTTGGTCGCTGACATTGAGGAAGGAACGTAGGCTGAGGGTGTTTGAGAACAGGGTGTTGAGGAGAGTATTTGGGCCTAAG
>Ga0123357_10007925_pt1 | contig 13213 bp, 5 predicted proteins | sample TergutEmb28metaG_FD_89873 | JGI IMG/M metagenome (GOLD analysis project Ga0123357, IMG submission 89873) | Embiratermes neotenicus P4 segment gut microbial communities from Petit-Saut dam, French Guiana - Emb289 P4 | ecosystem: Host-associated > Arthropoda: Insects > Digestive system > Gut ...
CACTGGGCAGTAATGTGTACGGCATACAGACGGTGTGCTGAACACAATGCAGGTAGTGAACTGAGTAGTACTGTGTACGGCATACAGACGGTGTATTGAACACAATGCATGTAGTGCACTGGGTAGTAATGTGTACGGCATACAGACGCTGTATTGAAAACAATACATGTAGTGAACTGGGCAGTAGTGTGTGCGGCACACAGACGGTGTATTAAACAAAACGCATGTAATGCACTGGGCAATACTGTGTACAGCATACATACGATGCATTGAACACATTGCATGTAGTGCACTAGGCAGTACAGTGTACGGTATAAATACGGTGTTTTGAACACAATGCATGTAGTGCAATGGGCAGTATTGTGTACGGCATACAGACGGTGTATTGAACACAATGCATGTAGTGCACTGGGCTGTACTGTGTACGGCACACAGACGGTGTTTTGAAAATAATGCATGTAGTGCACTGAGTCGTACTGTGTAGACATACAATCGGTGTACTGAGCAAAATGCATGTAGTGCACTGAGTAGTGTTTTGTACGGCATACATTAGGTGCATTGAACACAATGCATGTAGTGCAATGGGCAGTACTGTGTACGGCTTACAGACGGTGTATTGAAAACTTTGCATGTAGTGCACTGAGTTGTACTGTGTACGGCATACAGACGGTGTATTGAACACAATGCATGTAGTGCACAGGGCAGAACTTTGTACAGCAGACAGACGGTGTATTGAACACAAAGCATGTATTGCACTGAGTATTACTGTGCACGGTATACAGACGGTGTATTGAACACAATACATGTAGTGCACTGAGAAATATTGTGTACAGCATAAAAACGGTGCAGTGAACACAATGCATGTAGTGCACGGAGTAGTACATTTTAAGGCATACAGACGGTGTATTTAACACAATGCTTGTATTGCACTGCTCTGTACTGTTTACGGCACACAAACGGTGTATTGAAATTATTGCATATGGTGCGCTGAGTAGTACTTTGTACAGCATAAAGATGGTGTAATGAAAACAATGCATGTAGTGCACTAGGCAATAATGTGTATGGTTTACCGACGGTGTGTTGAACACATTGCTTATAGTGCACTTGGCAATATTGTATACGGCATACAATCGGTGTATTTAACACATTACATGTAATGCACTGAGAAGTACTGTGTACGGCACAAAAACGCTGTGTTGAACACAATGCAAGTAGTGCGCTGAGTAGTACTGTGTACGGCATACAGACGGTGTTTTGAACACAATGCTTATAATGCACTGGGCAATACCGTGTAAGGCATGCAGACGGTGTAGTGAACACATTGCATGTAGTGCACTGGGCAGAGCTGTGTGCGGCATACAAACCGTGTATTGAACACAATTCATGTAGTGCACTAGGCAGTACTCTGTTCGGCATACAGACGGTGTGTTAATCACACTACATATAGTGCACGTGGCAGTAATATGTGAGGCATACAAAAGGTGTTTTGCACACATTGCATGTAGTGCACCGAGTAATATTGTTTATGGCATACAAACGGTGTATTGAACACAATGCGTATAGTGCACTGGCCAGTGCTGTGTACGGCATACAATCGGTGAATTGAACACATTGAATGTAGTGCACTAGGCAGTAATGTGTACGGCATTCAGAACGGTGTGTTGAACACATTGCATTAGTGCAATTAGCAGTACTGTGTAAAGCATACAAACGGTGTATCGAACACATTGCTTGTAGTGCACTGGGCAGTGCTCTTTACGGCATACAAACGGTGTATTGAACACATTGCATGTAGTGCACTAAGCAGTAATGAGTACGGCATCCAGACGGAGTGTTGAACATAATGCATATAGTGCACTTGGCAGTACTGTGTAAGGCATATAAACGGTGTATTTTACACATTGCGTGTAGTGCACTGAGTAGTACTGTGTACGGCCTACAAACGGTGTGTTGAAGACAAAACATTTTCTGCACTGAGTAGTACGCTTTACGGCGTTCAGACGGTGTATTGAACACAATGCATGTAGTGCACTGAGTAGTATTTTGTACGGCATACAGACGGTATATTGAAAACAATGCTTGTAGTGCACTGAATAATACTTCGTACGGCTTACAGAAGGTGTATTGAACACAATGCATGTAGTGCACTTAGTAGTACTGTGTACGGCATACAGACGGTGTATTGAACACAATGCATGTAGTGCACTGTGTAGTACTATTTACGGCATAGAGACGGTGAATTGAACACAATGCATGTAGTGCACTGAATAGTACTCTGTACGGCATACAGACGGTGTATTGAACACAATGCATGTTGTGCACTGGGCAGTACTCTGTACGGCATACAGACGGTGTATTGAACACAATGCATGTAGCGCACTGAATATTGTTGAGGTGGCTTCCAATTTTTCCCATAATGGCCTTCTGAATGTAGCGGGAACCTGCTTTGTCTCAGAGCACGATAACGAATTCTCTCCAACTAGGCTATCGTATTTGTTCGTTGCACGCGAATTGCGCAATGAAATGTAACTTGAATTCGCGTATTTACGTTTTCGCGACACCGTAAAACCAGTTCTGTGGAATGCCAAATGTTTCATTTGCTTTAATTCCGGGCCGGCGGGACGAACCAATATGAAACCGGCATGGTGGACCAAACAAATTGAAATGGTCATTTTCAGTGGAAAGTCCCTTTCGAACAAAAATTTGCACTTCCCATATGATACGGACTCTAGGCACTACAATGTGACTACGAACCTCAAAGCTGCAATGGCCAGCAGGTAAAATGTAACGCGTGTGACGACTTTAGACACAAGTGTGGCGAAGCTTGCTCCTTGTGTACGACGACACTCACCCTGTTTTAAAAATCAGTCACAATATCGTGGAACATGCAACAAATGGTTTCTCATTGAGAAATGTTCTCAGAATCATTTGTCCCTTAAATTGAAAGGCAAGCTAGTCTGTCAGTGTAGACAAGTTTGCCGAAATTGTAGTTATACATTAACTAGTGATACAAAACACTAATCATTTTAGAGAATTAGTAATTATTGTAACAAGAAGCAACTTTCCGGCAATTTTTGCTACTTGGATCCACTGAAGCCCAGCAAGCTGACAGACAGGTTTTTGTATGTTTTTGATATTGAGTGCACACAGGACCAAGAAAAGAATGCTCAAAGTGCGAAGCGGTGGATGACTTGAATATTGATTGTAAACATTGTGGTAAGCGTAGCCACGTGTTTTAAATGGAAAATCCCGTAGGAAATTTAATATATTATCTCCTGCAGTCCAGACCACTCGCGGACAAGTTTTATGTCATATTGTATAGCCCTCGTGGATACAACGCACAGTTTCTGCTGCGAAGGTTTCTAGAACTGAGATGGACTCCCCAATTTGTAATGGACGGTACCAAAATTCTTCGCATGGTTGTGAAATTGCACTTTTTGAATTCTGTGAATTTTCTGCCTATGAGTCTAAAGAGAATGCCCAATCAATTTGACCTCTCATGCAAGAAGGGGTACTACCCTACCTAACGGTAGTTTTTTAATATTATTAACATAAATTCCTTCATTCATAAGGATTGTTGTACCTCTTTTATAAATGCCTTCATTTATGTGTGTGCTGTAGCCCTATATGTTGGAGAGTTCGTCATTTGCTACTTCTTGAAGGAGTGCAACATTTATGTCCTGTGCTAGTAAAAATTTGTAAGCATTCTTATCTTCGTTTGTGAGATCGCATTAATGTTAATGTAGCGTAATTATATGTAAAATTCATATGTATATCTTGTTTTGTGGTGCTGGGGCTATGTTATTGTATTTGATAGAATTGGTTGTGTGTTCTTTGCCTTGACTGACTTCTTGTTCTCCCGTGCTGTTATGGGATCGCTGTCCACCTTGAATTTTTTAAACTTTTGGGACTTGACATTTGGGTTTGTGTATAATTTATGGTCTCCATAGTACGATCATCGATCTCTTTTTCATCTTGTTTGTCGCTCTTTGTCAGCCTTGACTTATCTCGTTTTTCTCTGTTTCTCCTGATCGTGTTCGGCATCCACGTCAGCATTGATGAGGTGATCCCATTTTGTTTCGTTTGGAGTTTCGTTGTGTGTAGCCTGTGGGGCTATATTGGTCTCTTTCTCTAGCTTCTCGATGTTACCAGTTTTTTTGTATTTTGTCGACTTGTGTCACAAAGTCGTTAACTGTTTGCCATGGTTGAGGTTCCGTGGTCGTTGGGCCTATTTGTTGTTTCCCATTTGATTCATTCAATCTTGTTGTCAGTTTTGTAGATGAATATGTCTTATCGTTTATGGATGTTAAATCTTTCGTGATATCATTGCATTCAGATGATATTTCATTGTTGTAATATCGTTTGACCATATTTGCCCATGAGTTCTTGTCGTGGTCGGTGTGACTTCCTGGTATTATCTTATGCGGACATTCGTTTAATTGGTGGCCTTGCTCGTTACATCGAAAGCAAGACATAGGTTGTCCCTCGTATGATACGAGAGCGCGGTGACATATTTTTATGTGAGATGGAATATGTTTCTTTATTCCTGTATCGATAATCCTAACATCTGATTTCACTTTCAATTGGTATACTTGTGACGATACTTCATCCTGTATTTTTGACGTCTCTATAATTGGAGATTACATTTATAATTTGGGTTTCTGTCACTTCAGTCGGCAAGGTGGACAATAACACTCGTTTTATTCCTACTCCGGCGATATCGAGTTTCACTTTTGATATTTCGCCATTGACATAGTTGAAATTTATATCGCCTTGAATAGGTTGCAGTACTAGCATCATACTTTCAGAGGATATGAATTTTACGTACACTTTTCTTAAGGGCCATCTATCTGAATGACGCGAACTTCTTCTTCTTTTATGTGAACGGTTTCATCCAACCAGTCGTGAATTTGAAATGCATTTATTCTGTGGCTACGTATATCGAATGAGTATACTAAAGTATTCCGTCTATCACACACCATAATGATGTAATTTACTTACATGGTTAAAAAACTGAGCTATCTCAAGTCGATCAGAATATAGGGTCGAAGTAGCGTACACAAACTTTCACTTTCCCCACTACTGCTTGGAGCGACCCGCTTGTTGCACAACCTCGGCGCCTCTCTGTACAAGGCAGACTGATTCAAACCTTACAATCTTTCAATTATGATTTTGGAATTCTATCAATAACCCGCCTATTTTTCAAGAATAACTAAGTCGTAAACAAGTAATATCAAATTATAAAGAGCGCTATAGACGCATTGTTGTTAAAAGTTAGGTTATAACTTAAAAATGGTGGTCTTTAATGTTAGGTTGTGTTTAAAAATGGCGGACTTTAAAGTTAGTTTATAATTTAAAAAGAGCGCGCTAGTAGCTGACGGATTTCAAAAGTTCAAAAATTTAAAAATTTAAAAAAAGCGCGCATCCGCAAAATTGGAAAATGGCGCCAATCCAAGATTGCGGTCGATTAGGCGTCAGGCAGTCTGGGAACCAAAATAAAAGGGTTCACGGCGTCAAGATGTCAGGAACTAAAGTAACTTGCAAAATAATTCGATCAATTGCATACCAATCAATTTCGTACGAATAATTAGTTATTTTTGCATATCAAACAAGGACGTATGAATATTAATTAGATTATTTTCACATCAATTTAGGCCTATGAATATCAATTTGTTAATTTGCATATCAATTAGGTCATTTGCGTATTAATTAGATCATGTGCATATTAAGTGGGGGTTGGGTAGGAAGGTAATTTACCTAATTCCGGGTATCAAAAGTTTGCGATGTCACTCTGACGTCACTTCCGCCCCCTGTGTCTATAGTATTTCTTGTGTGTCATCGTTTTTTATCTACGCAATTCATTAAAAAGAAATGGGCGGTGGAAAACCACGAAAAGAAATGAGCAGACAAAAATGGCTGCCGCTTGACAGTTAGGAGTTTCTGGTTTTAAACGGTAATTCTCAGCTTCGCCATTTGTCTGTTTGTCCGTCTCTCCTCAGGTAGAAACTACTTAAACGATGCAAGAAATGTCGTGGGACTTGATACGTAGGATGTTCAGTAATTTTTGTATACCCGTTCCACTTGTTGGTTACATTCGGATTATAGTAATAAATATAGGCACTAGATATATGGACACACTATCCAAAAACCTACACGCGTTTCTGTGCTTGCCTGAGTTTAGCTGTTTAAATGATCTTCATTATCCGTGCAAGCAATGCATCGAAGAAAAGCTGCACAGAAACACGTGACACAGACTGTGTGCTCTCAAACCATACAGTTATTCAATTATTCTTACCTTATCCGAAATAATGACACAAAAGTCAGCGAACGCACCAGAATTATGATGCGATATGCCTATGCTTCCATTTATGAAACTGTTTCTGAAACTATTATTTCGAACCAATCGTAATAAAAATATTCGTATTAACCTCATATATTAAAATAATACGAGAATGATCACAAATTTTATCTCAAATAAAAAAGCCAACGTACCATAGAAACTTTGCTGTAACGTATCGTCGCCCTTCCTATAAACATTGGCCTAGCTCAGTAGAGTATTTGAACTTTGAAGGCAAGTAAACTCAATGAATAAATTCCGATCCTTCAGACGCGAGAATTTGCGAAGTATTTCTAAAGCTTCATGATAGCCATTGTCTGTATCATCAGGGTTTTATCTGTTCAGTTTGTATTGACAGTCTACTTTAAAACCTGAACATACAGCAGTCCAGATTGCTAAAACAGGAATACGGAGAGTGCCACTTAGCGAAACGCTGGCAGAACACTGTGTCTGGATACGGTTTGCTGACTGAGAGGAAAATAATCGAAAGTAATTCAGTAGCTATAAATTTTGCACTGTGTATCAAATAGCAAAACAATTTCTCATGCAATGGAGCTGAAATATATCAGGTCAAATCCCATGTGACTGAAATGTGCTTAATATTTAAAGACATACATTTTATAAGCTTCTAAGTTGAACAAAAAAAAAGAGGCCCTTAAAAATAAGACGGCTGTCCAGAGAGTATCCAGCTGCTATCTCGAGATCCGGTCGCGTGGCCGTGATGTAACTTGGCAGCCAGTCAGATGAGACCTTACTGTGCATTCATGAACAGTCACTGTCCGGTGTGGCTAGTCAGTCGGCAGTGAGACGCCGTTGAATGAACTTGTGTACTGTGTGACCTTCCATTCAAAATAACCGAGAGAGCAGATCAGCGAATTTACATCACGGTTTAATTCAAACTTGGACGTTCGTATACGGATAAAATTCGAATCATTAAGAATGCTTTCGGGGACGATCCGATGAGCGGAGCCCAATTAAAGTTCTGGTACCGACGCTTCAAAGAAGGTTGGGAATGCGTTCTGAGCGATCCTCGTTATGGAAGGTCTTCAACAAGCAGAAAGCTCTAAAATGTTGAACGCGTGTGGGTTGCAATCAACGAAAACCGGCGAGTGCCATTGTGAGAATTAGAAGAAACACTGGGGAATCTACGGACTGTTGTTTCAGAGATTTTGACGGAGGATCTTGGCAAGAAACGTGTAGCGGTAAAATTTGTTCCGCGGCTCCTGTCACTAGAGCAGAAGGAATTTCGTGCTGAAGTTGCACAGCACTAGCTTGACACAGCTAACAAAAACACAGCTTTCCCGAAAAAGGTCATAACCGGAGATGAGTCATGTGTCTATTGCTATGACTCTGAAACAAAAGCCCAGTCTTCCCAGTGGATGACTCCTGAGTCTCCATGTCAGAAGAAGGCGGGGCCAATTCGGAGCAACGTCAAGGACATGATGATGGTTTGTTTGTTATGAAAGTGCTGTCCATGATGACGGTTTGTTTGTCATGAATGTGCTGTCCATGATGAAATTGTGTTTGTCATGAATGTGCTGTCCATGATGACGGTTTGTTTGTCATGAATGTTCTGTCCATGATGACGGTTTGTTTCTCATGAATGTTCTGTCCATGATGAAATTTTGTTTGTCATGAATGTGCTGTTCATGATGACAGTTTGTCATGAAGGTGCTGTCCATGATGACGGTTTGTTTGTCATGAAGGTGCTGTCCATGATGACGGTTTGGTTGTTATGAAGGTGCTGTCCATGATGACGGTTTGTTTGTTATGAAGGTGCTGTCCATGTTGACGGTTTGATTGTTATGAAGGTGCTGTCCATGATGACGTTTCGTTTGACATGGAAGAGCTGCCCACCACCAGCACTCTTCTCCAGGCCAGAAAATAACTAAGGAGTACTACATCGAAATATTTCGCAGCCTGAGAGATGCAGTAAAAAATGGTCGCAGTTGTGGGGAAGCGGTGACTGGCAGATTCAACACGACAATAAGCCTTCCCATTATACAGCTTTCTTGCAGGACTTTTTTGTCAAAACTTCACATCACCCATGATTCTCATCTCCCATACAGACCAGATTTCGCTCCCTGAGATTTCTGGCTTTTCCCAAAGCTAATATCGCCGTTGTAACGGAGGAGATTTGTGAATGCGACGGTCACACCGTACACAAGTTCAGTCAACGGCTCCTCACTGTCGACTGACTGGCCCGATGGGACAGAGAGTAATCACGGGTACACAGTAACGTCTCCTCTGACTGGCTGTTAAGTTACGTCAAGGCCTCGTGACCGGTCCTCGAGTCATTCAAATTGAATGGATTCTTTCCGGACAGAACTCGTACATGTTTCAATATACTGTTAAAGGGTAATTATGTTGCTTGCTGTGTTAGTAATAAGCATTGATAATTACACGAATTTTCAATACATTGGTTTTGTTAAGTGCATTGTAAGTGCTGAACTGGTACAAACGTGTTCGCAGCCTCATAATTTGAAAAGAGTATCAACTTTATTTTGGACAAGAAGTGAGAGACAACCAGAAATTTACTGCCTTCTGCGGTAACGGTCTTACAACCAATTAATGTACAAAACAACACATCAGGAAAAGTTATCCTGGAATTAACGATATATTTGTTTGAAAATAATGTTCGTTGACAGGTTTTAGTGAACAGGTTAACGAACCTGCGGCTGCAGTGAAATGCGTTTATTCTTTTGTGTATAATATATTAAAGAATATGTCTGCACTGTGGAGTAATATTCGTGAACTGTATAAGAATTAATGTATCATAAATGTTTACCGAGCGTGACTTAATTGCATTTGTTACAACTAGGAGACCTCTGCCACATCTGAGAATGTTCACGATCTTCCCAAGTTCATCAGGCGACCTGGAGTGGGTGGACAGCATGGCGAGCGGTATGAGATCAAAATGGCTGCCTTTCTCTTCGCAAGAGCCCTACACAAGACTGAAGAATTTTGCCTGGCATCAAACTTAGATGGTGCTGGGGCTTTCGATGACTTGGTATTCAGGTACAGACTGAGAGAACCAGATGTTTGGAAGACATGTTTCATACAGCTTAAGCATAAGAAAAGTGAGGGTACATTTAAGCATATGAAATGTGAGGGTAAAATTAAGCTTAAGAATTGTGAGGGTACAATTAAGCTTAAGAAATATGAGGGTAAAATTAAGCGTTCCAGTCTGACTAAAATGTCTGATGATTTTAGTTTATTCAAATATTTTGAATCATACTGTCAAATTAAAAGCAAATCTTCTACAGACCCAAACCTAAAAGAGTGTGGCACATTTGATGACTATGAGTTTGTAATTTACACCAATGCTAGGATGGAAAGTGATTATACTCCTCAAGGAGGAGACTCTGATCCAATAAGCATATTGAGTTCAGTGAAAGACAATCGGCAGTACATAACATTTGATGAAACCCGTGACAAAGATATTTTTGCATTTTTTGAGGAGCTTGAACCATATTGCGATCTTGTTAGAAAACTGGAGATTAGGTTGAAAATGGGAACATTTGTGGATAAGGAGATTAAAGAAATGATAGATAAAGTTCAGAGCTCTGTCACCAATCCTTCAATATTAGGGAAGCTGAACAGACTGAAATCAAAACTGAACAAAGATGGCGTCACACGGTTGATCAAGGAAATAGGAGAATGTGATTTTACCGTATACAAAGAATTCTTGAATAAAGTAAAAATATTTCAGAACCAATCAAAGGAAGAATCCTTCAGACAGTTAATTGAACAAGAACTACAGGACGCCTGTAAAGCGTCACCATCTGTTGCGAGTTCCATTTATGCGACGTTTGAAGAAGAAATTTCAAATTGGTGTGAAAAGGCATGGAATGTAGAATGGATTAAGAAAGATTCAAAACTGTGGCAAGATGTTGAAAAATATTTAATTACAGAAATAAAGAATATATCGGAACCTGAACTACGAACATTTGTAGGGTGTGGTGTACGTTTCAATCAGCAGCACATACAGAGTTTGTGTGATGCCATAAAACAGAACACTTTCTTGAATATTGTCACCAACTGCAATATCCGTATTTTACAAAAACAGAAAATTCTTCAGGCTCTAAACGATTTAGGTTACACAAATTCATTATTCATCGGTTTGAAATCTTCAATGTTTCGAGGTAAAGAGATCCGCAAATTATGGCCTTGCAAGTGGAGTGCCGTCTTGGTAATTGACTGTGAATGTGAAGGTAATGTGGCAGACATATTGTTGGGTGTTTTGCAAGGGACAGTTGACAGTGAACAGAGGGCAGACAGTTGTAATGACAATGAAGTGGGAAAGTTGGCAGCTATTTTGCAAAATTATCAACAGAAGGTGATCCTGATTTCAACACAAAACACAAAATCTGCTCCCAGTTGTCAAGAGAAAATACGAAATATTTATACGAATTTTGAAGACAATTTTAACATGTCAGATTTGGATGAAAATTCGCAAAAGAAAATATTGGAAAGAACTGTTAACTTTCAAGGAATTAGTGTGGCCTTGCAGACTTTGGTAGGTACAGATCCTCCGGAATGTGTGAAACGTCTTATAGACTGTGACGTAATATCCATTTTGTTGAGCAATGAACACAAACTGTGTGTCGGCAGACAACTGAGCGACCTTACACAGTACTATGTACCGCGAGTACTGCAACATCACGTATATCTAAAGGAAGATATTTTGAAGCAGACAGACAACACAACTACGTTTGCCATATCTGGTTTACAAGCGGACGAGCTGAAAAAGTACTTACCTGACGGAGAGAGAATATGTGAATTTGTGTACGATGAAATAGAAAGAATTCACTCTTTCAAGATTGTTTCTGACTACCCTAAGATTCCTCTCAGAGCTGAATGGGGGAATATGAAGTCTCATCAAAAAGTAGGACAAAAGAAGAAATCCGATGAAGTTCAGTCTGTTACTGTTGGGAACAAAAATATTGAGAGTGTTTTAAGTGAGAGTATAAAGAATAATAATACTGTCAGGACTGTTGATAATTTGTCTCACTCTGGTTTCAGCCATCAACGGGAGAATACGAAGGCTTATAATAAAAGAGGAAAAAGCATAAAGCCGAAGGGAGTAAGATATATTATTCTCGGGAACAAGAGTCCAGAGAGCAAATTCAGGCAACTGAAAGAGCTGTGCAATAATGTACATTGGATTCATGTGGAAGAAGGTTCTTTATTATGGAGGGAATCGAGTTGTAACATTGATGTTATCCGCAGGTATATTGACGTTACAAAATGTCGGACATATGAAATCGAAAGTGTAATGGAACAGAGTGGCAGAATTATGTTATTGGTAGCTGAACCAGGAATGGGAAAATCCACGTTCCTTTCCCAAATGGAACATGAAATCAAGAAACGGAACACTGCGGTATGGGTACTGAGAATAAACCTGAATGAACACACACGCGCATTGCATGAGAGTGAATTTGAAGGAGAAAATATCGACAAATGCAAGACGTTTCTTTGGAAGGCAGCTCGTTCAGAGGACCTGGCAGCTTTGAAGATGACCGAAATAATATTTCACCAAGCTTTGGAACAGACAGGAAAACTGGTTATAATATTGGATGGCTTCGATGAAATAAGCTCACATTACAATGAAAAAGTGGATACTTTAATAAGGACAATAAGAGATAAAACGGCGTCACAGATTTTGGTTTCATCTCGCTTTTCTCACCGGCAGAACTTGGAGGACATTGTGATAAAACTGGCCTTCACTTTGCAGCCCTTCACACGGGAAAATCAGATTGAATTCTTGGAGAAGTACTGGAGAAAAGATATTAAGGGATATAAGGAAGGAAATCTGCGAATGTTTGCGGAAAAGTTACTTAAGTTGTGTTCACAAAATTTCAGTGACAAGGATGGGGAATTTACTGGCATCCCTTTACAAACAATGATGCTAGGCGAAGCTTTCGTGAGAGAAGCTGGAGAATATTGCTGGAAAAGGGAAGTTCACTTGCCGGAAAAGTTTAATTTACTTGACTTGTTCAATAGGTTTTGGGAAAAGAAATGCAAAATTTACTTCTGGGAAAAGAGTGGACTGGACAGCTCAAAACCAAGAGTAAAAATAGAAAAAGAAACATATTTGCAGCAACATATGATAGCAGCCTTAATATCCTTGTTCACCCTGAGTGAAGGACACGAGCTTCTTGGTGCAATAAAAGTCATCGACTTGCAGCAGGCAAGGAGTTTCTTGCAAAGTAAGAGGGCAGAGGAGTTTGGAATAATAAGAGAAGTGACGGATGGAAAACCGCATTTTATACATCGATGTTTTGCAGAGCATTTTGCGGCAAAATGGTTTGCTGATAATTATTCAAACTGTGAAAATTTCATTTCAAACAACCTTTTCATATCCACATATGAAGTAACACGAAATATTTTTGACCGAATGCTTGCAGAAGATTCCGAAATTCATGTCGCTGTTTTGAACAATAACTTCTCTGCTGTCGAGGAATTCCTAAAAAATCAAACAGACATGAACACTGCAGACAAAGGCGGCAGAACGGCGCTGCATTTGGCAGCCTCCTACAATTGCCCAGTTATTCAAGAGTTGATGTCATTCCCAGGTTTTGAAACCAACAAACCAGATGCAGTTCTGAAATGGACACCCCTACGTTATGCTGACAGAACGAAATCTTGGATGGCTATGGATATTTTGTTACAGAATGGTGCAAATGCTGATGACATTGTACTTACAAGACTTAAGAGTGAAGCCCAGGATTGGGGACAGAGAGCATTGTGGGAATGTGCGTCACAGGGATACACACTGCTGTTGGAGTTCATGCTGAATTGTGGAACTGATGTTAATGCTGTTGTAAATGTTCCTGAAAATAACCAAGGGAAAAACACGCTTCTTCACATTGC
>Ga0123357_10007926_pt1 | contig 13212 bp, 11 predicted proteins | sample TergutEmb28metaG_FD_89873 | JGI IMG/M metagenome (GOLD analysis project Ga0123357, IMG submission 89873) | Embiratermes neotenicus P4 segment gut microbial communities from Petit-Saut dam, French Guiana - Emb289 P4 | ecosystem: Host-associated > Arthropoda: Insects > Digestive system > Gut ...
AAAAAAATTATAATAAAAAAAAAGATAGAAAAAAAAAAAAAAAAAAAAAAAAAAAAAAAAAAAAAGGGGGCGGGCCCCGGTGTTGAGGGGAGAGAAGGGGGGGGGGGGGGGGGGGGGGTGGAAGTACAGCTCCATTCATTCTTTACCTTAGCAATGGATGGAGATGAATGGTCAGCTTAATGCTCAAACCACTTCCCCCCCCCCACGGAAAGAACCTCGATAATCATTAAATGAGAGAACGGATGGGCTCCAGATTCAGTACCAGAAAGAAAACGCCTGTCCCCGTCGGGATTCGAACCATGGATCGTCCAGTCTTTAACTTAATCACTATACTGAGTACACTATCCAGGATCCCATAAATAACTTAATTCGTAATTCCATATCAATTCCACGTCAATCTCAGACAAAAAGTCTAATCAATCTGTAGGATTTAGTAACATATATCACACCAGGGTCATCTGTCTGTCCCAACGAATTATTACAAAGCTGAAATGAAATATCCACTTTCCCAAAACTTCACAACGCACCACAGTAAAAATATCAGCCAAGAGAAGGGAAGTAGGCTATGTGATACAATAACACGAGGTGAACCACAGATTGGACGGAATCGGAGAGGGACTCGTAGTAGGAAATGACACTTAAACAAGTACCTTTACTCACCAGCACGCTCACACAAATGGAACGCGGCCAAACAGTCGCAGGGCGAAAGAAGTTTACACTGTACTTGAAACTGCATACTTCTCGTTTAAGTAAATGGAAGAGTTCGTTAACCGAAAATTAATTTTCCGTGAATTCCGGTAATTATGAGTAATTGTAGAGGGATGTGAGAAATCACAAGACTTGAGGATAACGGCCAATGTCATGGAGATGAATTATGGCGGTGGGAGGAGTGCAACGTGTGCAACAGCTGGCTTTGGTGTTACCGGTCTTGAATATTCCTGCTGTTTCTATAGAACTGTTTATGTATGTATGTATTATGTATGTACGTATTATGTATGTATATATTATGTATGTATTATGTATGCATGTATTATGTTTGTATGTATACATATGCACGTATGTATGTATGTATTTATGAATGCATGTATGTAAGTACTATTATGTATGTATTATGTATGCATGTATTATGTTTGTATGTATACATATGTACGTATGTATTTATGAATGTATGTATGTAAGTATTATTATGTATGTATTGTGTTTGTATTATGTATGTATGTATGTATTTATGAATGTATGCATGTATGTATGTATTATGTATGTATGTATGTGTGTATGTTTGTATGTATGTTTGTATGTATGTATGTATGTATGTTTGTATGTATGTATTTATAAATGTATGTATGTATGTATTTATGAATGAATGTATGAATGTGTATGTATGTATGTATGTATTTATGTGTACGTATGTATGTATATATGTATGTATTTATGAATGTATGTATGTGTGTGTGTATGCTTATGCATAAATGTATGTGTATGTATGTATGTATGTATGTATGTTTTATACATATGTACGTATATATTAATGAATGTATGAATGTATGTATGTGTGTATGTAAGTATATATACATAAGCATGTATCTATGTGTGTATGCGTATGTATGTGTGTCTGTACATGTGACGTATATACCTATGCAGGCACTATTTATTTATTTGTGTATCTGTTATCTACTTAAGGGCGCTGTTGCTAAGTCGAACGATACAGTAATGAATGATACGATGGTCAGTGCATAATATGTGAAAAAGCACGTGGAAAGAAATAACCTTGACCTAATCCGAGGTACTATCAGTACATATGCCCGCACAGACCATGGAAAACACAAGCCGCAACCACAATACTCTGTCTCGGGACCAGATGTGAACCCACGAAGTGTCGAATTCAAAGCAGCAGTGCTAACCACTAGACCGGAGTGTTCGGAAGAGTTACCGCGAGATTTAGGAGTCAGTATACGGGGCCCATATGCAATACAACTGACGCTGAAGTGCAACAGTTTAGTATGCTTGATGTGAATGAGTCACACTCTGGGTCGATTTTTGTCGATGGCAACCGATTCTTGTCGATTACTATCGATTATTATCGACGATTACATTGTTTCGGTGCAGCAGCGTGTGAATAAGTATGGGGACCTCTCATATGATACGCAGCTAGTTTTTCGATAAAACTCCCAACAGTACTAATGGTGTTACGAGTACACAGAAACATAATTCAAACACGAAGATGACACGAGAGGGTGGAAAGTTGTAGGTAAGACTGGGAATATCCGCATGGCATGGTGTATTCACTGTAGCTAAAATTCATTTCGCATACCTATGAAACGAGAATATAATTTTTGAAATGTGCTAACCGAAAAATCTTGTAACCCAACAGCTGTAAAACGAGCAGCCAGCGTACTGGAACAGAACCACGTACACAATGCGCGAGGACTGGCCACAAAAAAATCAAATCGTAACTATTTAAAACATCAAACAAAAGAATTCAGTTCGATTAGGCCTAAAAGCGTCACTGATATCAAGGATTTTAACTACGTACAGAAACTGGGCACATCTTTTGTGGTTCATCTGACAACATTGTCAGTAGGCCTACTTCAGATCACAGCTATGCGTCCAGAGTAGCATGACTCATCAATGATTAATTGAAAAGGAACTGGAAGGAAGCTTGACATACTCTACCAGCATTTGCCTGGAGCGGTTGTGGGAAACCAGGAAAAAACCTGTCAAAATTGCTGGTGCCCTGGCCGAGATTGGAATCAGGTACCTCCCGAATACAAATCTACAGCATGATCACCACACCAACCTGCTCGGTGCTAAGCATGTAACTTGGAACCAGACCTCTTATGTAATCACAAGCGGGCCTCCCGTCTTCGCTACTGGCTTCGTGTATTTGAAGGTTTCGAACTGCATCATACGAGTTTTAAAACCACTCATACCAACATCAGATCTGTCACCATAATAAGCTGCAATCTAATCAGTGGTCGCTAGACCAAAATACTGCACACAGGCGCCGAGTCATAAAAATATGTCAGAAACAGATGCGTACTTTATAAGATCTACCAGCAGTATCAAAATTACAGGTCCCTACTTAGTGTTGCTCCCACCTTACAGACCTGCAAGCTAGTGTTACTGATGAGAAAGCTGAAAACTACAGGATTAAGACAGAGAAATGTCACCAATGGGAAGGTGTCCATATTGAACTAAAAAAATGGTCAGTACACCCTGTAAATCAACCAGTATGTAGAAAAAACAGTCAAGGAACGGACAGGTTCAGAACTATCTAACAGTTTTAGCTGTCACGAAATTCCTACCTATTTACAACAAAGAAACTGTAGAACCTAGCCGCTGAATTGCAGCTGTACATCAGACCAACAACAGTTGTTTTTGATTCTAGGTTCCAAACGATGTCAAGGAAACCAAGGCCGAAATTCAGCCACAAAAGCGCGGGACAAACCTGTAATCATACAAACTCAGCTATCAACCTAGAGAAACCGGCGGCTGGGTTAGATCTGCCAGCACGAGAGCTGGTATTGATCCTACCGGCCGCACCACTTCTCAGGAACTGGACCGAACTGAAGCGATGTTTTCTGGCGCAACAACGACATTGCGGTAGCAGTTTGTTACGCTGTTATCGCCAGCACCGCACACGCAGTTGCTACTCAAAGTGACCCTCAGAACTTATTCAATTGCTCACACTCAGGAAGTGAGAAAGGATAACTGCTTCGTACTTTATTTAGCGACGAAATATAAGTTTAGACTTCATGGTGACAAATCAAAGACAAGGTTACATAATGCTCGACAACAGGCCGGAAACAGAATAAAGGAAGCTCGAACTTTTTTGAGGTTAGACATCCCGTTGTACTATCACATAATTATTACGTAAATAAATAGTCAACACAACTCAGCATATATCGTTTAAAGCAACACGTTTCGACCTTTAAAAGGTCACCACCAGGCTAAAATACTTGTTATAAAACAAAAAGGATGCATATGACGTATCCTTATGTTTTATGACCAGTATTAAAACCGTAAAAAAACCCAGACTAATCGCAGTGCGCCCTACCAATTCCAGCGGTCATAATCTATTCTGCCTAACAATGCTGGATGAGAAAAGAGTGCAAAACGCGACAGCACAACAGACGTATTATCGTCGATTGCAGGATAAAGAGATTGCAGGATAAAGAGTAACTCTCGCACTCTGCGAACTTCTTAAGAAGCTGATAATCTAGTCTTCTTGGAAACCTTCGTAACGTCACGAGCCACAAACCCAGAGACACAGTCACATCCGGGAAGACCTGAATCCAAGATGATAATCTCGCAGTCAATAAAATAGTCGTTTACAGGATCATACATTAAGCCTATATTGTACACACCTCCCCCAAAGAACTATTTTAATATTACGTTCCAGTCTACCTACACGTTACTCAGAATCTCTATTCCTTTCATGCATCCGACTAAAACTGTGTATTTACCACCTCGCTGATAGAAGATGCAGTTTCAGTGTAAAATTCTTCCACATCTTTTAGTGTGAACATGCTGGCAAAACGTTTGTCAGAACATGACCACTTGTAATGCTGACGGACAAACAAGAAGTTTGGTAGGTCCCTCCGAAACGTCGGTACGTATCTACCAGATTATACCCCCTCACATTCCAGAAGGGAATGGTCTTTCGTCGCCGACATGGGACCCTTAAACCTCACAATCAAACAAAACTCCAAATAAGCCCAAACCATATAAAACTTAAGCCTCAACATCTACACGTGGCAGATAAGGGTGGCCTGGTCTGAGTGAGTACCCGATATTAATAGACGTCAAGGACTTGCGCGTGATTCAGCTGATCTACAGCCGTGGCGATCTTCGTCCTTTACATTACAGTCAGGCTGTCCTCAGTCACTCTATTCTCCTAGCAAAGGCAGTCGAGGATTACTTACGACCTTTGCCGATAAATGTATTTCTAGGTAGCACCGTTGATTCAAACGTCTTTCAAAACAAAAATGACGCGACTTTATGGCGTGCATATTCAGTGAAACTGTGATTTCACAGTGTCCCTGTACTGCTATAATGTGCAAAAATGAATCAATGGAAGGCGTTGGTGTTGAAATCATGGCTGGAGAGGTCAAGTGCAAATATCTTACCGCTGAAATGTCAAAGAATTTTGTACCGGAACACAAAGTAAGCAGGAGGCATACCATCATTGCCCTCTTGGTGAAAAACATTTAGTAACCCACATTAAAAATACTCTTGGTTTCGGTTTCCCTTTAAAGTGACGCCTGTGACTCCCTTTCAACCACAGATGTTAACTTACACGTACAAACTTTTCTCGTTAAAACGCTCAGCGCTCTGCACACAGACTGTATCGATTGCTTTCCTACAATTCACAGAATCAACAACGCTTATTCCTCTACACAGCCTTAACCGGTCGGACATTCTAATGAATACAAAGTTGTATTTACTGTGGCAATAGCATTAGTGGCCCATTTGCCTTCGAAAGAAGCAAATTCGGCTTCGAATCTCGAACTTATGACCGATATTCACAAAACCTGGTGTGACAATTACGCCACTGGAAGACAGCCTAATGACACGCTGATTAATTTAATAAAACAGTAATTACAACACAGTGGGCGCGTGAACTTGTGTGGTGGGAGAGACACGAGCACCTCACTGCAGGATACTGAAATGATGCGTGGCAACAGGCCTTGAAGAAATACCAAACACTTGTCAAGGTAATATTTTTGTAACGTGTAAAACAACATGGAGGCCGCGAGGATATATCATTCGCCTGTTGGTTTGATGGCAATAACTAGTGAAGCACTGGAGTTTGGCAGGTGAAATTTGGTACGCAGATAGGTCATTCACATAAACATTCTGTATTCTGTAAAAATACTAACCGAACAAAGACACATTTTTCTCTAACTCAAAACGCCCAGACCGGCTCTGGAGCCCACCCAGCATCTTATTCAACAGTTACTAGGGTTCTTATCGTGGATACGGTGGTCGAAGTGAGAAGTTGACCTCTCACCTCCATCTGGTGTAGAGGTTACAAATGAACGGAGCTATGCCTCTAGTCTCCTTACCTGTCTTTATGGCCTGGACAGGACAAACTTTACCCTTTTTTGATGTTTTGCTGACCGTGCATCTAAGTATATTTATCTTAGTAATTAAACAAATTGATGCACAAAATTTTGTTTAGCCGGTCCCAGTGGCCGCGCGGTCTAAGGCGTAGGTCTGTGGCCGCTCGCCTGCTGAGATCGTGGGTTCGAATCCCACCGGGGGCATGGATGGTTGTCTGTTGTGAGTGTTGTGTGTTGTCAGGTAGAGGTCTCTGCGACGAGCTGATCACTCGTCCAGAGGAGTCCTACCGACTGTGATGTGTCGTTGTGTGTGATCAAGAAACCTCAGAAATGAGGAGACCAGGCCCGCGTTGGGCCGCAGCGCCACGGGGGGGGGGGATAAATTTATTTCATGCCTCTACATGTTTCGAGCACCATGTGCTCATCATCACGAGGTCAAAATTGTATTATACAGCCTCTGGCATCATCACACCTATATGTGGCCGTCCCGTGCACCGTACGGCCACCTATAGGTGTGATGATAACAGAGGCTGTATAATGCAATTTTGACCTCCTGATGATGAGCACATGGTGCTCGAAACATGTAGAGGCATGAAATAAACTTATCGTAAAACAAAATTTTGTGCATCAAGTTCGTTAATTACTGAGATAAATTTGTCCTTTTTGTTACAATGTTAAACCAACCAAATGCATACCGGCTACAATTTTTTATTTTTAAAAAGTATCTTCTACATGTTTCGGGCCTAAAGACTAATTTCAGGAACGACCAGAAGACGAGCCTTTAAGGCTCAAAACATTTATAAGATACTTTGTAGAAGCAAAAAATTGAAGCAGGTGTGCATTTGGTTGGTTTAACACTATAGCAACTGTACCACAATGCACGGCATAAACACCTTAAAATTTACCATTTTTATTACAAACATGGCCACGATGAGAAACTTCGAGGCACTGCCCCACAAACTTAAGGTATTTTGTCTCTCTATTTAAGTAATAAATTCCCGAAAATCGAGTACAATTATGACTGTGATGATGATGATGATGATAATGATGATGATAATAATAATAACCCCAACAAACCAGATATTATAATCCGTGATAATGAAACGGGAACATGTATGTAAATAGACGTTGCAATTTCAGGGGACAGAAATGTGATTAAAAAGGAAGCTGAGAAGATTCTAAAATATAAAGATCTTACAATAGAAATACAGCGCATGTGGAACGTAAAAACAAAGGTGATACCAGTTATAATAGGGGTGACTGGGACTATTTCAAAGTCATTTACAAAATACGTAAGCAACATACCAGGAAAACACGAAGTCAAAGAACTACAGAAAACAGCCATATTGGGCACTGCACACATACTTCGGAAAGTACTAATATAAAAATGCAATAGATTCAACACTGAAACTAACGACATAAGCAGCATGAATAGTAACAACAGAATAGCTGCAACACTGTATTCCCTAGGGACATAGTTTGCCTCAGGAATATAAGTATAAATACCCGGCATAAGGGAGATGATGATGATGATAATAATAATAATAGGTATACTATATATATACACCGTGCATTACATATATATCTATTATATATAATTCCAACTAATTGCACAAAAGTAAACTATAAATAGTACAACATATATTTTGTCATACAAGTGCAATTAGTTGGAAGTCTATATAATAAATAACAGGCATATTAAGAGATATGTAGGACTGTTTATCCACGCCATAGGGAAAAAAGGCTATAAATTCTGCGCCGAATTCTGGTTTCCTAAGGATGAAAGCACACTAACAGAACCGACATCTTTGACTTTTGTGATTTCACCACAGAACTAACAGCATGAGGTACGCCACTCTAGGGGAAACGTACGTGGCTGCTCAGGTAGTCAAGAAATTTTGAACCCGTTGCATGGCCGCGTTCACGAGTATCAATTAAGAGTATCAATTAAGCCTTACCAGATGCCACTTTTATTTAGTTCACAAACCCAGCTTCCTTAATATCAGCCTTTTAAATACCATCCCTTCCTTGATAGCTTGTGATGATGCTCTTAGTAATTGGACATTATTGAAAAGATTGTGGCAGAGAAAAATCACCGTTCGTCACCCGGCTCCAAAATGTGCTTACGTGGCGAACACTGTATTTACGGGCTGCAAATACTCACGCATGAGTTACTGCACACCTCTAATGCATACAACATACAGCAGCTAAGAATGAAGTCCGACGGATCGAGCCCATCCATAATCCCTTAAGCTGAGGTTTCGCCTGAGAGTGCTTGCTTCCCGACATTCTCATCCAGCCTGCCATACTTCGAGTTCACAGGAATTTTAGCGACAATATCAAACAATTGCTTTGGGCTGGTTGATAAATATCAGATGGGGTTTGCGGCGAATACAACAGAGGGCAAATATTGGGAAGTCTGGAGTGCTGTCTTTCCCCCAACACCATATTTCAGGTCTACGCAGCGTTTATTGGTAGTTACCGACATTTTGAGGCAGCCTATCGTCCCACCTTCAAGGGCCAAGAAGTCTGAGAAGAATCTTCTCGGTCAGCTTGACCCCTGAATATGTGACTGATTGGCCGTCCCGAAACGTCGGAAACTATCGATCGACGCTGCGTAACATCCCAGAAGAGCGAAGACCTATTTACACCACGGTGGAAGCCGCAAATCTCGCACCTATAATACGTCTTTTCGTCGCCTCGGCGGGACATATGATTAAACAATCGAAAACATGTAGCGGCGTACTTTTTTAACGGATATAGAAAAGGTGCTTGGAATAAGTGAACGCCACCTAGATTTCGTATTTTGCACAATGCTTGGAAGAAAGCGGGAAAACCAAGTGTCATGAAAGATGTCTGGATGCATGGTTCGAGCAATTCCACAAGGTCTCCGGCTTGAGGCATAGCTACAGTTAGCGAGCCTGGGCTCATGTCACATGTGGGGGAGAATGTGGGGAGTCGTGAGCACGTAGATCAGTGTGTTTCTGAAACCGGCGCGGTGTAAGTGCCAGTATTGTTGCGGACCCTTTCGTGCTCAAATGACCCATCGGTAGCCAACATCTGTATAGGATGCCGCCAGGTTACTCCTGGGATACTACATGATCTCTGAGGTCTGTCTTATGTAGCAGGGGCAGGTGGGTGGCCGAGGTGGACACCTGGCCTGTGATACATGGTGGCTGCTATCAGGTGACTGGGGTAGGTGGACAGTAGGGTTTGTGAGACTCGCGCTGAAGGTTGTCATTTAAAATCAAGCGGTGTTTGTGGAATTACTCAATGTACACACAGATATTTTTCACTCGCATGTAATATGTAAACCCCACTTCCAATGCTAGCGTGTCCCTCTTCCTCAGGTCCGTTATTACTCCGAAAACTGAGTAATACTTAGCAAAAACCGCTAGCATCAGACAATTTTTTTTAAGTTTTCAGTTTCGTGTATAGTCGTAGATACTTCTTTAAACATACCACCTAAATGAAGCATATATATATATATACATATATATATACACACACACACGTATATAACCATTTAGCTGCTGTATTTAACCCTTTGAACGCCAAGTTAAATCCCATCTGTCATTTGCCGGCATTATTAGCTCACCATTTTCTCCACATTAGCAGAGTAAGGGTTAAAGAGGTACAGACAAAACATATTTCTCCATCATAAATTATCCGCTCCGGAAAGTGTACAGTGGTAGATTCCTGTGACAATGATAATGCTACTCTGTGTTTCATGAAAAGGGACGACTTTGTAAACCAGACAATCACCATCTTCAACAAAAATATGCTGTTCCATGAGTTTAAATATCGCAGGATAATTTTTACAAGTACGCCTACTTCGAGGAACGGTACGGGACGCCCATACAATTCCTTAGCGGTTTGCTGGAAATATGTTCACTCAGAACCATAAAAAGAAATATGACGTAAACAAAATATCTGAAATCTGCACTGGCAACGGCGAAAATACAAGTACGTGCCGTATAAGACGCAGAATGACGCAGTTTACAGTCCTGTATTAAGAAATCAAAACTGGTCGTCTAACATAATTAGCCACGTAACTGAAGTATTTATTTTGAAAATCTCTGGTTCACTTAAATGTATGCATAAAGGTCTACCCGAATTACACAACTTCGATTTAATATGTGCTTATAATACAACACTCACTTGTCGGCATTAAAAAAATCCACGTTTCCATTAGCCCTCGACGCTGCACAAGGACAACTGCAGCACTTGTTGGGTACGTACGCATACAGACAGGCACGTCGTAGCTACCGAACGTGACAAAAGTAAAACTGCCTACTTGAAATCTCAAACACACTAAGTTCAGCTGCTGCGTATGATAAGATTATCAAAAGTTCTACTCCATGTGATCAGTGCGATTGAGTCTCACAATGCAGTAAACGTGTTCTGCTGTGTGAAGCTGTTTCCTTGAACACACATATCAAGTTATCGACTCCATGGTAAAGGATCCTACTTCAACATACATGCATACTTATACACATAAATAAACACACAACTAATAATCCTTTAGGTGCATCATCCCCGTTGTGTTATAAGCAATTAGGGAGGGAGTCGGGTACGTCAAAACAACTGTCTTGTATCTTATTTATTATGCTGACGACATGTTTCGGCCACGGTGGGCCATCTTCAGGTCACAAAAATGTATATAGAGAAAAAATATGATTATTGTGACCTGAAGATGGCCCGCAGTGGCTGAAACATGTCGTCGTCAGCATAAATAAGATACAAGACAGTTGTGTTTTGACGTACTCCACCCCCTCTCTAATAACACAACTAATAAATAAATAAATAAATGCTGCACAAAATAGAAAGTAATCCGAAGATTAATCATTCTCTTGTCTGCGCCAGAAAACCCAATAAGCATTCACAACGTGCCTTTGTTGTGACACGTTCTAAGGCTAGCCCTCTGCCGACGTTTAAATCTGACTACAGTTTTCAGGCGGTTTTCCAGCCATATTTTGTATACTTGTATTACTGCTAGTCCCAACTCACACTCCTTAAATATAACAGTATAAAACTCTGCTATAGGTACAAGTCTTCACTATCCAGTTATTTCGCCCTTCTGACTAGATCTACATATTTTCCTCAGACAAATTTAACAGCAGTGGGTCTTACAACATAATAACATATTACGGCCATGCTCTGCTTAATAATTACTGTTTTTGAGACTACGAAATTACAAAAAAGATAAGAACCAATGAAAATATCAAATTCCTGAATCTATTTTCCATTTAATCTTATTCGTTATGTTTCTGTAAGTCAATGAACTTGAACTCTTCAACGGATTCTGGAATTCTACTATGATTTTGTACCGTAATCTGATCAGGAGACATTATCGGCTGTTATCACGGTTCATTCGGTCGTAATGAATCAGTCATTCTGCAATCGAAAAAAAAAAAGCCGCAGAAGATACGGAAACACAATGGTTCAGCGGATTAGTTATTAATATATTTAAAAACGCATGGTACAGATAAGACAGCGTAACATTATCGTTTATTTCGAAACACGCACGAAACCTATCAGGCGAATTCATATGTACACGGATGAGGTGCCGAGTAGAATATGTAAATATTAACGTTTGTGCGATCCTTTCCCAGATCAGACACCCCCCGCCCTCAAAAAAAACACTGCTGCACGACTTTTTTAATTTGGTTATGGACTACGCAACCAGGAAAATCCTCACACGGCTCAGGAGAGAAGATGGTCTAAGACGTAAAAACAGGTAAGACTAAATACACGAAAATAACACGACCTTGGTTAGTAACATACCTACAGTGCATGTAGTGAATCACTTCTGAGAATGCTTATCTACACGTGGCAAAAACAAGAGAAATGCTGCTGAAGATTCACGTCTTTATGCATATATAGTGCAAGAAGTGTTTTCTTCTTGGCGTGCTTGACCCTCAAGATGAAGGCACTACTATATTTCGAAACGTCAGTGACTGTGTACCAGTCGACATGGTGTAACATGCCAGAAGACTACAATGTTCAGCGACACAGCTGTGAGAACCTCTGAACTCTCAGAAGCGACGCTCATAATAAAATAAGTGGAAGAACAAATCCTACAAATACTTCCCCCTATATTGTGTTTGAAAACCGTTACCAACCCAGTATATTCCAAAATGTGGATCATTACATATATATAAATTAATAATCTAATCAGCTATTTTAAAGAAATGAAATACTTTGAGGGAAGAACACAAACTGCACACGTTTGAAAATAAACTGCTCAGCCAGGCTATAGAAAGGCCCCTTTCAGGTCTACAAGCACGAGAAATGTACACAAGACATAGCAGAAAAATGACACAAGTGCGGGGGTTCGCGGTGCTTTTGCGGGCTTCGGGGGATGGAATTAGCAAAGTGGGAAGCGATAAACCCTACTTACGAGGACAACGGAAACAACTCTGCGGATGATGGCAGCATGTCCCTCTGAAACGACGGTATCTACCCACTAGCCCACATGGTGCCAGAACCCTGGAAGACTAAAACTGAATAAACCCTGCTGCGGAAACCTTAAAGTTGATACGATGAGTATTTTTCCTTTCGGCAAGCTTCCGACTCGAAAAAAAAGGCTGCATCGTTTTAAGAAATAGTGGTATTTAATTTGGTGTCAATACATTTCATCACGTAGGACCCTCTTCCACGAGCGTGTTTGTGGTGCTACAAATAGCGGCGCGATTCGGCGCACCACAGCTTAGAATGGGAGGGTCAGCAAAGCTTCAGAAGTTGAAGCGCTACAAACGCTCTCCGTCGCTTGTCCCAATCACAACTAGCGCCACGACAGGACACAGCTAGCGACAAGCCTGTATCGTCGCTTATATGGTGCCGCTTCCAATAGTGCTTTCAGCCGCGCCACGTTTCGGACAGTTGGCATTTGAGGGGTCAGCCGTTCACTTCGAAGGCGTTTATTTCTACACCATGAATCATAACTTTGACAATGAATTGTTTATTAACGGACTTGAAGGCTGTCCGTCCAGCTAAACGGGATCGTACAGTAATACGACAAAAAAAAGTCTTCATTAGAGTGCAAAGGTTCCACGTTTCCTCCTTGAATTCAACAAGGTACATATCCAGAACAAACGCTTTCTTCTTCTTCTTCTTCTTCTTCTTCTTCTTCTTCTTCTTTTTC